>Ga0065711_1045100_pt1 | contig 13693 bp, 13 predicted proteins | sample Hoacrofraction12_FD_59098 | JGI IMG/M metagenome (GOLD analysis project Ga0065711, IMG submission 59098) | Hoatzin crop microbial communities from Cojedes, Venezuela - Epithelial fraction 12 v2 (version 2) | ecosystem: Host-associated > Birds > Digestive system > Esophagus > Crop | place... | reverse complement strand
CAGCGCGGCTGGTTGGAGCGGGGAACAGTGAGGCACAGCAGCAGGGCGACGAGGCGGGCACAAGGCCAGCAAGCTGCCCCAACAGAGCTCAGAGCTGGCCAGGAGCAGTCATCCGGCCATGCCCCCAAGTGCCTGAAGGCCCCTGGAGAGAGGGGACATTGCCAGAGCAGGCAGCCTTGCCTGGGGAGAGCCAGGCAGTCTGTCCCTTGGCGCTGCCTTGAAGCTCCCACATCCCTCCGCACCTTGTCCGGAGGGGATCTGACCAGCAGGCTCTGCCCTTCATCCCACGGCCCACAGCAGCAGACCCCAAAGCTGAGCCCCTGCCTCTGCCCAATACCTGCCAGCAAGGGACCCTGTGGGTGCAAAGCAACACAGCCCCTGCCCGGACTCCTCAGCCGCAGGGCGGGGGCAGAAGCCCCTGCCTCTTTGCTGGGAGCGGACTGGGGCAAGGAGGTGCACTCCCGGGGTGGAGGTCTGGTCTCTGCACTCCCGCTGTGCAAGGGGGATGCTGCCTTGTAGCCTATTCCAATTCAGCAGTGTGTTCTGACCTTGATGATGTTGGTTTAACCAGGATATGAAATGCAAATATAGCCTAAGCTCAACAATTCTGGCACCCAGCAGAGAGATTGAAGGGTGGAATGCTTCCCAGAAGGGTCAGGAAGAGTAGGAAAAATTATATAGAGCAAATAAACAGAATAAAAGGCTTCTCTATTATCCTGGTGCACAGGGCTGCAGCTCCAGGGGACTGCAGGAGATTGTGCTGCTCTGAGGCTTATCCTCAGGGACAAGCTGCTGATCACGAAACAGAGCAAGGGCTAAGGGCAAGGAGACAAGTTGTTTTTAAATAGCTGCAAGCCAGGAGGGAGTCACCCTCATTCCGCTGCTTGGCTGATGCTGCATCACCCATCACTCCACCCCGCAGCCCGGGCAGTCACCCCAGCTATTTCCCTGGGACCCGAGGCCAGGCCTTAGGAGAGGGTTTAGTGTGCCACCAGCGAAGGGGACTGGTCTGCTGGCTCGTAGCTGAGCAGACACCCTGCAGAGGAGGGCAGCCTCCATCAAACCAGCCTCCTAGGAAGCTGAATACACATGAGCTACTGCTGCAAGCTTTGGATGCCATGAAACATGTGAAAACTTTGAATTTAACAGGTGCAAATGCCTATTTTCAAATCCAGGTGGGATTTTCACATTATCAGCAATTTTAAGCAAACCCATTCCAAATGCTAATCCTTCCTCTGCCCATCCCGAGGAGGACAGCTTGCTCCCCGGCTGGGAGGGTCTGAGTCCTGCTTGTTTGGGCTCCGTGGGGACAGAGGGACCGGTGCTGCTGGCTCCAAGACAGATCTGAGACACCGGACCGTGCAAGCTGGCTTTGCCCATGGGCTGGCAGGGAGCCCAGGGCCGGCGCTTGTGAAGGGCGATGTCAGCCAGGGTGAGGCTGTCTCCCTTCTCCTTACGCCGTTAAGGAGCTGATGTCCTTGTCTGCGGTGGAAGTAACTTGTAGATCAGATTCAGCTCAGACTCAAAGTTCTCACCTCAAGGGAATGCAGGGATTTCTCCAAGGGTGATGTCTACATCACTGCAGGAGGATCTCATTGGCTGCTCTGCCACGTGGCACGCTTGAGTGTGCAAAGCTGGACGGTGTTGCAAGCAGCTCTGCCAGCCCTTGGAGCAACCCAGAGCGTGCACAGTTATGATACAGGGATGGACGCTGCACAAGGGCGCAGTGAGGGCTGGAGCAAAGGCTGTGTATGTGCAAGCAGCAGCTGGCACACCTGCCTTTGGCCAGGGCTGGAGGTTACCACAGCCTTCGCACCCTCAATGTCCCACCAGCGCACACCTTGGAAAGATCCGCAGGCAGCAGCCGAAGGGACCCAGCCCTACAGCATCCTCACGCCCACCCAGCCCGTCACAGCTGACGCTGTGACTCCTCGCAGGGCAAGCACAGAGGGAGGCATGTCTGGATTCAGACAAGACTGAGCCGACACGAGATCCCCGTGAGGGGCACACCGAGGGGTACCGCGGGCAGGGGGCAGAGCCGAACGCCAGGCAGAGACAAAGCCGCGGGCCGGTGGTCCTGGATGCCACAGGGCAGCCCCGTGGTGCACTGGCCAGAGCAGCCCAGCAGTGGCTGGAGGTTCAAGCTGAGAGGAGCACCCCCATTTAGCCCTCTGCAGTGCCATCACGACTTTATTAAAAATTTAAAACACAAATTACAACATTCACGGGGGAAGAATCGCTTTCCTACCAATTACAGTTAATAGGGTAAAATTAATGTACCAATTAATATGGCTGCTTCTAAAACTCAGTTGAATATGTTAAATACTGTTCCTGCCTCTGTAAATGCAGCAAAATATAGTGATGATCAGGACGGGAGCTAATAAAGTTTTGCTTCTCTGTACTTAAACTATTTGGCATCTCTAACTTAAGGCACAGGAAAAAGGAGATTATTTAACATTTTAAGGTTTGTAAGACCCATAAATCATTTCATACATGCCATATTTGTTGAAAAGGATAGAATACATTCAATTTTACAGTATATTAAACTTCATCTAATTTGAACGTAAGAACAGACCAGCAAAATAAATGACCAATTTCTGAAGCAGAAATTACCATTTGGCTGCTGCCATTATGAAGCTGCTGGTATTTTATCATGTTCTTAACATAATATTGCTTGTCTATTGATGCATAGTTATAGTGCTAGTCCAAATTGGAAGGCGGTGAAAGAGGACAGTGCAGAGGTTTTTTTTAATAGGCATCATTTGTCAGATGTTATTTCAGAGGTCTTTGCACTGATGATAATATGCAGATTAAAGCAGAAGTAAATAGGAAAAGAAAAAAAAAAGGAGAGAGAAAGAAAGGCAGAAAGGGAATGAGAATTTCAGCACATTCTGGCTGCAGCAGACAGGCAGGTGGACTGGGCCCCAGTGGGTACAGATAACAGTAATTAATCTGGGTTGAAGGGTTTCTTCTGAAACCCCGCGGTGTTTGACAAAAGCAGGCATCCTCCTCTGAATCGCAATGCTGCTGCGGGCCCGCAGGGACAAAGAGCAGGAGTGCTCGGTCCCGGGACAGGACCCAGGGACGCCACCAGCCCCTGTCCCGTGTCATCCCCCTCCCCGCCCCACGCTCCCCCCTGCAGCAGTCACAAATCTGAGCACAAATAAAAATTATGTTTAGTTTGCAAAACAGGAGGAAGGTATCTCCATCCTCCAGAGTTCATTGTTCTGCTAGACTTGGTATTATAGTGGCAATATATTACAGAGAAGAAAAATCAGCTGGCTGCGCTGCCTCCAGAATGACAATGGAAAGCCACAAAACATGATGGAGGTGCGGCTGGCCGGAGGAGAGCTCTGCCGGGGTGCTGCGAGGCACCCGGCGTGGCCAGGAAGGGTGCTCGCGGGGCACGGCGTCCCATGGGGCACAGGCCTCTGCCTTAGTCCTTCCTGCTGCTCCTCACCACCTCAAGCTCTCCAGACAGCAGCTCCTCTGCCAGGGCGGCACTGTCCCAGGGCGGCACTGCCAGCACAGGGATCAGACGTGCCCACACGCTGTGGCCCCGGAGGAAGCCCGCACACCTCTGACCCCTGCACCAGCGAAGCCCCGAGGGCATGGCTGCAGAGCTGAAAATACCCTCCTACCAAAAAACCCAAACAACAATGGCACGATGCCTCACTTGTACTGAGGATAATCATGCTCTCCCCCAGAACCCTGAACTTCCCCCGGTGATGGGTTTCTGCTGCCAGCAGGCTGCCAGGAGCGGGTGCACGGCCGAGGGGACGTGCGTGGGCAGCAGCACCGCCGCCATGCAGCCCATGTGGGTGCTCTGCACCAACACCCTCGTAAGAGCACCTCAGAGCCTGTGTCTGCTTAAACCAAATGAATTGCTCAGATATTAGAGCTGAAATTGTGTTCCATAACTGCAAATCTGAGCAGGGATATATTGTGCTATAACATAGATTTCAATTACTTTCCAACCTTCAGTGTGATGATGTGACATTACGCTCCACTGTCAGAGTTTGCCAGCATGCTTTTACTTTTATTTCTCCTGTTAAATATGGTCTTTGTTGCGCTTCATTGATCTCTGAGCATATTCTGCTGTTTACAACTTTGATAATCTTTGTGTAATCTTCAGGGGTAATTGAATTCCGACAAACATAGCTGAATTTTAAACACCATACAGATTTAAGTACATTGAAAAGCCATGACATGAAAGTCAAACCTGGAGACAAGGAGAAGCACTTGCTCTCAGCTCCGTTCCTGAAAATCGGGAGCTGAGCCAGGCCCAGAGCCTGGGGATGTCACGAGCAAGTTCGGAGACATGGCTGGGGATGTGACCAGACCTATCCTAGAGTTTAATCCCACGTAGTAAGTATCATGTCATTTGATGATTTTTGAATACAGAAGCCCAAAACACTTCTGCATTTGCGCAAAATCCCAGGGAATTCCACTGGGTCTCACTCTCTGCTAGGACAGGATACAGTCAGCAGCTATCAATCTTCGTTTAAACACCTAGGGAATTGCCCTTGTACAGATAAATTGTTGTTTTATGGGCATATTTTCTGAATTAGTCAAGGGGGCAAATGTTCCGGTTGGATTTTGATGTAGAAGTTTTTTTGCAGAGCCCTAGGGGCACATGCACAGTGCTTTCATAATCATTATCATTATTTATTATTTGCCAACACCAGGAACATGCCCAGCACAGCACAGGCAGAGCATAATGTTGCTCCGGGGCAGGCACCATGCTCCCAGTGCCAGCAGACCACAGGCACTGACCAAACCTTCCCCCTGCCGAGCCACAAGCGCCACATCCCCCTGCACCCTGAGCCCAGGCAGCACGCTCGTCCCTCCCTCCTCTCTCCGCTAACCCCTGAGCCGCTGCCGTTAGTTATAGCCTCCCCTTCGGTGGCTGGAAAAACAGATGTCTTGCTTGAGGACATCAGATTTTTGATGCATTTCCTACAAACTTTAATTTCCCAAACCATGCTTGCTCAGGATGTAGGGGGACTGCTCAAGTACACTATAAATTAGTATGCTAGCAGAGCTGCTCCTGGAAGGGGGATAAGCTCAGCCAGACAAGAAGCAGCCTCCAGAAATCTCAGTGCTGGAAGGGAAAACTTGCTGGTCTCCCGCTATTTGTGCTGGAGCTCCGTCTCTCTGGTTTATTGCAGTAGCAGCACACGGCAGCCTCCGTGCAGCAAAGATTTCCTGCCGAAGGGTCTGAGATGCACGGAAGGGTCCCCACGCAATCGAAAAAAAAGGAATTAAAGGGTTGTCTGGCTAGAGAAAAGGGATATTGAATCTAATCTGAGCTGGTGTAATTTGGAAATCCAATTGCACTTGTCCATCAGCAAAGGCAGCAACTAGCAAGGGGAGCCAGGAGGCTGCAGGCGATCCGAGCCCACAGCACCAGGGCAGGGGAGGGAGGGGGCTCAGCCCCACGGGACCCCTGCCCATGCCAGGCAGGAGGAGCCCCAGGATGGCACAAAGCCTCTTTGCCCTGCCACACACCAAAGCCCTTTCCCCAGAGGGGCTTTACACAGACTGGCACTGGACACGGAGCCACGCACAGGACAAGCATTGCCACGAGTCGGAGAGGAGAAGCAGGAGGGGGAAAGCAGCTTAGCACAAGCCCTGCCCGCTCACCGCAGCAGGCAGCACCGGGGGATGCAGGGAGGGAAACGCGGGCAGCCCCTGCACTGCTTATCCCAGCCAGGTCTGCTGGGCCCCACGCGTGCACCCCATCCCCCAGGGCAAAGCTCAGCTTTCCCTGCACTTCCTTCCTCGGAGGTTTGCCAGGAGAGACACCGATTACAGACGACTTAGATGTCTCTGCTAGGATTCTTCACTTGGGCTCAGATACCTCCTCGTATTTCACTTGCCCCGAGTCACTGCATTGATATTTTACCAGAAGTCAGGCAGAGTTTTTCAAGGTGCTTGATGGACTCCAGTGATCCAACCAAGGCTTGAGTCTTCTGCCACATGGCTCCGGATCAGCCCTTTGCTGAAAGGCCCCTGCAAGCCACTTCCAGCCTTTTCCTACCCCGTTTCCCCCAGGGCAGGAGGCTCAGACGGCCCATCGGTATTTCAGATGCCAAATGCAAGTTACTTTGCACCCAGGCTTTGGTACCAATGAAACAATCAAAGCCTGATTGCAAAGCCCACGATGTGGGCTGTTCCCTAGGCTGCAAGGTAGCACGCAGCCCACGCTCAGGGAGCAGGTCACGAGGCCCCTCGCCAAGGAAGGTGCCAGCCCAGCAGCTCTACCTCTCACCAGTCTGCAGGGAACACAAGGCAGGCGAGCAGGAAGGACGCGCATGAAGGTGCAGCAGGCTCGCAGAGCAGCCCCTGGTCCCCTCACAGGCAAGAAAATGAGGGCAGAGAAATAATGAGCCAGAGTCTTAAGCTCAGGCTTGTCTCCTGCAGGACGGGGGGACTCCAAAAGACCCCCAGGGCTGGCCCGGTCCTGATGGGGAGGTGGGAACAGGCTCCAGAGCAGCACAGTCTGGCCATCACCTTCACCGCTGGCTCTGTAGGTCCTCCAGCAGCACGGTGCTGAGCATCCCACCAGCAGGAGAGCTGGAACAGAGCCACTCACAGCCATTATCCCCCCACACGTGCTTTATTTCCCGAATTAAAGACCAGAATTATAATGAGACTTGACGTTAAATTCCATAAGAAGTCAAGCTAATCAGTGACCAAACCTGTAATTGATTCTTTTGCTAGTTCAATACTTAATGCTACATGTTAAGCAATAGGATTTTACAATTTGCTAGCACTTCAGTTACAGAGAATTAAGCAATAAAAATCCATTCTGAGCACAAACAGCAGGAATCTGGTTTTGGAGCCACATCTGCTAATAAGTGAACAAGCCAATAAAGTGGCTCAACACTCGCATCAATATCTTGTTTTTCAAAATATCCATCCCTCTGGGATTTGTGAAGCCTCTTTAACACTCGCAGATGGGGTTCGAAACCCCCCCAGGAGGTAATGCTGAGGCAGGGAATGCCACAGACGAGGTCCAGGAGGCAACAGCAAGGCGCCAGGCCTGGGGGGCTGGAGAGCCTGCAGCCCACCCCACAGCGAGGGGAGCACCCTGCTCCCCCACAGCGGTGGGGCCCAGGGGACCCTGGGGTGCTGAGCCCAGGGGGGAGCTGGCCCCGCAGTGCTCGTCTGGACGTGGAGCTGGGGACCGGGCCACTCCCTGGGTGCAGACGTGCAGTGGCAGTGGGAGCAGGACATGCATCCAGCCCCCCTTTCCGAGGCACAGAAGCCACCTCTCCTGGCCACCCCTGCACAGGCAGCAGCACTGAGGGGACACTGTGGCTTACAAAAACGCTGCTTTTTAGAAAAAGTAGTTTGTTTTTAAATTTCCTGCAATATTTGCTTGATTTTATTCAAGGTGAAATTCAGAACAAGGAAACACAACTTCCACAGCCATTTTCCACAGGCAGCTATCATAACTCAATCAAAAACTGTTTTTTCTAAATGCAAAATTGCCTCATTTTTCTTTGCGTACGGTTCTCAAAGATCCTTTCTTCCATTGGTCTTTCACAGGTTTTCAGCTCAAGTCAAATCTTTGTCTCAGAGCAGCAAGGTGCTGCTGCCAAGTGATTAACCCACAGCAGTGACCCAAGAGCCATCAGCAGCAGATCTCACATGTCCCCAGGAACGGAGCACAGTCCATTCCTTCCCCACCTCATGTGCTGACCCCCAGCAGAAAAAGCCCTTTCGTGCCATCACTTGCTGCTTCCAGGGCATCGCTACCAGCAAGAGACAGCACGCAGCACTTCCACCATCTACTCTTTACAAAATGACAGCATTTTGTAGGTCTCTAAAAGGCTTACTTCTCCTCCGGGAGGAATGTTTAACAGGGCTTTTCACTGCTCGATGGGATGCGGCAGAGCCTGCTGCGGAGGTGCTGTGCTCCCCTGTGCCACCACAGCCCCAGTTTGCTCCCTGGGCTCTGGCAGGGGTCAGGGGAAGGGGTGCCGGGCAGGGATCCTCTGCACAGGAGCCACACTCCCCTTGGCTCCCATCCCCCTGCCACCACACCGTCCCAGCTGCGGCAGGCGAGGTGTCCCCAGCAGCCCCGGTCCCACCGCCCTGGGCCTTGGCAGGGTGCAGCAGGTGCACCGCGCTCCTCAACAGATTTTACTTCCAAAACCGTCTCCACTGGGCCCCGTGCAGCGTGGCAGGAGAGACACGCTTCAGAAATACAATTATTATTGTAAGGGGAACGCCCGCGCTCCCGGTCTCCACGGGGGTTAGGCATCCTGCTGCGATGATTCAGGGAATCTGTCGAGGCACATTTTATGAATTCCACTGAAGCTGTGGAATTGCTGCATTAGGCGAATACCTCAACGGTTGTCAAGTCAGCCACGTGCTGTCAGAGCTGCTTTACATTGCCCAGACCAGAGACAGCAGATGCTCATAAATAGCAGTCATTTTCTCCACTGCTTTCAGCAGTAACCCTGCACTGCCTGTGCATCTCCCCCAAAGCCTACAGCAACACACGCTGCAGACCCAGATCCGTTTTCCTGGGCTCTCTTTGGGGGCACTTGTCAAATGGTTGCAGAGATTTCTAATGCCACTCCTGAGTGGCATTAGAAACACCCAGCGCCTGGACGCTGCCTGGCCAGCAGACCCTTCCCGACGCAGAGCCAAGCCAGCCTGCACATCATGCACAAAACTGCTCTTTGAGGAACAAAATGCCGAGCAAGGAGAGTCTGATCAAGACCAAATCTGCCCCAAGCTCCGGTCACACGGCTCTACAAAGCCTTCCCACAACAGCTCTAAGCCAGGCACACTGTGCTGTAGGTTTGAAATGCCAAAACACAGCAAGGAAACGGATCTATAGCCCTAGAAAAACCTTCTGAATTAAAACTTTAAGTAATAGTAAATCTAAGTTTTAATAATGCAGATTAACACTGCTGAGAGATGTGGCAGAGCAAATCAAATTTTGCCGAGTTGGAGGAAATCAAGTAATAAAATCCTATCAATGAGGCACCAGCAGAGTGTTGGGGGGGCTGCTGCAGCAGAGCCCGGAGGCGGGCGAACAAGCGTGGGGCAATGGCACAGCAGCCAGCAGAGTCCCAAGCAGCCACTGTCACTGCTCTCAGAGAGACTGCAGGCAGCACTGTCTGGTCCTGGAGATTATATCTTCAGAACATACCTGGTTAATGAATTTATGTCTGACAGCTTCAAGCATTAGACAATTTGTACAATACGAGAATGTGTCTGAACACTTGTCACTAAAGACTTGTAAAGGAGTGCTGTGACCACGCACCAGGCATGCCCCACATTATTAGAGGCACATCCATCACGTTCTGCAGGCACGTTATGCAAATAGCTGAAGTACGCAGGCGATGTGCTGCTGCCGCCACAGCCAGCACGGTGAGGACGCCTGCTCCCAACGCTCCACGTGCATCCCTTCACAGCCCTGGTCCAGTAGCTGGTGGGTGACTGGAGAGGCAGAAAACTACAATTTTGGTTAAAAGTCTTCCACTGTCTCCCAGGGAAGCAGAGGAAGCAACTGGAAATACAGGTGCCCACAGAGATGGGAGGAAGGCAATAGCTGTCTATGCAAGGCCAGGAGCTCTCAGAAGCAGACAAAAGGTACAGAACACCAGAACATAATCTGACAGGGTCAAGACAGAGGAGGCTACAGACTTTTGGTGACAAAATAAATTCAAAAAAAAAGCAGATCCTATTTCTAGGGGGATAACAAATATGCCAATTCACATGTACCTCTTCCACATATATTCAGCAGATGTGTTAGTTCTGCACTCAGAACCCTTGTGCCCATTTGTCTCACACAGGTAAGTGCTCTCAACCAGTGACTAGCTGAGGATGTTACAACAATGGGACTATAACAATTCTCGGTGTCCCACGCTTGGAAAAAAAATCACATCCTGAAACCTGGGAAGAGGCAGAAGGAAAAAGTGTCCAGCCCATTGCTCGCTTCTGTTCAGGCTTGGAGCTGGGGGGACTACAAGGGAATAAATGAAGACCTTGGTATTTTGAAAGGCTGAAGAGAAAAGCTACCCACAGGGGAGTGAAAGACTCCTCTGGGGAGGGACTGCAGCCTTGAGGAAAAACAACAGGAGGGCTCACAGGGGGACTCATAAAGATTTCACAGGCAAGGATAAGTCCAGCTGGCATGGAGCAATGGGAAACAGGCCTTGTCAAACAATCCCCACCTCCTCCTCCTCCAAGTTGGGCTAAGGCAATTACAGTGATGTAACAGGCTTCTGTGAGGTGTTTGTCACTGTATGACATGCCATTCTGCGTGAAATATCGTCCTCCACAATAGAGCCCCTGCTAAATGGATTAAGCAGCAGCTGAAGCGTCTGTCAACAAGGAATCCCCACCAAGGAGTTCCCTCGTGGGGATGAGCACAGGTCAGACACTGCTCAGCCGTGTCACCAACACGGACACTCCAGGCAGACCTGCCGCACAGGACCTGGGCAAGGGGAGCCAGGCACAGGACCAGCTGCCTCCCATACAGCACTGACCTTGCAAAGCACTCGAGATATCCTGACAAGCAACGCGGCATAAGGTCCCAGCATGAGGTGGCGGCCAAATGGGCTGATGTGCAGAGGCACCAGTTAGGAGCATGGAGGAGGACTCCTCCACGCAGCTTTGTGGAGACACAGCAGGAATATCATATCTGTTCCCCTACCACACTGCGATGGGGTGTGAAAGTTGTGAAGCGGGAACAAGAGCCACAAAACACAGCTGAAAGGCTCAGGAAAACACCTGCTATTGAATTGCAAAGCCCGGACCAGATCAGCAGAGAGAAGCGAGTAACAGCAGCGGCCCTGGCAGTCAGCTCACGACCTCGGGTCCATTCTGGGGGACATCCAGGGATGCACAACTGCTCCACCACCACCCTTCCCTGCCCAGGCTGGCAGCAGGAGCAGAACCCCTGCCGTGGTTTGCCTCAGCTTGCAACAGAGAACCACGCCATTGCCCTCTCACTCCTTCCCCCCCCCGGTGGGACAGGGAGGAAAATCAGAAGGAAAAAGGCAACAACTCATGGGTTGGGATGAGAATAGTTTAACAGAACGGCAAAGGGAGAAGAAAACAACAACCCATAACGGTCATAACACGCAGTGCGCTCACCTCCCGACGCCCAGCTGGCTCCTCGGTAGCACAGGCCTCCCCCCAGCCAGCTCCGCTTAAATACTGGGCAGGCATCACATGGTACAGACTGTCCCCTCTGATTGGCTGTTCGGTCAGGCCAGCCAGCTCCCACTTAAGTACTGGGCAGGCATCATATGGTACAGACTGTCCCTCTGATTGGCTGTTGGCTCAGCCCAGCCAGCTGCCTGGGAGAGTTGACCCGATCTGGGCCGAGACCGGGATCCGCAGGCGCTGCCTCCCTGCGCGGGCCAGCCGGGAGCAGAGGGCTGCCAGCCCCCCGCGCCCCTCTCCCGGCGGGAGCCTTGGAGCAGTGCAGCTCCGGCCCCGCAGCTCCGAGCCCCCCCGCGCCCCTCTCTCGGCGGGAGCCTCGGAGCAGCGCAGCTCCGGCCCCGCAGCTCCCGCAGCTCCGGCCCTGCAGGCGGTGTCTGGGCTGAGCTGCTGCCCCAGAGCATTCCGCGCCCCTCCGGGGACACTGCCCCCACACCACCAGACACCTTCTCCGTCGGGTTTCTGCTGCAGCCCAGAGTCTTCACCCATGAAACCGTATGAGCCTGGCTGCCCTCAGGTTCTCCGCAGTTCACATCTCCCACAGAACACACAGCGCAGCTCGCCGGCATCTCTCTGATGGCCAGCAAGAAAGGCAGTCTCAAGATGTGGATCTCTGCTGACTCACTGGGATGCCGTCCCCCACTTTCAGAGCAGCCTCAGCACCAAGACCAGAAGCTGGCTTGCTACAGTGGGCGCTCCGACAAGGGTCCTCTCCTGCACCTAACACCGGGCCTGGTTGCACGCCTTTGTGTCTGAAGGACACGATGGGGCTGATAGCTCCCTGCAGAAACCCAGCTCCCCTGCCCCCACTCACACGCTGGGGTTGTCCCCGCCAGCCCATGCAGGCGCTGATGCTCTGTCAAAGTCTACGCCTGGCCCACGGGAACGCTGCGCTGTCTGTGAGAACCAGACAGGACCTGCAGAAAGGGGACAAGCAACTCTGCTTACGTGGGGCTGGCTGGTGGAGTCCTGCTCCTTTTAGAGACCCCCTGGGACTTGTACCATGAGCCACAGGTGACACCGCAGACGTCGCACTCATCACGCACTTGGCCCCAGATGGCTGCAGGAACGGCTGATCCCACAGCCCAGTGCCCTTGCTGACAGCTCACACCAGCGTCCCCCTGGCTCCCCGCGCGGCTCTTCCTCCTGTTGTGCCTGCAGAAACCGGCGCTGCAGGCAGACACCCATCCGAACACGGGCTGTGCACCTGCCGGGAGCCCCAGCAGCTGCCCTCGTTTGCCCACCTTCTCCAGAGGATTTAAAACAGACTCATGTCTTTTAAAACTACCAAAACATAATCTCTAACCGGGTGTGTTGCAGAGCAAGAGGAGGAAGGAGCCAGGGCCCTGTGCAGGCACCCCTGAGCACCCAGGGCCCAGGCTCAGGAGTGCTGTCAGGAAGCTCTACGGCACGTCTGGCTGGGCAATGCACTGCTTCACAGCAGGGTGCTCTCCACTGGCACCTCTGTGCCACCAACCCGACAGCCCTCTCACTGCCTGGGGCAGAGCAGAGCCCAGGAGGAGCCCCCCCCCGAGCGCCCCGGCCCCGCGCAGCGAGCACACAGCCCCGGCTGCCCCTCGCCCCGTCCCGCTGCGGGCGCCGGCAGTCGCACACCCACGGCCGCAGAGCCCTTGGCACACTGCAGCCTCTCCGGGGTCAGGGGACAGCACCGAGCGCTGCCGGCCCCTGCCCAGAGCTCCTGGGGAGAAGCCGCCTTCGCCCACTGCCCCGCAGGACCCGGCTGCGGGTGGGCATGGGGCAGACGAGGCGCGTCCCGCCGCGGGGCCCTGCGGGTGTCGGGAGCAGCTCCTCTCTGCGGGCACGTCTGCACCCCGACCCACGCACACCGCAGCCCCGGCGCGGTGGGAGCGCTTCGGCAGCCGCGCCCCGGCCTCCCGGGGACAGGGAGACCCTCGCCCCTCCGGCTGCTCCTCGGCTGGCGCCAGCGATCCAGCATCATCTGATCTTCCGGGAGACTGGTAGAGAGAGGATGCTGGTGTCATTATCAAGTTAATTAGAAAAACTCAAATGGAGCTTTAAACATTTTTATAATACATTTGGGCCTTTTTGGCAGGATTATTGCATCTTTTGGGTTTCCATTTCCCATTAAAGCATTCTCAGTAGTGCATATATAAAAGCCAAGTGATCCTGGCTCTCTGCTGCTTTTTTTCCTTTTTTCAAAAGACATCTTTTTTCACATAAGATTTATTAAATATTGTAATCAGTTAAATTCTGGCAGCTTAAACATTTTCTTTAATAGCCTTGTTAAATGTGGATTAGATTTAAAATCCCTGCCTCTGAACTCTCGAGCACCAGTATTTACACGCAATGCTAAAAAAATGAAAAACCTCACCCGGCGGTAGCGGCTCCCCCGCCGCCGGAGGAGGGAGCGGCCGCTCCGTGCCAGGGCAGCGGAGCTTCGCAGCCCGGCCCCCGCCCGCAGCGCCGGGAGCAGCGCCGGGAGCAGCCCCGGGAGCAGCCCCGGCCCCGCCCGCAG
>Ga0065711_1045099_pt1 | contig 13693 bp, 7 predicted proteins | sample Hoacrofraction12_FD_59098 | JGI IMG/M metagenome (GOLD analysis project Ga0065711, IMG submission 59098) | Hoatzin crop microbial communities from Cojedes, Venezuela - Epithelial fraction 12 v2 (version 2) | ecosystem: Host-associated > Birds > Digestive system > Esophagus > Crop | place... | reverse complement strand
TAAGATATTTATAAGCATTTATAAGGTCCTCTCTCAGCCTTCTCTTCTTCAGGCTAAACAAGCCCAGCTCCCTCAGCCTTTCCGCTTAAGAGACATGCTCCATTCCCCTCATCATCCTCATAGCCCTCTGCTGGACTCTCTCCAGTAGCTCCTCATCTTTCTTGAAGTGGAGAGCCCAGAACTGGACACAGTACTCCAGATGTGGCCTCCCTAGGGCAGAGTAGAAGGGGAGGGTAAGCTCGCTCGATCTGCTCTCCACACTCTTCTTAATGCACCCCAGGAGGTCATCGACCTTCTTGGCAGCAAGGGCACACTGCTGGCTCATGGTTACCCGGTCATCCATTAGCACTCCCATGTCCCTTTCCACAGAGCTGCTCTCCAGCAGGTCAGCCCTGAGCCTGTACTGGTGCAATGGGTTGTTCCTCCCCAGGTGCAGGACCCTGCACTTGCCCTTGTTGAACTTTATCAGTTCCTGTCCGCCCAACTCTCCAGCTTGTCCAGGTCTTGCTGAATGGCAGCACAGCCTTCCGGTGTATCAGCCACTTCTCCCAGTTCTATGTCTTCAGCAAACTGGCTAAGGACACACTCTGTCTCTTCATCCAGGTCATTGATGAACAAATTGAACAAGACTAGGTTGAGTACTGACCCCTGAGGGACATCACTAGCTACAGGCCTCCAACTAGACTCAGCACCACTGATCACAACCCTCTGAGATCTGCCATTCAGCTAGTTGTCAGTCGACCTCAGTGTCCACTCATCCAGCCCATGCTTCCTGACCTTCCCTATGAGGATATTATGGGAGACAGTGTCAAAAGCCTTGCTGAAGTCGAGGTAGATAACATCCAGTGCTCTCCTTCTCTGATCCATTGATCAGATCCCCTCAAGCCCTCTCTTTCAGGCTGAACAACCACAGGTCTCTCAGCCTGTACTTGTATGTCAGTTGCATCAGTCCCTTTGCCAGCTTCATGGCCCTCTGCTGGACTCGCTTTGGTTTGTCCACATCTCTCATGTACTGGGAAGCAAAGACCTGAACCCAGCACTCCAGACATGTTTCACCAGTGCCGAGTAGGGTGAAATGGTCACCTCCCTCACCCTGCTGGCAATGCTTTTTCCCTAATGGAACTACAGATGCCTTTGTCCTGCGTTGCTGCAGGGGCACCCCAGGTCCTTTTCTGCAAAAGTGCTTTTGAGCTCCTTGGCACCTCAGCATGTACGGATGCATGGGCTTATTCCTCCCCAGGGTCTTGGCATGGCATTTCCCTTGTTTGAACTTTATATCCTTTGCTAGGAAATGGTTTCCCCTAATGGGAGTATCTGCTAATGGCCTGGAAATGGACCTACATAGGGTGTGTGTGTACTTTCTCTGTGGTTGATAGTGTCACAATTAGTTTATGTCACTTTAAAAATAAAAAATAAAAGGAAGAAAAAAGACAACAACGTGGTTTTGACCTATTGGTCTGTGGTAGGTATATTCTACATCACTATGTCATACTCTTTATTTCTGAATTTATCTTGGTCTTTCCGTACCTATGTTACTCAAATATGCATTACCTTGGCCATGATATTATAGGTGGAACAGTTTCAGTAAGCTAAATGATTCTTATTCAGATATTCTTAATATTTCTAAGCATCCTAATTGGACCTATACCATATGTTACCAGAAGTTGGCAGCTGGTGCTATTCAGTTTCTTATGATTCCTCCTAGCCACTGTTGCTTAAGGTAAAGAAATGAATAATAGTGAATTCTTCCATAAAAATCTCCAACATTTTTTGTCCGATAAGCAAAATCTATGTATCTCCTTAGTCTTTTTTTTCCAACCCTCTCAGGGCTGTTCCTAAACACCAAGTGAAAGTCTTGCCACCACAGTACTGCTCAACAGAGCTTGAAATTAGCAAAGAGGAGCTCGGGCTGTCTGATGGCTAGTCCTACCACAGCCGCCAAGTCTAAACAAACAGCAGCAGCTATTTTGCTCACAGGAGAAATAAGGTTAGTGAAAATGTTAAAGAAAAGTGAATGCAACTGCTGGCATGGCAACACTTTGCAGTAATTGGCTTCTTGTGATTCATGCTGGCCTGACTCTGAGAGCCACAGATGGGAAGCTTAGAAGCTTCAGTTTGGAAGCTCTAGTTTGGAGCTTATAATCTCTTCTTAAGAAATGGGAAACAGATCAAAAGTTCAATGAAGTTAGAGGAATTCTGTAAATTCCAAGAACATTTTTGGCTAATTTGCTTTTGTTTGAGAGAATTAATCTATTTGAACATGTAGGATGATAACTATTGTAACCATTGTTGCAAGTGCTGTTTTTCATGAAAAAATGTTGCCTTTGATCCTTTCCAGAACTAAACTCTAATTAATTCATCAACAGCTAGCACTGTCCATTCCTTCTTATTACTGAAAATAGATTTGTGTAACTAGATAAGAATTTTGAAAGATGTCACAAGTACCTTCCTGACAATTTAGTGTAAATATTTTTAAAGTGACTAATAAAAAAGAAATCTTGTGTTGTTCAAAAGTTGAATACAAAACAAAACAATCGTTAACTGACACAAACAAGTGGTGAACAGAATTTAAAAAAAAATAAATTTTCCACTCAGATGTATATCCCCATTATTGAATGCAAACATGAATCTGAGCTGTCCGTCTTAGCAAATCAAGATGGAATTCTCAAATTAATTGATTAGAATCCCAGTAATGTTGAGGAGATTGTTTGCTTTTCATACTCTGTTGCTTGGCCAGAAGGGTGGTGGTTGATAGAGTTTATATTTCTTTTCCCAGCTCTGCCTTAAACTGTGAAACAGATGAGAAAATTTGGAAGAAAACCACCCCAAATTTTCCAATCATTTTCCAAGTTTTAAGTTTAAATGTAGGGATATTGAAGATGTGTTTGAGTGAATTCACTTCTGTAATTTACAGAGGATAAATCCTGCTTTCTTTATCTGATCAAACTTCTACTGATTGACATACATGATAATACTACAGGTTGATAATGATAACTAATAGGTTCTCCAGAGAAGCTGTGGAATCTCCATCCTTGGAGATATTCAAACTCCAGTTGGACACATGGCTGAGCAACCTGCTCTAGATGATACTGATCTAGGCAGAAGGGTTTTACTAGGCGATCTTCAGCGATCCCTTCCAAGCTCAGACATTATGTCATAATACAAAAATACCCCAAAACAAGAGCTCAATTAATTTAATGGCTGTGACATTTTTTCTTATATGCTTGTTTCTTGCCACATCACAGCAGAGCACTGATCCTCAGTCTTCTGAGTCTGCATGTGGTCTTATGAGGCAGGTAGCCATTTATATTGAGTGTTTTCTTTCTCTCCCAGTTTGTTTACGTGCAAAAGTATGTAATTAATCTGAAGATGAGTATACAACAATACGTCGAGAGAGAGTACTTTAAGGAATATTTCTGTCTTCTCAAAACTACAAATGTTAATCTGTAAATGTAAATGTAATGTTACATTTAAAGGAAAGCACATATTGTGAATTATGCAGCATGAAATATCTGCCTCTATAACCCCTACAGTTCAGAAAGAATAGAGAGGGAGAACAGAGTGAAGCTATGTGTTTCAGTCACTGCATCAGGTAGGTGCTACACCACCCATGTGGTTGGCAGCTACTGAACTAGAAAATCAAGCTTTACCATGAGTGAAACATTATATCCCACATGAGTCCATTTTCTAGTCTAAATGGTTAGTAGCTTTAGTGGCATTTCATTAGGACTACTCACATCATCACATCCCAGTGATCCTGTTCCATATCTCCTCTGCCATCAGTTAACAACAGAATTCGGCTATACTCTGTTTTGATTACCTGAAATATGAAAATACGTTCAAAGATGACCTTTTGGTGAGTTGTTTTATACATGCTGAGGGCAGTGCTATTTTGTCAGCTGAATTAAACAGCATATAGAAAATATAGTTTGTCAAGGCTTCAAGCATATTGTTTTTAACATAGTAACTACAAATAAAACTGCTTTAATCCTCCACAACTCATTTAACCTTGGAATTAAATATGCATGTGAATGTGACTGTCCCACACCTCAGTTTGTGTATACTTACAACTATCCACTGGATTATTTGTGTTTCCAGCTGCCTTAGAAATTCAGGTTGCCAGCTCAGTTCCTCAAAGACCTGTCATGCCTACCCAGTAAAGTAGTATTACGGATGTTTCATTAATGTCCTGATATTCCACTCAAATTAGCAATGCCATTTTAGAGTATATTTCATCTCCCGAAGACAAAATGTAGCCTGATATTCAAGGGATTAAGCTGAAGATAAGACAATTATCTTTTAATGACATAGCTGGTCCTCATTTTCATGTTTTTTTTTCATTGTAAGGCAATAATATATTTTATAAGCAGGAAAAGTCTATGTAGCCTGACATATTTAGAGATAATGCATTTAAAAGACTACATTGTTTGTCTTACCAATCAAACAAAAGAAAATGTGACAACTCATTCAATCATACTACATTTCTGCAAAACCAGCTTGTATGAAGCCTGTAGAAATTTAGCAGAGGTCTGTGTCTTCCTAGAGATCCTTCGTCTTGTCATAAGATTATTTTTGAATTTTAAAATGAAATCTTGACAACCAGACATATCCATGATATATTCTGGCGAATAAGAAGAAAATATCTTGCCTAGAGTGGACAGTCTGACTGAGCTCTCTTAAATAAGCCAGGACTGTAAATAACACAGATTTTATTATGCTCGAAAAGGACAAGAACAGACACAAGGATAAATGTAATAGGAGAAAAAAAAAAAGGCTGAAGAGCATACTTAAAGGAAGAACATTACTAGAAACTCAATAATGAGTTTTAGTAATCAATAACCATTGATACAACAAACCCACCACATTTATTCAGGGTTATATTGATCAGAATAAATAAATAAATTGTATTTTTATCTCCATTCAGTTAATGTGGGACACATGAGATGACTCTATATGAATCTAGTGTTCGTACTCTTACTTGAACCTATTCTGTGCATCAACCCAAAGAGGGGTAGGTGCAGTTTTGATCTGAACAAGCAAGATACTTGGCCTTGTGGCAATTTCAGATCCTGGAGTGAATAGGGACCAATGGGGCTACTGTGAACTATGTCAGGACACACAATGCTTTCGACATGGTAACAGGTCTTTCAACATTGGTCTTCTTTTGGTCCTTTCTGAAGAGAAACAGGTGATGCCAGGATTTGCCAGCAGTTGTTTCACTGTACTTTCCTTAGCCAATATTGGAAAAAGAAAAAAAATATTCAGTCAGGCACCTGCAAATGGAGAAGATGGCTTTGTCATTTCTTCTCTAGTTGCTAGTCTCTTTTCAGTGTGTCTAATGAAATTATGATAGGGTTAGCTTCTGTTAAATACAGGCCAGCCTTATCACTGAATAGAAGCCCTTTCCTGAACTTCCCTGTTAATTGATCTTGTTTGCAATGAATAAAAGAGTGTCTCTGAAAGGTGTTTCTCAATTTAAGTAATTCTTTTGTTCCTTTCCTTCTATTTGCTCTACCTGAAGTTGGTTCAGGACTGGCCTGTGACTTGTGTGACAGTTTCTAGACAAGGAAGAATAAAGATGCCACATGAAGATGTGTGTTTATTCTAAAATTTCACAATTCTTTACTAATAAAACAGACAGCTCTAAAATCCTTTCACAACCCACTTGATGTGAAATGGGTTTGCATGCAATATGCTGAGTTTTCTTCTGTGTGCTTATTGTACTTTTCAAACTCCACTTTTTGAACTCACAAGACAGAATATTAAGGGCTTTAAGTAGTGTACTAAGGCTATCACTTCCTGCTGATATATGTGTACACAAAGGAAAAATGCAGTCCCATGAATATTTGCAGTAATAGACAAACTGAGGAGTACACTCTGAATAAAGAAATTGATGTGTGGTAATTTCAACAAAAAATAACAGATACCCTTTTGGAAAATACTGCTGCTCCTAGATACATTTTGGTTTTGAATCAATAATACCTCAGGTATTTGATGCTGTACTGTTTTGGTTTAGCCTGGATAAATTCCTGGTGCCCACTAAAACCACTCCCCCTCCTCATCTGGACAGGAGAGAGGAAGTATGATGAAAGGCTCGAGGGTTGAGACAAGGACAGGGAGAGGTCACTACCATCACGGACAAAACAGATTGAACTTGGGGAGAAAAAATCTTTAATTTAGCACCAATCAAACCAGAGTAGGAAAATGAGAAATAAATCTAAATCTTAAAACCACTTCCCCCCACCCCTCCCTTCTTCCCGGGTTTAACTTCACTCCCATTATAGTACCTCCTCCCCACTCCCCCCCCCTCCAGCAGCACAGGGGGATGGGGAATGGGAGTTGTGGTCAGTTCATCATTTGTTGTCTCTGCCGCTCCTGCCTCCTCAGGGGGAGGACTACTCGCACTCTGCCCCTGCTCCAGCATGGGGTCCCACCCGTGGGAGACAGTCCTCCATGAAATTCTCCAACATGAGTCCTTCCCAGGGGCTACAGTTCTTCACAAACTGCCCCAGCATGGGTTCTTTCCACAGGGTGCAGTCCTCCAGAAACAGGCTGCTGCAGTGTGGATCCCCCACAGGATCACAAGCCCTGCCTGAAAACCTGCTCTGGCATGGGCTTCTCTCTCCACAGGTCTGCAGATCCAGGAAAGAGCCTGCTCCAGCGCGGGCTCCCCATGGGATCACAGCCTCCTTCAGGCATCCACCTGCTCCGGTGTGAGGTCCCTTCCACGGGCTACTGTTGAATATCTCCTCCACTATGGACCTCCATGGACTGTAGGGGGACAGCCTGCCTCACCATGGTCTTCATCACGAGCTGCAGGGGAAAAATTCTCTGCTCTGGCACCTGGACCACCTCCTCCCCCTCCTTCTTCACTGATCTTGGTGTCTGCAGAGTTGTTTCTCTCAAAAAGTCTCACTCCTTTCACTTAGCTGCTGCTTCCAGCAGTTTTTTCCCCTGCTCAAATATGTTATCACAGAGGTGCTACCACCGTTGCTGATTGACTTGGCCTTGGCCAGCTGTGGGTCCATCGTAGAGCCATCTGGCATTGGCTCTATGAGTCATGGGGGAAGCTTCTAGCAGCTTCTCACAGAAGCCACACTACTAAAAACTTGCCATGAAAACCCACAACATGTACATATGAAAACGAAATCTTGGTTTATTTCCTGAAGAACTAAATAAATATCAGTGTCAAATACACAGCACAAACACACACACGTGTGTGTATATGCACATAATCACACATGCAAAGACAAGGCATTAGAGAACATAAGGCAAAATAAAACACTGCAGAGTGTGGAAATGTCAGGTAATTTCGTTCACCTTCATGCTTTTTTTTCTTTGTAGAGAAGAGTACCTATGAAACTTTTGCAAGCTTTGCTTTTCTTTTCCCCAAATCCACAGCATTCTGGCTTCACACTGATAGATTATCATCAGCAGCAAAGACATAACCAGACAGAAACATCATCTCCATCAATCAGCAAAGCGTACATTGTCACCCTAAAATAAGAATTGCTAAACATTCTCAAGAAAAATATACTAGGGCATTTTTAACATAGGCAAACAAAATATTTTTACTTCACTTGTTCTTAGAAATGTCTGAATCATTTTGGCTCAAATTTTCTGGTTGTTTCTTCAGTGACAGATGGATTACAGATCTGACAGATGAGCTAAACTTTCTACTACAGAAGAAACTTGCTTCTATGTGTACCTTTTGGGTATTCAATCGGTCTACATAAAAGGTTAGAATACATATTTCCATGTCTTTACACATGTATTTCTCAACCAAGTCACCTTTGGATTTGGCTTTTTTTGTTGTTTAATTATTCATCTATTTCTTTTTCCCCTTATTTTTGTCTGTAAGTCATTCGACAGTTCACTTCCTCTGGTGCTAGGACTATCCTTTTCACTCTTGTTTTTAAGAATTGTCTCCTTTTCTTAGATGCTAACACAGGCAACTACACAAAGAACTTTTTTTCTTATGAAGAAAGCTATTTCGTAAAAATAGATTAATCATGCAAAAGAAAGAGAGAAAAGAGGAACTGAGGAATGAGTTTTGTATTTTGTTGATCTAGTACCTGGAGCATGTCAGTGGCACTCAGGAGTATTGCACTGCATCCTGCTCAGGTGTAGATTTCACGTGTGACCTTGGTTTCTCTCCTGCTCAATCCATGTGCATAAGTTAGGGACACTGTTTCTCCAGTATAACTAGGTAATTAGAGAGAGAGGCACCTCTGGAGGCCATTTCATCATATTTTAAAACAGATGTTTAAAACAGAGGAAATAAATCAGCAGAGGAAGTGATTGCCTGTCTCCATTGCCTTAGAGAGAAGTGGAGGAAGTAGCTTAGACTGGATTCTAAATTGACGGATAGCTAAAAGTAAATGAGACATATCACAATATTGAGGAACAAATTATTTTTGCTGTTTAAAGAGTTGGTTGATTTTTGACATAAATAATTAGAAGTAAAAATATTTGAGAAGCTTCTATGTTTCCGGGTAATAAAGAAAAAGTACTTTGCTTTTCTCTCTGTGCTTCCTTGAATACTCATCACATGACTTCCATTATGATTGGTTTGGGGCTTCTGTGATACATTGTAGCTCCTGAGTTTTAGCCAGTAGCCTTGAATCTTTGCAACCCTTTAAGTCGAGTTGCTGGTACCACCACTGTGAAAACCAAGTGATTTGTGCACATGGTCTTTGAATCAAACATACACTGTTTTCTGTATGCAACTCAAAACAAATCTTATTTTCTCAGATTTCTTGTATCCTCCCTTATTTTCTTGATTTTTATTTCTTTCTTTATTCCCTTCTTCTTGTTTTAACAAACTACTTTTTTCCTAAACTGTGTTTGGCAGTCTAAGAAATGTCTCTTAAATTGAACACGAAATTAGCATCTATCAAGAAATAAGCTGTTTTAAAAAAAGCACTTTTCAAATACACCATTAGGTAGGAAAATAATTCCTAAATACACAGCATACGAGGTCCTAAACATTCAGTTACTTCCTTTAGAAATTATAATTTAAAAACATATGATCTCTCCAAAAGTGCATTATTTGTTTTAGAGACTACCATGCTTGCTTAGCTCCCACGATGATTATATAATATTGACGGATTTTCAATCCTCCATTAAAAGGGGAGATGAGGAAGAACTGCCTTGGTTAACTCTGTTTGTCAAGAAAGACATCCCTTTTCCTCTTTAATACATTTAGAAATCTCAGAAAAAATATCTCCAAACAGCTATTAAAATCTGACTGCAAAGATTTTGCTGCCAGAGTGCAAAATACAGAGCATTTATGGTAAACACAAGCAAAGTCTTCTATCATAATTAGATAGTTCTCATTTATAAACCTAATGGAATTCTGAAAACAGATTTTTAAAGCCAGAAGAGATCTTAGACCCACTGATTTGGGGTTTTGCATACGACGGGCCGTAGAATAACTTCAGAATAAGACCCAATAACTTACAGCTGCCTAAAGCAGATATCCTAGACATTTATTTTATCTTCTGAAAATTTCAGGAAATGGAAAGTCTGATGGAAAACAGAACTCTCTACCTAGTTTCAAATGATGAAATGAGATTTGATCAAATGGAAACCTTTATAATAGTAATACAAACTATCTGCTGGGCTTGATCAGAACTTGTGGCACATCCACATTACATTATTGGTCCAGGGCAAGATTAAGACTGACTAAATTCTTGATCTGCCACCTTTGTGTTCCAGTAAGTACTTGTGAGTTTCCACATGCACATCTGAAAGGCTCAAGAAATAAATTTCAGGCAATAGCTGAAGTTTAGCTCTGCTAACAGCAAATCTTAACAAATTCGATCCTAGATCTTGCCGCATAACATAATTTGGGAAGCGTGGTTACATAGGAATTACCGCACTGAGTTTACTGTCTCCCATCTGATGCATGGTCTCAGTGTGATTGATTGGTTTTTTATTTTGGTTCTGCAATTAGAAACTTAGCAGGTTAGTTGAAATCACTAGTGAAGTTGGTTTTAGGAAACAAATAACTGAATTTAAAAGAACAAGTTCATGTAATCAATCCGAAAAGAGATATCTCCTTCTGGATCACTTTCCTGCAATAGAAAATATTACTTTCTTTAGCTGCATGTCATGCCTTCCTAAAAAGTTCTGACCTTTATTGATCTGTTAATGGCATAATTTGTATGAATACTCCCTAATTTTCTGAAACAATTCAACACCAAATTTTTGCTCAGAAATAATGGAGGTGGTTTTCATAATGCTGCAATGATAGCAGATTTGCAAAATACTCACGTGCTTCATGAAAGTATTCAGGAGCAATGTCAGGTACTGAGCCAGCTGGGTGAAGGAAGACATCTGTCCTACAGCCTCATTTGAAGCTTAGAGACAGTTTAAGAAGCAGATGACTAGTTTCTCCATAATGAGATACTGATGGTAACCGCTGGTCATTAACCATGTAAGCCGACCTTGTCCATTTCACTGCAAAACCAAAACAAGTATGAAATGCCTTTGGAGATGACAAACTAATCGGTTTGACTTGCACAGAAATGGGCTGAGGTAGTTCACATTGTTAGTTAAAATCTCAAGGTGGTGTAAGGAGCTGTGACTCACCCACTTCTAACCCACTGTCTTCAGGACCCTGGGTCCACATGTGATAAGAGAAGGTGAAACAAGGGGCAATGGGCACAAGCTAAAGCATAAGAAGTTCCATCTGAACAAAAAGAACTTCTTTACTGACAGAGAACTGGAACAGGCTGCCCAAGGGGGTTTTGAAGTCTCCTTCTCTGGAGATATTGAAACCCCCCTTGAATGTAGTACTGTGCAGCCTGCTCTAAGTGAACCTGCTTTGGCAGGGGTTTTGGACTAGATGATCTCTAGAGAACCCTTCCAACCACTACCATTCTGTGAATCTGTGAAAAGTCTAGGATCCAGAGGTGTAAGAGAGAAGACAGCTATCAAGAAAAACTCAGGTGCAAGTTGAGCACACCTAATTGGGCACACATCCAGCTGGACTCCAAAAGGTAGAATCTCACACAGGCTTTGCCTGTTTTAGCAGACTCAGTAAGGTCATTGATTCAAGTGCCAGCTCTTGATTATCTGTATTAATGATTAATTACCACTTACATACCGAACAGGACCTTTTCCAATCAGCAATCAGGAAGGATAAAACCATACTGGTTTGGAAGAGAAAAGAATTTGCCTGTATGAGCAAGTTGTACTATGCAGTTCTTCCTCTGTGCCAGAGATGAGTCCTTGGCCTGGTTTTAGTGTTTCTTTTTGATTGCAACTTGTTATGGCAAAACCCTGTATCTGCTTAAGCTTAGGTGAACTGGATCTTCTAGGACACTATAAAAAAATTCTTGTTACCAAATTCATGTACTAATTGAGGAGTATATCTGAGGCATGGAAAACACATCTGTAAGACGAGCAGATTGTCACTCTTAGTGTCCTTCACTACTGTCTTTCACCGAAAGTAGTGCGTAGAGTTAGTATCATACTGATTTTACTATTACTACTAGTTAGCCAGAAAATATCCTTGCAAATAAATTTTACTTTTTGTCTGCACCCTTCCAGGAGCCCTCAGACAAAGTCTTACCACCCCTGAGTGATAGTTTGACTGTTGCAAACTATCATGTTGCAATTTGTATATCTGGGTGTAGAATGAAAAATCAAATCCAAAATTAATCCAGAAGGTCACAGCCTACTCCCTAGGTGGGTTACCACAGCAAGATCACGTTTACCTGATGGATGGTATATATACTGTCTACTACACATAATGCATATTAAATTTTCTTGGTAGATCACTGTCTCAGATGATAGCTTAAGGTATCTTACTAGCACAAAAACATGCACATAAATGAGATGGGAAGAAGACAGTGAAATATTTAAAAGAATTTGCCTGTCATCAGTATCAGTATTCTTTCTTATCTATAGTTTTAAGGAAAAAAAATAATTTACACATTTATGATTATCTACTTTGTTCTGTTTCCCTCCCTCCCCCTCCCATAAAAAGGTATATTTGCTTGAATAAATCTTGAGGCTTGACTGTTCTCATGGTATTATGTTCACCATGATGTGACCTGACAGTCCAACTGAGTGTGAAGCACATTCTGTTATACACATGTGTTAGAACAGTGAGTTCAGCTACAGTTGCTTGATACATATATTTTTAGCTTTGGGTCCACTACTGTCTGCTGCTGACTACTTGTCATACTTTTCCCCATGTATTTGATCTTATACATTTAAAAATACGATTATACGTCTGACATGTTTAAGACATTTTCCAATTCTTGTGTTTCAGAGCTTTTGTGTAAAGTATGGCGATTTTTACATTAGAAGAAAATGCCCTTACTAGAGCATAAATACTGGGTTCCATCCAGCATAGATGAAGCCGTATGTATTTTGCATTTTTCAGGGAGTCACTAGGTGTTATAAATTTTCATTTCGCTGGGCTCCTCTTCTGCTTCACAGCGCAAAAGAGAAATGAACATTAGTTTTCTTGCATTTCATTATTACTCTGATGAGGTGTGAAAGGTTTTCTGCGATCTTTTTTTGGGAAACTTCAAAGCAGGATTTAAAAGAACGACATGACCTCTCTTTTCCATCTGAATTTCACATGGTATGGGATGAGAATGAAGTTAGGTGCCTCAGTTAGTCACACTTGAAATGATGAGACTGATTATTAGAGGCGTGTAAAATTAATTGCTTCTTGGAGCACCTTGTCCTGGAGGTCTTCATCAAGCAAGTGAAGAAAAAGGTTATCAGGAGTAGTCAGCATGGATTCACTAAGGGAAAATCACGCCTGACTGATCTGATAGCTTTCTACGATGGCATGACTGGCTGGGTAGATGAGGGGAAAGCTGTGGATGTTGTCTACCTAGACTTCAGCAAGGCTTTCGACACTGTCTCCCATAACATCCTCCTAGGGAAGTTCAGGAAGTGTGGGCTGGATGAGTGGACAGTGAGGTGGATTGAGAGCTGGCTGAATGGCAGAACTCAGAGGGTTGTCATCAGCGGTGCTGAGTCTAGTTGGAGGCCGGTAAATAGTGGTGTCCCCCAGGGGTCAGTACTGGGCCCAGTCTTGTTTAACTTCTTCATCAACAACCTGGATGAAGAGTTAGAATGTACCCTCAGCAAGTTTGCTGATGACACAAAATTGGGAGGAGTGGTAGATACACCAGAAGGCTATGCTGCCATTCAGCGTGACCTGGACAGGCTGGAAGGTTGGGCAGAGAGGAACCTGATGAGTTTCAACAAGGGCAAGTGCAGGGTCCTGCACCTGGGGAGGAACAACCCCATGCACATGTACAGGCTTGGGGTGGACCTGCTGGAGAGCAGCTCTGTGGAGAGGGACTTGGGTGTGCTGGTGGACGAGATGTTGACCATGAGCCAGCAGTGTGCCCTGGCTACCAAGAAAGCTAACAGGATCCTGGGGTGCATTAGGAGGAGTGTGGCCAGTAGGTCGAGGGAGGTTGTCCTTCCCCTCTACACTGCCCTAGTGAGGCCTCATCTGGAGTACTCTGTCCAGTTCTGGGCTCCCCACTTCAAGAAAGATGAGGAGCTACTGGAGAGATTCCAGCGGAGGGCTATGAGGATGATGAGGGGAATGGAGCATGTCTCTTAAGCGGAAAGGCTGAGGGAGCTGGGCTTGTTTAGCCTGAAGAAGAGAAGGCTGAGAGAGGACCTTATAAATGTTTATAAATATCTG
>Ga0065711_1045098_pt1 | contig 13694 bp, 13 predicted proteins | sample Hoacrofraction12_FD_59098 | JGI IMG/M metagenome (GOLD analysis project Ga0065711, IMG submission 59098) | Hoatzin crop microbial communities from Cojedes, Venezuela - Epithelial fraction 12 v2 (version 2) | ecosystem: Host-associated > Birds > Digestive system > Esophagus > Crop | place... | reverse complement strand
GGGGGGGGAGCTTTGCCTGCCTTCGGCAGCGGGAGCAGCAAGAGGTAAAATATTTCCTTCTCGCTTTCCTTGCGTCTTGTCTCCAGCGCTGAGGGGGGGTGATCTGGGGCTTGGAGCGGGGTGCGTCGTTGCACAGGGGCTGAGTCCTTTACCCGCTCTGTGCCCCCCCCAACCCCCCTGGTTTCACGGGCTCGTTCGCAGGCAGAGGTGCTTGCCCTATGCGTTAGGCTTGAAAAAAAATGCAACAATCCCTTCGAAGCACCTTTTTCCCCTCCCTCCCCCCCTCCCTCCCTCCCCTCCCAGGTGAGCAGCTCTGGCAGTGGCCAACCCACCCCTTGTAAGGGAGAAGAGGGGTTGGGCAAGGGGAAAGGGGGGGCAAAAGGTTATGGAGGCGGGAAATAAATCCCAACACCCTGTTCCCCCCACGTCTTTCTCCCGCCCTGTGTATCAACAACAACAACCCCAGCCGGGCCGACACTCCGGCCGTTTGGAGAACAGTCCTTCTAATCGGGGAATAATCCGCAGGACGCTTTAAAGAAAAGCTGGAGCATTAACCCTCTGCCCCAGTATAATTCTTCCAAGGAGCATCTGGTACTTATATCACAACATGGGATTAGCTTTCTCCTCGCAAGCACGCAAGATCAAAGGGGTTTTCCCATGCTCTGCGGGGGCCTGAGCGAGGTGCCCCCCGCTTTTTCTCCGCGTCCGTGGCAGGCGGCGTCCCCGCGGGACACGCGTGGGTTCCTGCGAGGAACAACCACCCTTTGGTGGGCCCAGCTGAGCCTTCTGCCGGGGCAAAAGGGAGGTTCAGCTCTTGGCTGGGTGGGAAAGGGGCGCGGAATGTTTTGGGGTTGGTTTCATCACTTTCTGCGCCACCAAGAGCCTCTTCTGGGCATCCCGGCCCCAAACTTCAGCCCGGTGGGGGTCAGGGGGGAGACCGGAGAGAGAGCTGCTCTTCCCCTGTCCTCGCTCCTTGACTCATCCTGCTCCAGTTTAGTCCTCACTGGTGTTCCTGGGCTGGTCGTAAAAAGATTTACAAGACACTGTTAAACCAGCAATAAAAACAATTAACTTTAATGGCACCTTGGTTGGGTTTTGCTCTCTCCTCCTTTTCCCCCAGAGCCTGGAGCAGGCCGAGGGCAGCGCGGTAGGTGCCTGCTCCCCGGGGACATCGGCTCCTGCCCGGGGAGGGACCTGGCGGAGGGAGGGAGGGGGCAGCTGGCACCCAGCACCCGGCCGTGGATGTCTGAGCAGGGGCTGTTGACTGGGACAGCCCTGGTTTTCAGGACTTTTGGGGGGCCTTCCCCCCCACACACCCCAACCAAGGAGCTGCCGGCCCGAAACCTGCCTCGAAGCGTGCAGGAGATGCTTTGCTGACCCTGTTTGGTCGAGCCCTGTCGAATACCCCACGGTCCTGGGTTCTCTTCGCTGCCAGTCAGGGTATTTTTCTTTCTTTCAAAAAAGGGAATTAATCTCTAAGAAACTAGGAATGTCAATGGCAGATATGAATCAGAAGTGGCCAGAGGATGAACATTATCCAAAGTGAAGCAATTTAGTAAAATCATCTCTTTCCCTCCATCTTCCCCCCTCGCCAAGAAAATTAAATGATTAGCCCGGCAGTATAAATGATAGTGCGGCACCGGCTGGAGACGCTGGTCGGGGTGAGTTCATTAGATAGATGGCACAGAGGAAGATTTACAAAAATACAAATAAAAATTGATGTTTACTTCTGCTGATCACTAAGAGGGGTTATCTGTCAATAGCGTGATAGCAAATAGATTTCTTGTAACGACAGAAGAGAGGGCCTTCTTTTCTTGGAATACTGCTATGTTGGTATTGGAATATCTGGACAGATTGTACAAAACATTCTCTGAAAACAGCATTGCTTCGTCCATCTCAGAAGTTATTAAAAATAAAAGAGCTGGCAACAGAAACGAATCATGAAGTACACTTGGATTTCATATGAAATTTCCACCCTGAAATAAAACCGTAGTATTTTACAGAAGATGAGAGTTCCCAACCAAGTTTGGCCATGTAAAATAATCAACGAGCCAAAGGTTTCAAATATTCCTAAATAACCCACTTCTCCAAAAGCTTTGCTGATGGAGAGAAAACCTGCTTGTAAAAATCCACCCTCCTGGGCAGCAGCCTGGCTCCAGCCACGCTGCTGAAGCTGGCAGTCCCATGCCAAAGCCCTGGTTGAAGACCCCAACGTGCGCCACGTTGAGGGGCTTCAGCCCCGAGCTGACCGGCGGGAGGTGGGTAAGGAACGCCTCGACAGAGGACGGGCTGACCAGGGCTGAAACCTTTCCTTAGCAGGGACACCAGTCCACCTGGGATCAACGAGGATGACATTTATCATCCATTCACCCTCCCGCTTTTTAGAGCCCGGCCAGCTTATTTCTCACGCTCTCAAACGCGCCTTGTTAGCACACAGATGCCACCGCGCAGTTTGCTTTAGGTTTGTGCCTCGAGCTTTGCCTCTGTGCGAACATCCGCGGAGAGAGCGGTGTAATTATCTGACTGTAGCTCTGCTGACACAGGGGCAGGGCCACACCGACAAGCCGCAGCCTGCCAGCCGCTCGGCGCTAACTGTCCGCGCGGCTGTTCTTACCCCGTCCCAAATGGGAAGTCACCCGGAGCGGCGCCTCCTCCTTCCCTTTTCACCCCCGCATAACTTTTTCTGCCTTTCCCCTGCCTAAAAATACTTGTCACGCTTCAAAAATGCTTTGAACGCATCAGGGTTTGCAGCGCCCTAAAAGAGATAGGTTGACGATAGCTGGAGCACAGTTTTTCCCTAGAGTAGGCAAACCCTCCGTCTTCGGTGGTTCCAATGATGTAGGCGCTGTCCTCTGGAATGGGGGTGTGAATTAATCGATTTTCTTTCTGTTCAGGCATCCTTGCACCGCGTGTGGAGCGAGAGCGGCTGCTGCAGTCGGCACCGTCTCGAGCCATTCCTCGGGGAATAGACGCACGGACGGATAGCTGGGTGCAGTTAACCATCCGCGAGTTCCCGCTTACCAGCGGGGCTGCATTAACCAGCCGAGTGCGTGCTCGTGGCGTTCCCTTGGCCCGGTGATTTCCATCTCTGCCAGCCCTCTAACGCTTTTTTCTTTTTTCCCTGGCTGGGTGTGGATCCCTGAGTTAGTGGTTTAAGCCTGGTGACCAGTGGTTTGTTTTCCAGTTACCTTTGCAACCCTCTGTCAGAAACCGGCTCTAGGCGCCGAGGCTGGAAAACGCTGTCCCAGCCCCTTCTCGATGCAAACAAAACAAGTTTGCCCCAGCTATCCGTCAGGAGCGCGCACGCGGGCAGTTCATGTGGTTCAGCTAACGAGCAGTAACTCGTTAAGTTTCAGTGACTTGGTCCTTTATGTTCGCCTGTCTATAAGGGAGACCACACAGAAGCAGAAAGAGCAGCCGGCGCTCCGTGGCCCTGCTAGCCCGAGTCAAGGGGGAGGTGATAATTATTTGTTTGAGCCCTCCTGTTTTAGGAGAGTTGCCCTTTGTTTATTTTTTAAGCTGATCGGGAGTTGAACTGTGTTTGCCTCGCGGCTCTTAAGCCGGGCCGGCAGGAGAGCAGCAGCATCGCTGGCGGAGGTGGCGGGCGGCCTCGGAGCAGCGCAGCGGGGCGAGGAGCCCGGAGGATGCGTGGGGTGCGGGGATGGGGCTGCGCTGGGAGTGGTTTGGAAAGCTCAGCTAACAAGAATCGTGTCTCGGAGGTGTCACGTGCGGGGCTGTCGGCAGGCTGGGGATGGCAGGCACTCCTGACGGCTCTCTCTCTAGTGGGAGGGGGATTAAGGGATGGTTTTATGGCATTTAAGCGCCCTCCTCCCCTGACTTCACGACAGATAGCTAAAGGGAATAAAAGATATTCTGTTTCCTCGCGCTGCTGTCGCTAGAGCTCTCAGCGAAAGGGAGACAAAGCCCAGGCTTATCTCCCAAGTGTTTCCCACCGCCTTGCTTAGCTCTTTGGCTCCTCTAATTCCAGCTGTAGGCCCCTTAATTCTCCTCCGGTGTTGCAGATGGGGCTGGAGACAAGGCTGGGCGCTCTGCAGGACCCGCGGGCAGAGCCACCCCACGGCTTGACCCATGTCCCCTCTCCCGCCCCAACTTAGGGACGTACAGAGTCGCCCGCAGCGGGTCCGGAAAAAGCTGGGTGCTGGGGCTGTGAATCGGGTGTACGGCCGCTCCTCGCTAGCGGGACACGAAAGGTTCCCTGTCACCAGCCCGGCGTTTCTGCTGGTAACCTGAGCCCAAACTTTCTTATCACCTCCCCGGGGAAGGCAAGGGCAGCGTCATACATAACTCCTTGGGGCAGGAGAACGACGACGCTGAATTGCTACTTTACAAAGCCAGTCGCAGATACGCTTTTCTGCTTTTCCTTTGCTGGTTATACAAGCGCTACTTAGGGAAAAAAAAAAAACAAACCCCATCGGAGACAGACTTGAAACAACTGCACTCTGCTGGAAGAGCGTGCGTGTGAGATACGGAGCAGATTACAGCTTGACACAGCACGTAAAAACACTCATTCCTTTTAACACCTTTATTGCGAGTTTTAAAGGGTAATCAAAATATGTTCTTAGCTGTTTGCTTCTATGCTATAAAAGGACGCTCGTACCTGTGAAATCTTATGACCTACAGATAGTAAAAATTGTGTGTTTTTTGCGCCAGTGACCTTTTGAGTGAGGCTACATAAATACAAAGTAAGCGAAGGGTGGGAGATGCATTGAGGACGGTGGGGACAGTGCTGGTTTCTACCAAAGCGAGTGGAAAGAAGTGTTGTGAGCATTTCTTTAAGGAAAATGAATCTGATGCCAAGGCAGTGTGGTTGCTCTGAAGTCAGTGGAACGATGCCGGTGTGCGTCAGGCCTCAGAGAAACGCACCGTCCTGCTCGGAGGAAGGCACCTGTGTGTGCTCTGAGATCCCTCCCTGCCTCTCAAGTCTCCGTCCCGAGGTTTTCTTTACTGCTTTTGCTCCAGGAGGCCTGGATGGGCAGATTTGGATCTGGTGGGTTTAAAAAGGTGTAAAAGAATGGGTGGAAACTAGGAAAAAAAAAAAATCAAACCCAAATGACTGCTACGAAGGCTCTTGCCACCACAGCCGCAGCAGAAGGGAGGATCTGTTTGTCAGCGAGCTGCAGCCACCCCCAGTTTGCCCGTCCCCACTTCCCCTCAGCGCCCTGCAGACCCCCGCTGCCCATCTTCCCCGGGCTGGCATCATTCTGCCATCACCTGCAGCGACAGCTGGCGGTGCCTCTGCCCCCGGCTCCGGGCAGGAGGGAAGGGCAGCGAGATTGCCCTCCCCTCAAACTCCGTTCCCTTTGGTGCTATTTTTATTTCTGATGCTTTGTGGGCTTTGGGTTCTTTTCCCCCCTGCCCAAGTCAAACTCACTGAAAGTCTGAGAATGAAGTCGAACAAGTGAATTTTGCAGCCTTGCCTGCACAAGGTCGTGAGATTTTGCAACAGAGCAGGGGCTGGAATGCCTTGAGCTCTTGACGGCAGCGCCGCGCTTTGATTCCTCGGGCACGCTGCGGCTCGGGAGGGCGGTTTTGGGTAAACAGGGCTCATACAGGTACCTGGCCCTGCTTTGACGTGGTGTTTGGAAAAAGGTGCGGGAGCGGCGGCAGCACTGGTTCGGCCGGATGGAGCCTGACTCCATCTCTGTCTGGAAACGAAGCAAATGCCTCTGCCCCCATTATCAGCTCTGTGCATCGTATGATTCATGCTCGAGGAGTCCCAGAATTACAGCTGTAAGGCACATTGTGTTTAGGCTCGCTAGAATCATTCTGTCATAAAAGGGCTGGCGTTGTGGGCGCGCTGGGGAGGAAAAAAAAAAAAAAAAGAAAAATACAAAGACAAGCCAGGCAACCAGCCATCTTGTGCAATCAATATTCCTGCAACCGTTTCCTTACTCGGAGTCCGGTTCTTTTAAAATGCCAAGCGACTTCTTGCCGAGAGCAGCTGCCTCGCTCTTCCCCAGGGGCACGGGGAGGGCACGGACCCACTGGGAACATTCAGGCCGCCTTTCATGCCCATGCAGCAGCCGCATCCCGTCCCTCCCCTGCCCTTAGCGCACCTAAAATGTAACAGTTTTCATTCGTTTTCGAATTATCCTGCGATGGCGTGACTTGATTAAAGGCCGATTGAAAAGTACAGTGCGATCTGGTCCATCTCCGCGCTGCTCTTTGGGTGCTTTCCACAGATCGCAAGGGGCTGGACTTGGGGTGCAGGAGCTTCTCCAAGCCGGTGCCTCAGAGCGGAGCTGCCGAGGCGGGGGGCAGACAGCGTGCGGAAAGCGTACCAGGTAGTTGACGTTTTCCTGTGTTTGGGAAGTGGGAAAAGGGCATTTCGCTGTCATCCTTTCTACACCTGTTCTGGTAAAAGATGCCTCGGGTTTGTCCGTGTGCCCTGTGCCGTGCGTGGCACCTGCGGAAGCTCAGCATCTCCTCGCAGTGTGCAGGAGAATCGCTTCGGTGCTGAGCTGCCGCCGAGTAAACCCCCGCGCTCCCTCCTTGCGAAGCACCTTCGGGCTCTGGAGGGCTCCTCGCTGAGCAGGCGAGGGCTTGGGGGGCTCCCTGGGGGCAGCGGGAGAAGGTCTCGAGGGGCAGCTGGTGGCAGGACCCCTTCTCTCTCATCCCTTTCAAACTCGGGGGACTGGCTTGGGTAAATCCGGTTTAGGCTGATACCTAGCTGCTGCTCGGTGTTATTTGCTGGCATATCACTCGTTCTGCAGAATAGTCCGGGATCTTCCTGGTATTTGCGAGCGTTCTCACCTAGGCTTGGCTTAAATGGGTGATTTTTAGTTGCCAGGGAAGCAGAATGTTGTTTGCTCCCATGGGTGTTTCTCAGCCGGTGGGTCACAGCCTGTACGAGCTCAGGAGAGGCAGTCGGCGAAGGGAGGGAGATGTGAGGGGGAGGGAATTGCTGAAAACTTTATTGTGACTGAAAGCCAAAAAAATCCTGCTCCTCCGCTTCCCCAGTGCCAGGTATTCTCTGTCGGTGCGCTCTCGAAATGTCTGCTCACCGAGGGACCGTGGGGACGGAGAGGTGCCGTCGATAAGTTTCTGTTCTTGCTTTTGTGAGGAATGAATGGGAATAATAATGCTTTTTTTTTTCCTTCCCCCCAAAGTAATCAAAAAAGACCAATGAGTTGTTCTAGATCAGACTCTTCTCTGCAGCGCATACAGGTAGTGGGTGCAAGATCAACGTGGTTAGTATGCTTCTGCTTATTACGCTGCCAGGCCTAATTGCCATTAGTCATAAAGTCATACTACAGTTAACCACTTTCCACATTCATCCTGGGGACACCTCTCCTAAATTATTTCCATGCTGGTCATTTGCCATTTATTTCCTTCTCCTCTGTTTTCTGTCTCAACAAGTTTTTAATCTATGACAGCACTTTATCTCCCAACCCCGTGATTATAAAATTTCCTTCAGAGACTCTACTGAAGGGCTTTATCAAAAGCCCTTTGAACCTCTCCATAAATTAGAATCTCTGTTCTCCTTTTCCTACTATTTTGTTAACTCTTTCAGGGGTTCATAGGGATAAGGAAGGTTTAATTCACCTTTACCAGCACCAGATTCTGCTCTCTTTTCCTTTGCTTAACAGCGGTTAATTTGCATCACCGTCCTGGAGTTATTTTCTCTTTGTATCACTCCTCTCTCTCCCTGCCCAACTGGCTTGGGACCACATGTTGGTGCTCTCCTAACTGGGGTACGGCCTTCACCAGGCTTACAGCTCCCCTCTTCTCTGCCTGGCAGTGGTGACTGGTAACGTGGAGCAGATCCTGCTGGTGCTCAATGAGCAGAGCCCTGGCTGCAGCTGGGCTGGTTTACTCCAGCCTGCAAGTGACACCATCACTTCGTTGTTGGCACCGGACACTTTATTCTCACAAATATTTGGTGTTCACAGATGGTTGCAGCAATCTTCTCTCGGTATTTCTCCGTTTGCTGCTCTTTGGCTGCTGCCTAGCTTCTCGGTTTGATAGGAGGTCGCCCTTGCTCCCTGGTGTTACGAACAAATCCAAGCAGCAGGTAGGGCCAACCTTGTCTGAAGGACAGAGTGTTGGACTGGCGCTATGGAGCCTTGGATGATTTCCCCCTGCCTCTGTTCTTGACCAGATAAGGAACCCGGGGTGAGTCAGTTCAATTCACCTTAACCCTCCCATTTTCCCTCCCACACTCCTTCTGTCTCTGCAGCTTAGATTTTAATGTATCTAGTGCAGGAAATGATCTCTCGCATGTGTTTGCTACTGCAGTGAGATCCTGGAGGAAGAATCATAAGTCACCTTGGAAATCTCTTCCTTGAATATCTGAATCTCCTTTCCCTCTTTGATGGATTCTTTCCTGTAGCTTCTTCTCCCGCTGCATGTGGAGAATCCACAGTTATTCCTCTTTCTTCAGACAGTTGTTAAGAAAAGGAGATTTAGGTGGCCTCGCTCTTCCCCTCCATCCCCTTCCCCGAGTACCTTTTGAATGCAAATGGTGGTTTCAGTCAAAGTTGACCAAAGGGTGAATGTTTCCTAAAGCGTTTGTGAAAGTAGACGGCAATAGAACAGAGGAGGAGACCGTTAGCGATTCCCACTAAGGTAGTGGGGTGTGATAGCAAGCACCCATTTCTGGTTAGAAGCCTGAGGATCCACACTGGGGACAGCTGCTTGGTACGGGGTGGGTGATAGGACTGTCACCGGTGTCCACGCATTACTGGACACTGGAGAAACCAGTCAACAGGGTGTCCATCGCTTGTACAGAACCCTCAGGGACAAACAAGGGACGGGTCTGCCTTAGCGTGACTTAGTTAAAAGGGGAGACCCACCACGGATGCAGACCTGCTGGAAACCGGGCCACGTTCGTTCTGTTCGAGTGCTTGCGGCCCTGCGTGCTGCTTGCGGCAGAGGTGTCTCCTGGCGAGCGCAGGCACTGAGCATCCCGCGAAGCTGTTTGGAGACACCTCCCTGCCTCCCACCCTCTGCCCACACGCTGAGCTCTCGGGCAGAAGAAGGGGAAGACGTTACCTGCTTTCCTGTTTTCCTCTCTAGAGATCTCTTCAACACAAGTGCAGAAAGGTTGGGATTTGGGACTCATTAATAACACGCCCTGTTATCAGCTGAGCGTAACGAACCACCAGTTTTGGATGCCCTGATTTTTCATGAGTGGGTGGTTTGGAAGATGATGGAGTTGAATTTCTGGAGCAGTGCAAAATCCTTCCGCCAAATATTTGGCTGCTCAGCAGCCCTGAATACTGAAGCCTTGAGGGCGTTTTTTGAGTTGGGAGTGTGGAAAACGAGGAACCCTGAATGCACAGACTCGTGAAAATTAGAGGTTCTTCTCTGCCATGCCTCAGTTTACTCATAAGTAAATTGGACAAAGAAATCCTTGGGCTTTTGCCTCAGGGGCCCCCGAGTCAAAATTCTTCATGCTTCAAAGTCCTTGAAGGCACTCGAATGAAAGACTCCGGACCCGGTAATTACAGAGGGTTGTGCTTGCATGAGGCTATGAGATAGGGAAACCTTTGCCAGGCAAGGTTTGGAGAAGAAAATCAGCCTTGCGCTGCCAAATCCTCCGAGGGGAAAATGGAAGATTTACTGCTGCGACCGTCAAAATCAGCTGTTGTCATTTCAGGCCATGGCAAATGGATTTGTAGCAAGATGGTGTTTGCACAAACCTGGCTACCAGGGGGAAGGCACGGCCTTGCTGAGGCGAGACCGGCGGTGGTGGCGGTGGTGGGATTTGCGTAGGAGCAGGTCGGGAGGCAGAGCCTGCCCGGCCGAAGTCAGCTCAGCCCTACCAACCCAGCCACCAGCTCCGCTCCTTTCCCTCAGCTGAATTTTTGGCTGCTTTCCTCGAAAAACATCTTCTTGGAGAGAGAGAGGGAGAGAGAAAAGAGGTCAGCTGTGTCAGAGGATGTTTTGCCTGTCTCCCGTAGGACTCAGTTATGGATTTAGCATGAGATTTCCTTAAAGCCCTGGGAAAAAAAGCAGGCTTCAGATTGTAGGTCAAAGAGGTGATTCACCCCTTCGTTTCTGCTTCGCTTCGGGAGAGGGGGGAGGTAGTTTCGGTCGGTTCTGCCCCGTGCAGGGGCAACTCTGCACCGTGCTGGCTCCAATGTGGGTGCGGGAAGGCGTTGGGACTAGGGCTCTCCTGCCCACGCCGCTGCGTCTCACCCCTCTTGCCCTTGCTGAAGAGGGCCGTGCGGCCCTCACGAGCTGTTTTTTATCCCCTGTGCTGTGCCTGGCGTTGGAGATAGACCGGAGAGGAGAACATAGAGTGTCTGACATCGTCACTCCTTCCTGCGCAAAGGCATAAACCATGCCTCGGGTCTTCCTTTTGCTTGACTAAAAGAAAAGCTACAAGACCCCTCACAGCTCATTCTGCTGAAGCCTCTTTTAGAAGTGCCATTCAGGAGCTTTCTGCATCAAGGAAGGTGTCAGCGCCAGATGATAAATGATGAGGTGCCTGCGTTATTGCTAAGGGCCCATTAAAAACGAGACACCTTTGAATTCACAGGGTAATAACAGGCATGGGATATGGGTTATTGGTCCCTTTTTCAGCAGAGAAATGATAAATGTTTCTGTGGAAAGAAGTGCCACGCCCCCTCAAACGAGACTCCCTTCCCTCTCCCATCAAAATTCCTGGGTCAAAGGAAAGGATTTGATGTCGCTGTTAACACTCAGCCAGGAGAAATATGCGCTAGGTGCGAAAGCCACCTGCTCGCGGTGCAAACCTGGCAGGGGGGACGTGCAAAGAGCCAAGGCTGTGAGGCGATTCGGCTGTCACTCATCTGCTCTGGAGCTTCGGGGCGATGTGCGAGAGAGAGACAGAGACAGAGACAGAGACAGAGACAGAGAGAGAGAGAGAGACAGAGAGAGAGCGAGAGTGTGTGTGTGTGCGCGCGCATGTGTGCGTGTGTGCAAGGCATGCACACGCCTCGAGGAAATCTATCACTTGTGCTGAAAAGTGCAAACAGCTTCTTTCATCGTTCCCTTTCTTTAAAAAGAAAAAAAAAAAAGATCAAGAGTTGCCTCATGGTGTAAAAAGGGAACTAAAAAATCTCGGGTCAATATTTTTTTGTCCGTCTGCTTGTAAGGGGCTGAGTGTAGCCCGTGGAAATCCCACCACTGATGACTTTGCTCAAGGCTAATCTCCAGGTCTTTTGATCTTGATACATTTAGGGCTTTACCTGAAGTCTGGAGGAATTAATGGCAGCCTTTCTCTCTCTCTCAGTGGGTATTCGCTTGGGGACTGAATAATTGATTTTTAGGTTTGTTGACTGTGCCTATATCATGGACTCAAAGTACACCATGAAAGTTTAATGAAATATTAAAATAGCATATTTGTTGACAAGAGTGACCCTGTGTGTCATGCAAGAAAAACTGCACATTCGGGAGTGTCTTCTGAGTGTCCTGAACTTCCCCAAATCTGATGTTTCCCAGCCACGTGCTCCATCTTCAGGACTTCTTTGGCTGGACAAACTACCTGATAGTGGCAAGTCTTGAGTAGGCTTAGAAAATGTCTGAGGTTTCTGAGCACACCCTTCTCCGTGCCTGGAAATTATGTCTAGGCTGCACACATCCAGACTTCCCAGACATGGTCATTGAGTTTATGTAGATAGGCTGCGTCTCGGAGAGATGCGGCAGCTTCTGGGGTGCCTGGGATGTGTTGCGTGTGCTCTGCGGAAGGGAAGCAGCAGCAGGAAGGAAATCCAGCACGGCTGGGACCTGACAGGGCAGCAGCACAGAACAGGCGGGCATTTCCATCTGGGAAATCCTCGATGGAAAAAAAGCGGATCTCCACCGGGAGGTAACCACAGCCAGGCTTTGGTCAACGGAGGTGAGAAGTGGGTTGTCTGGCTAAGGGCTTCTCACTGAGCAAAGCCTGCTGTCAGCGCTTTCCCCTTCGCAACCGCCTCCTGGTATAAACTCCAGCACCTCCAGTGATCCCAGCATGCAGGAGGGGAAGCGGTTACTCTGAGGGGCAGGGTACAGCTCATTTGAAGCAACGAGGATGAGACCTCCAACTTGACTTTGTGGCTGATCTGAGACCACCGAATGCAGGCGAGATGCACCCTCTGTCTGAAAATCTGGCTGGCGACGGCCGAGTAAGCACCTCCATGGAGAGATGCTCTGCGGTGTCTAACCCTGTGTGGTCACACGCCTGGATTGATGCCTCCCTTGAAAGGTCACCCCATCAACTCCAGAGCGGCTGGAAAAAAGGCGATTCGAAATAGTATTGTATTCCCTCCTCTTCTTCCCCCTGCCGATCCCAAAGATCGCCTCTGCCTCTTCCCTGAAAGGCATTTACTCTGCGGAGTAGTCATACGTTAATTGCTGAGCTGAAGCATCCACGTTGCAGCTGAGAAAACAGAGGCGTCTGCTCCGCTGCTGCTTCTCTGCCAGCGCGGTTGTCTGAGTGTCGACTCTTGCCTTGGTTTTGCTCATTGTGACTGCAAAAATGGTATCCAAAAAAATGTAACAGAAAAGCAAAAATCGACCAAAGCCATTTTTTTTAAGTTTCCAAAAGATATTCTTGGTCTCCTTGCTTCCTGCGATGTCTTCACTGGCAGAATCATCCCAGTAAGCCTCAGCCTCCGAAAGGGGATGCGGAGGGAGAGGCACCCCTGCTCCTGCCAGGCTGTGAAAGCTTGAACTCCTCTCCCCATCCCCTGTCCCCTTCATGATATCCTTGTCCATCTTCTTCACTGGGGCAAGTTTTACCACAGAAGATATTATCTCGTGGGTACTACACAACAATGATGTGTATCATAGGTGAAATGGTGAGTTATTAATCTTAATTGTCCTGGAGAAGACTCTCTGAAGTTGCACAGCCTATTTTTCTGGCCAGAGACTCGAAGCTCAGCTATGAAGAGGAAGCAAGCTGTGAAATCTCTCTCCAGGCATCTGAAGAAGCCTGCAGAGATTTTCAGAACCCTTAGATGTTCCCGAAGATTTTGGAGGAATCTCGAGTGCTTGCCTCTGGCTATAACCCCAGCCCAGGGCTTAGAGCTGTCGCCATGAGCAGAGGGACCTGTTTGCACATCCCCACGCTTGCCTCATTTGGGTCAGGTTCTCTATACTTTCCTAGCCCCGGGGAGGCAAGAGTCCTCCTGGGAGGCATTCCCAGTCTTTGCTGTTGAAACCGTTTGACTTTGTGTAATTGGGAAATCAGCGCTGGAACGGGCCTAAGAGTAGGCACAGGGAGATGAGAAACCTTCTCTGGGTTTTTTGTAAGAACAGGTGACTTTGGCTCTGTTGCCTGTTGCAGGAGAAGGATTGCAGCTGGAGATCCCCAGCAGAATGTGGCACCTATCAAACTTTAGATGAAGGTGCTGAGAGCAGCTTAGGACCTGGTGTTTCTTCTGTGCGGGGTGTCCTACATCTTGTGTGACCTTACAGCAGCCTTCCAGTACCTGAAGGGGCCTGCAGGAAGGACGGAGAGGAACTTTTCACAAGGGTGTGCAGTGATAGGACAAGGGGGAACGGCTCTAAACTAAAAGAGGGCAGATTTAGATTAGATATTAGGAAGAAGTTCTTCCCCATGAGGGTGATGAGGCCCTGGCCCAGACTGCCCAGAGAAGCTGTGGCTGCCCCCTCCCTGGCAGTGCTCAAGGCCAGGTTGGATGGAGCTCTGAGCACCCTGGGCTGGTGGGAGATGTCCCTGCTCATGGCAGGGGGGTTGGAACCAGATGATCTTTAAG
>Ga0065711_1007992_pt1 | contig 13694 bp, 15 predicted proteins | sample Hoacrofraction12_FD_59098 | JGI IMG/M metagenome (GOLD analysis project Ga0065711, IMG submission 59098) | Hoatzin crop microbial communities from Cojedes, Venezuela - Epithelial fraction 12 v2 (version 2) | ecosystem: Host-associated > Birds > Digestive system > Esophagus > Crop | place... | reverse complement strand
TTCACACAGCATCACTGAAGTCAGAAGGACATTCTCCAGGGAAGGGCTGAATATCCTGGGTTTAGTTCCTGCTCCAGGGACATTTATGAATTTGTATCAAAATGCATAAAACAGAACTATGAGCAGGGAACAGAACCAAAGAAATGTAATAAAATCTTTTTTTCTTTGCAAAACACCATTAAGACATTATTAGAAGTGATATTTTTACACCTAAAGCATCTGTGGCAGTGGCAGCTGGCCCTTGGTGGAAACAAGACAGACAAAAAGAGAAGACAAAAGAATAAGGATTTGGATGGCTGGAGGAAAAAAGGACAGTGCCAGGGAATGTGTGCTTGGGGAAGGAGAGACACTGGCTTTTCTGACCTCTCTTCTTCTGCAGTTTGTCTGTGTGGAAAGCGTGGTGACAGCTCTTATTGACATGTTCCCGGGAGTGTTTCGGAAGAAGGGGCGTCGTGAGCTGCTGATCCTGGCCATTGCAGTCATATGCTACCTGCTGGGCTTATTGCTGGTAACTGAGGTAAGGAAGGAGTAGCTGGGGTATACAGCCAAGCACCAGAAACCCTGCTAGACCGCCCTGGAGGAGCGGGTAGAGACAGCAAGCTCGTCTTTCATGCTGTTAATTATCCATCATTTCTAATGCATGAGCTGGTGTCTCTCACAGCCAGTGCTGCTTTTACCCTGCGTGATGCTAGTGCGCTTGCTGCACAACTGAGGGTTTCAGAGAGATGGTCCCACAGCCCAGAGAGGCTGCCCAACATGCGGCTTTGAGCAAATCCCAGGCCTGGTGGCTGAGACAAGCCGAGCCGCACAAGCAGAAGCTCTGCTAAGGGCAGCGGTCGTTTGCTGGATGCTTTCCACCAGGAGCAGAGCGGTGGGAGGGAAGGCCAGGGGTAATGGCTGCACTGTAACCCTGCCTGAGCCAGAGGGGAACCTGTGATCCCCTGGACCAGGAGGAGCAGAGCTGTGTCCGTGTGGTGCTGAGTGCTCGGTGTTTGCCCTGCGCTGCAGCTAACGGCCAGGCACCTCCTCCTGCACGGTGCGTGGCCAGGGGCCTTAGCACTCCTCCGTGGTGCCACCACGTGCTGCGTAGGGACCACTAATTCCTGCTAAACCCCTCGGGGGCTGCTGAATGACCCTCCAGCATGGGTTCCCATGGCTTTTGCGTGCCTCCTCGCCTGGAGGCATCTACCCCCATCGTTGCAGGATGTCCCCTCATACGTGGTGGGATGAAGGGGTAACTGCTCTGCTACTCTGTGTCTACAGCCCTTCAGGAGTATTTGAAAGCATCTGCTTGGCTTGTATTGGAGGGGCTTTCTCTTTGAGAAAACACATGAAAGTATGAGAGAGGGTCTTCAGCTGACCCATAAAGGTAGCTGATGGCAACTATGCAGGGCTCAGCTCACAGGCAGGGGCAGCAGGGAAGCCACATGCCTCTGCCATCGCAGGGCTTGAACATTGAGCAGTATGTAAAGATGGATGCAGCTGAAATGAGGTATCTGAATGTCCTGCTCCTCAGGATCCCAGTTTCTTGGGTACAAAGTTCTGCACTGCTACATGGTATTCTGAAACGTTGCAGGAAACATGCTAACTGATTTAAAACAAGCAAACAAACCAGCTCCTGCTCCTATGGACACAGAAACCAGCCTAGCCCACCAGTATCATAAAATTGGGATGAAACGCTTTCCTTCCACCAGGCCTGACTGTCTTTCTGGGTCAGAGTGGGGGCAGCCCCAAGAGAAGGCTCTTCTGCTTCTCCTACCTGCTCTAGGTGCAGTTCCTGTTGTTATTCACCTGCTTGTCTCGGTCATTTTTCCCTCACATGGAACAGTCCTGCCATGACTCTCTCTTCTCTACCTATTCAACAGGGTGGGATGTACATCTTCCAGCTCTTTGACTACTACGCTGCCAGCGGCACGTGCCTGCTCTTCCTGGCCATTTTTGAAGTCATCTGTGTAGGATGGGTGTATGGTAAGTGGAGAACAGAAACCCGTGTTGCTTTTTCTGAAGGCAAGGATGGGGGGGTTGAGAAGTGGGAGTGGATACAAAAGATCCTTAGGGGGCAAAAAAGTGCTGTAATTACCTTCTTTCTTGCCTGGTTTCCACTGTGTTTCCTCACAACTTTTCTTAATTGCTCCACATTTAGCATAGGTATGGTTTTTCCCTCTCTGAAGGTTCCTCATGTTGGAACTACCTTGCTGCTCCTCCCATCTGCCGTTCGAATTAGAAAATCAGCTGTAGATGAGTGATGGCTGTTCTTTGGTCTGTGTTACTGGCTGCTTGCACTGTGTCTTTAGTTTAGTCCTGTCAGTCAATTTAACACAAAATGCTGGGATGCAGGCTTGCTGTGTGTTGCTGCTGCGGTGATGACACTCCTAAAAGAAACGGGAGGGACTGCTTTGGCTCTCAGTGAAGTCTGTAACTGAGCTACTCGGGAGCAGGATTAAACAGAGCTCCACGAACTATCAGAAGGAAACCAACTGCTTCTTAGTCTGTGCAGTAAGAAGAGTATCCTGTGATATCCTACGGGAGATCTCTTCCCTGCTGAATGGTGCCTGAGCACTCAGGCTGCAGTTCATCTCCCTGAAGTTCACATCAAGGCTGGTGGGTTTCGGGCAAAGGGTCTAGTTGTGCGCGATGCAGAGCAGCTGATCTCTCTTCCTAGCTTCATGGAGCTACAGGAGTTCAGTACCTGTAAGCATCGTGCAAAGCTATAGCAGATGCCAGCCTAGACCAGACCCTCAACATCCCAGTCACACAGCTGCTGGCTCCTAGCTATGCCAAGCAGTGTGGCCATCTAACCTGAGAAAAACGCTGCAGGCGTGAATGTCATGTTCTGTCTCTTTCACTGGCTAGGAGTGGATGCTCGGGAAGGAGTATAATAGCAGAAAAGTCAGCAATGATACTTTCTGTGACTACTCTTCCAGCTTCTAACAACTTATTATAGAACCATGGAATGGTTTGGGCTGGAAGGGACCTTTAAAGCTCGCCTAGTCCACCCCCCCTGCCATGGGCAGGGACATCTTTCACTAGATCAGGTTGCTCAAAGCTCCATCCAACCTGATCTTCAACACTTGCAATGATGGTGGATCCACAGCTTCTCTGGGCAACCTGTTCCAGTGTCTCAGCACCCTCACAGTAAACAGTTGCTTCCTGATATCCAATCTAAATCTACCTTCTTTCAGCTTAGAACTGTTGCCCATGTCCTGTCACTACAGGCCCTAGTAAAAAGACTTTCTGTCTTTCTTACAAGCCCCCTTTATATATTGAAAGGCCGCAATAAGCTCTCCCCAGAGCCTTCTCTTCTCCAGGCTGAAGAGCCCCAACTCTCTCAGCCTTTCTTCACAGGAGAGGTGCTCCAGCCCTCGGATTGTTTTCATGGCCCTTCTCTGGAGCTGCTCCAACAGGTCCATGTCTTTCTTGTGCTGGGGGTCCTGGAGCCAGTTAAAATACTCAGCTTGTTGCCCAGGGATTTCCAGAGCCAGAAGTAAAACCTATTTGTTTCTCTTCTGTCAGTTTTTCCAGTTGTCTCAGGTAAGAATTTATCATCCACAAAATGCTGCAGCAAGGAGCTCCATGGCTTGGTCAGGTTTTGTGTGAGTCGTCACTCTCTTTTCTTTGTTTTGAATCCACCACCTGATAATTTCACTTGGTGCCACCTTTGTCTGATTTTAGAAGACAGTGAACCTGTCCCTGTGCTCTCTTTTTGGTGCTTATACAAGTTGCATTGGCTGTAGTGCAGTTGCTGATGAAGGGGTTATCAGTTTCTCCAAATGCTTTACGTACAGCAGGAGCCAGTCTCTAGTCTGAATGGACTCCTCTCTTACTGAAATGGTAGCAGGTCCAGCTGCTTGGGCTTGACCTCTGGGGAATGCGAGAGAAGCAGATTTGTAGAAGAGATTTATTCTAGAGAGGTGTCCTGCAAGAGAACCTCACCTGAGAGCTTGCAATACCAGACCCTGGCCAGATTTTTAATTTAGAGTTGCTTTCTACCCAATCCCTGTGGGATTTATGGGGGCATGGAGATTCCCATCCATCTGTGACATGGCTTCATCATCCCCATGCTCAGTTACACTAAACTTAATTATGCTTTAATGTATAGAACCCCCCTCCTTTTTTACAGTCACACAAGCCATGTGCCTTTTCTGATGACCCATGGAGAGGAGTAATGGCAGACAATGAGCAGCAGGAGAGGTGATGCTGTCCCAGCAGCCTGGAAGGGGGACGGAGCAGCTGGGGACTGAGAAATGGCTCTTTCCCTCACCACCACGTGTTCATTTGTCTCACTCCACACAGCAGGATTTTACCCTCTTCATGTTTTCATTTGCATCTGTTGAGCTGATTGTGGTCTGAAATGTGGTCAGAGGGCCAAGGTGAAGCATCAGTGAAAAAAAAACGTGCCTGGTGCCAATTAATGTGTTTTTTTTCCCAGCCTCAGAATTGGCAGGGCTGAGCCTCTTGCTTACACTGTGAAGAATTACAGCATTTTTGCTAACACAAATATGTGTTCTGAGTTTCCCCTCTCCCAGCATGTACGCCAACTACCCACCACTTGGCAGCTTCCCTCTGCTGCCAGGCAGCTGCTCTTGCAAAGATCTGAGGATTTCCTCGCGCGCTGCTCCCCGCCTGTGAAAGGATCTCATGGTGTGGGACCTGCTGAGCACCTTCCCTAGAGGGGAGTGCTGAAGGGCTTTGGGGGTTTTTCCACCCCCTTTCCTCTCTCCCTTCCACTTTGGGACCGGCAGCCCTCATATAACAAGGCATGGGCTTTGAGCACTGGGAGTCACAACGTGGTGCCACCAAAACATGCTGCAGGGAGGAGATTTTCCAGGCGGTCACAGCATTCCCATCAGGATTAGCTGTTCCAGGAGAAAGCGAGTGCCCCCATCACTGCAGGAGAGCTGGGGCTGAAACCATCAGGACTTTACAGAGCTAAAGCAAACCGACGCCAGCAGGTACCTGTGGGTGGCCCTAGGGTGAACCCAAGTTGTGCTGGTATAAATTTTTCTCTTGCTTACACGCAGTGTAGCGACCAGTAGCAGCACAGTCAGTCTTCCACGCGTATTTATGGACCATCAGGGGCCTGCTCTGTGCAGCCGGTGCCCAAAGGGTGTGCAGTCGTTGCATAGTGCCTCTGCTGCTGGCATTTGGCACAGGTTTGGCACAGGTGCTGACGCTGCAGGTTTGAGACAGAGAGCGAGCAGATACAAGCTTAGCACCATGGCACAGAGCCGGGGTCATCACCTATTGAAGTCCCGTGGATGGAATTTGCTACAGCTGAAGGCAAATAAATGCAGCTTGGGAGAAAAAGATTAAAAAGAGAGGTATTTTTCATAGACTCCAAACTATCAGATCAGTAAAACTCACTGTTTCTGGATATCATAAAAATAAAATAAAATCTTTGTCCTTTCAGTTTGGGTATCGCTTGCAGCTGTTATAAGCTATGTAAAACGAGCAGGGCTCCATAAGGGCAAGATATAAGGGTGTAAGCAAATGTCTTGCTGGGTTCATATCAAATTTATTCCCATGAATTTGTGTAGCAAAATTAAATGATTCTTCAGGAAGGCATGCAACAGCTTTGAAGGAATGTGGGATTGGTCAGCACAAGAGAAGCAGTACCAGCATGCATGGATAACTGCCCTGTGCCTGTCTTCCTCGTCTTGGGATACTGGGGATAACAGCAAACATCTTTGTTCATGCCAACAAACATCTTTTTGAGGAAATCTTTACAGTTTTCTCTGCAGGAGCTTTATCTAATTCTTCTAATGTGCTGGGAAGGAAGGGGGATTGCACGCGTCCTCCAGCTTCTAATTTGCTCAAAAAGCCAATGTTGAGAGATTGAACTGATGACTTCTTAAGCTTGGTTACTTTTCCTTCTGCCTGAGAAACGCAGAACTCATAAAACCTCCTGTTCATATGCTCTCTGAGGACATTCATGTCAGTCCCCGTTGTGTTTCATTGCATCGCCTACTGACTGCCACAGTGGCTGTGGAAATGCAGGAACTGATGGCTGTGCTACAGAGAACAGGGATAAGCACCGGTGGAGGCACACCACAACTAACAACATAAGTTTTGAGTTGCTTTCCTGGTGGAGGATGAATGTCTGTTGCGTCTTTTTTTCTGTTTGGCATCTTTGTATTTCTTTAATTGCTGCATCTCTTCCACTAGATCCTAGATCCAAATTTTTCAGTGAAACTTTGGCTTCCACCAAGTTGTAGCATGAATGAATTTATTCGTCATATGTCTGATATCACAGCGTGTTTCTGTGGAAACCCTGTATGGTAGAAGAAACTGTGCTATGCTCATATTCTAAACTGCAAGTCACATCATTTATATCTTTCTCCTTTTTTTTTCACCCTGTGGAAGATTTTGGCTTTTTGGAAATATAAATTTTTTATACTGTCTCCCTTTCATCCCCAGTATATTTTCAGAAATGCTATCTGAAGCCTCATGATATTTACAGCTTGGAAGTTTCAGGGTTCTGCTCTCTGGTGTAGGCTGGGCTCCCACACAAAGCTTGCACGTCCCTTGATATGCCACAGCTTGTTGTCTTTGCTTGAGGCTACTTGTTAACTTGCCAACTCAAGATGGGAACCACGAGGTGTTCAAAGAACCTGCCCTCCCTAACCTAAGAAAGTAAAAAATCTGGGTATAAAAGAGCTTTCCTGCCAACATTAGTCATGGGATATAGAAAATAATGCAAAGCACTACAGAAAAGCACACATAATGTGCTTTTGTAGAATTCATATATTTAAAGGAAACATAATACAGCAATTTAACTCTAAGGCATAAAAAACACAAACCAGAATAAAACTCACCAAACCTCTAACACTTGCAAATACGGCCAGTCCTCTGGGCACATATTTTGCCCAGCCCAGCCTTCTGGTGTTAAGACGCAGAGAAGCAGGGTCTCATCATGCTTGCAGGTGGGAACTGTGGCGTGACCTTGAGTTCACAGCAGGATGAACACCCCTAAAGGCAGAGCCCTTCTTCATCAGATGAGCACTGTGATTAAACTTTGATAAGATGAATACAATATTGCTTCATCCCAGAGGTGCTTAATTGGTAACCCTTTCGATAGTCTAGCTCCATTTGTTTGTCTAATATTGTTACTGTATTTTACCTGAGGCAATCTGATATAGTACCTCTGGTCAGATCTATTTAGGAAGAAGTTAGGGCATCTTCTGTGTGACTTTTTGATTCTTCTTCATTTTACATCTCTTTTTGGCCAACATTAGGCTCTTGTTCCTTGAAGAGGTCTCAGAGCTTATTACAAGGTCTGCTGAAGTCCATCTGCATTACGCTGTCTCCTCTATGTGCCATTGCATACATTTCCTCTTTGGGTTGGGAAGAGTCAACGGAGAGGGTCTGGCCAGTGGCAGGACTTTTAGGTGCTCTTCAGAGGTATATCCCACTCTGGTGCACCATGAGATTCAGGTGGGTCTCGCATACTGTGAACAAGATAATCTAGTAAGTGAAGCTAATGAGAGGAGAAGGAGGAGATCAGGCACCCACAGGACATCTCCCATTGGACAGTACAGCAGCACTTGCGGATGGAATGTTTGATTTCCAGCAGAGCTGTGATTGCCAGGTCTTCTGGGGTTATGCCAAAAATAAAATATTCTGTAGAAAGCAGGCTCTTCATGACAGGGGAAATGCCCAGCTCACTGGGAATTCTTGACGTGACTTCCCTGGTGTGTTGATCTGGTTAAAAAGAGAGGATTTTGTTTGGTGTCTGCCACCATCTTTGTTCCTTTCAGCACTCTGCGCTCAAACTGCAAGAGCTTTCCCTTGCTGACCTATAAACCCCTCCTTGCCTTGTGCCGGTCCTTGCCAGCGCTTGGTGGCACTTGGGCTGCTTACTCCCACTTACAGCTGCTGCTGTCTGAGGGAAAGGGCATTTCTTCTGTGTCAAGCTTTCTGATAATTTATGGCTGAAGTTAAAAACCTTCATCTGTATTTAGCCACAGATGGGCCTTTTCAATGTTAGAAAAGCCCGTTACCTGCTGCTATATTATTAGGATAGCCACGTTTTTGCCAGGAGTATATACTGAGGACGAAGAAATTTGGGATCTGATGTGAATAGTGGCTGAAGAAAACAACAATGATCTGACCTCTGACTTTGTCTCTGTGCTGGCTGGTGGCCAAGGTGCCAACCGCTTCTACGACAACATTGAGGACATGATTGGTTTCCGGCCGTGGCCCTTGATCAAGCTATCGCTGGATGGCGTTCACCCCGGGTCTGTGCTTGGTAAGTGCAATTATGACCAACATGGCATACTATGCTGGGTCCCTGCACTCTTGATTTGTCTTCAAGGTGCTGCTGTAATTTTTTCAAACTGCTGTGAAGAAGCAGAAGCTTGTCCATAGCTGAGGCGGTAATTTATTTCCTTTGTAAAGCCTCATCTTTTGCCTGGAAAATGAATTGAGCCTGGAAAGCCAGTTGTTTACTGTGAAGGCAAAGGGAAATGTATTTGCAAAGGCTGGAGAGGTTTGGTCAAGTTACTTTCAAATAGCAGACCAGTGAGAATTACCCCATTCTGAGATACTTGCTTCAGCCTGTGTTCCTGTGACCTCCCGTGGTTCAGAAATGTCTTTCCATGGACATTTGCTTTCTATGTTATTAAATCTCTTTTAAAACTTCTGGGACAATTGTGTTTAAAGAAAATGCACCCTAAGTCAGGCAAGTTCTTGCCTGTTTCGTGTTTATGTCCAGTCTCGCTTCACTGAATTTTACATGATTTCTGAGCCAAATTCTGCCCCTGCGTCTGATGTTCAGAGTTGTTTTCTTTGACCTCAGTGAGAACACAGATGGGATCTGTAGCTACATTTTACGAAAGATTTCTAGTTCTTTGTGCTCGGACTCCAGCAGGAGTTGAATATCAGGGTAGTTTTCAAAGCAAACCTGATCCAGCCCGTACCATCTGAGAGCTCTGTGGCTAGAGAGCCCCAAGAGGGGTAAATCTGTGCTCACGTGATACTTCTGGAGGGCTTCTGCCAGGGACAACAATAATTCCTGACTTTTAATATGAATAAATGTCTGTCTCAATGTTGCTGGACAATCAAAGCTGCTGTCAACTTTGCTTAGGTTGAACCCTTACGAAGCCTGAAGGCTTCATACTGCAGAGGAGCCTGGCTCCAAGGTAACTCCTTGTGTGGTCAGCATGCACCAAGCCCCGACTTGCTGCAGCTAGCAAGGTCCATGCTAGCTCGTGCAAGACATCACATTCATTGCCGCCCAGATGGTGCTTGCAGGGTGGCCAGGGTGCCCGGCTTTGCTGCTCACTTTGCTCTGGCTATGTCTGTGTTTTCTGCTCCTCAGGCCGTCTTCCTGTTTTCCCTGATCAAGTACACACCCTTGAAATACAACAATTCCTACCTGTACCCACCCTGGGGTTATGTGGTGGGTTGGCTGATGGCACTCTCCTCCATGGTCTGCATTCCTCTCTACGCCATCTTCATCCTCCTGAAAACCAAAGGACCCCTGAAGCAGGTACTGGGATTGTGGTCACTGGGCAAGCTGCTGCTGCTTGCCTCAGACAGCTCACGGGAAGGGCCCCAGGAAAGACGTACGTGGCACGTTTCTCCTCTGAGAAGGCAAGGGGGGGTGTGAGTGGCCCTTCACCAGAACCTGACATAGCTCTTGCTGGCAATTTGGAGGGCTTGGAGAGTCTCAGCACAGCTCCCAGGGTGATCACCAAATGTCCAGAGTCTCCTGTGAGACATTGTACCACCATGCTCACTGCAATACGTGGACATGTGCAGAGTGTCTCTAGCGCTGGCTCCAGTGGATGGCAGAGGACCCCCTCAGTGTGGGCGACCTGATTTGTTTGGTTTATGGTTCAGGTGGTCTCGTTGACCATGTAAGTAAAGGTGGCATGCCACCACATTTGCCTCCTCTTTTGTTACTAACTAGTGCCAGTGCAAACCAGGTGCAAAACCAGGATCTGTTTTGCCTTTACTTCTTGTCCCTTGCCCCTGCTCCCCTGTTAGTCCTGGGTAAGGACTGTCATTTTCTCTGAAGAAATGACATGTGGCTATTAAAGAGGACATGCTCACAGAGCTGTAAAGATCTACCCTGTGCCATGACTAAGCCTGTCCTCTTTCACTGTAGACACCTTGTCCTAGGAAGAAGCATGCCTAGGAAGATGGTGTCAGAGGGATGACACCCCACCTGACCCATGAAGAAAGACCTGAGTGATGTACGGTGCATATAAATTTCTGCACAATTTCTGGTCCTTCCCCATCCTCTCTGACTGTAGGTTCATCTGCAGCTGTTTGGGGTGGGGAGCAGCGGAACAGGGTACAGGAGCATCCCTGTTGCTGCATTGTAGGTGTGACAGTCACATTGTGGGGTCATGGGAAGGAGGAACCTGCACTGCCAACACAGCCGGGGATGGGATGGGTGCAGGATGTCCTTGTTGGCTCCATTGCCGCAGAGAAGGTTAATCTGTTCCCTTGGGGGCTTTTATTTCCTGGCTGGGAGAAGTGACTTAATAGGGAGTGACAGGGGTTGTGGCAGAGCTGGCTAATGCCCATCTCAGGCTCAGGAGAAGACGAAGTGTGATGCCCAGGCAGAAACGGTAGTAATGAAAGACTTCAGTGACACAGTGAGAGGGGCATAAGCTGTGCAGGTAGGGAGGTGGAGGAGAAGTACAATGCTATGAAATAGTTCCTGTCTAGATGCCTTTGGCCCTTGGGCCTCCGAGTTGCTGTTGGTGGCCATGAAGAGATGACAAGGTTGAGAGGGAGCTGTACACTTTGCAGTACGAGGAACTCCAAGTGAATCTTGTGCCAAGGTCCTGTGATACAATTTGCTCCAAATTCAGACCTTCACTCCTGCCTCTTACAGCCCTCTCCTGTGCCCCGGGCCATTTAGTGGTAATGCATGTGTCCCTTCCCATGGCCAGTTTGAAGAGTTTGACTGGGTGGCTGAAAACACATCTGACTCCCCACAGCTCAGAGGTTTCTGCTGTCTAAATGAGGACTTGGAGCTGTCAGTGAACTAATTGCCCAGAAGTCCTGCCTGCTAAACAAGCAATATTTTTAACCTGTTGCGAAGTGCTTTGAACCTTTGGACTGAAACGTTGCTGAGCAGTGTTAATGCTTATTTTACAGCACATCCAAGGAATTGATTTGGCCAATTTCAGATGGAGGGGTTTTCTATTTGCCCTCGTTTAGATGATATTAGTTGTAATTTCCAGGGACTTCTCCGTTATATTAGCATGAAAAACCTTCCAAGGATGTGGTTGAGGCATGCAGGAAGGAATCAGCTGCTAAGCCTGGGTTGATTGAGGGGAGAATCAAAGCCGAGTACGTGATGCCTCCTGGAATAGTTGCTCCTGTTTTCAAAACGTGTTTTCTCAAAATATAGCTGTTCCTTTTTTCCACTCACACCCCAGAAATGTAGTGAATTAATTTCCTGACACAGATGCTTCCAGGCACAGTGCCTTTCAACTGAATATTGCAAACCATTCACTGAAAGCAAGTTTGTAACTGCTAATTACGATCAGTCACTGTGACGAACTGATTCCTCTTGTTACACTTGACTGACCAAGAAACACAAATGTTGTTTCCTAATGTGTCTGATTAAGACAGCTCAAGCTCTAAAAACTGAAAACGCACAATGAACTGCTCACAGGGCAAGCGCAGGCCAAGGCCGATTTCAGAAATCGTGGGGCAAATACTTATGAATAAATGAGCAAATCCAGGATTCTAGCAGGCACTTCACAAGGAGTGGAAGCGCTGAAATAAATCCAAGTCACGGATGAATTGCCAGCTCTGCTTGTGATGCTTTCTGCAAGGTAGGAGCGTGCCCTGGCCTGAACAGCTCGTGACGGAAAAAGTAATTCTGAAAGCCAGTATTCATCAGGGAAGTCATCTGCTGGCCCATGGAGAGGGCTGCAGGACGCTGCGTGTTACTTGGCTTTGGGAGTTGCCCAGGCACTCGGGAAGGTGTGTGGCACCAGAAGGGCTCCAGAAATAGGATGAGAGCGAGCAGAAATTCACAGCAGCTGTCTCCGCGGGCCAGCACCTTTTGCCCAAAGAGCTCCGAATTCTTTGCATTTTTGAAGAATAAATTCCCCAGAGCTGACACAAGACTAGCGCACGTGTGTGTGAAGCAGCCGGCAGCTCCCCTGCCTTGCAGAGTACGGGGGGGAGCTAAGGGCAGGCAGCTGCCCCCCAACCCCTGCCTGCACCGTGGCAGTCTGGCTGGCTGGAAGAGGGGAGCTGGGAGGGCTTGGGGGCAGGAACCTGCTGCGGAGGGACTGCTTTACCAGGGAAGTGCTGCTAAGGCCGGTATCGCCTGCCACCCTGTTTCAGACCACGGCAGGAGATGCCCAGCACCTTCTGATGGTCAGACCATTTGGAAGGCTCCAGAGCTGCCACCAAAGCCAACGGGAAGCACAGGTACTTGGCATAGGGAAAAAAAAGGGCTTGATGGTGCTTTTTCCATGGCCACAGGAAATGCCTGTGGGGCTAATGGCTAACATCCTTTCTCCCAGAAACATGTCTGTGAGGAGCCCTGTGCATCAGGTTGTCAGTCCACGGCCCAGGTTTGTGCCCAGAGGTAGAATAATTGTCATCAAGAGCAGTTAAAGAGAGTCTGCTCTCCTTCCTCTCCCTCTCACAGCCATTTGGCGGGACAGGAGTGGGGAGCTGGGAGCAGTAGCTCCCCAGATGCCTTTGTCCCCAGCAATGGTCATGGATCACTATCGGGTGTCAGGTGGTTTATCAGCTTAATTGACAGATACTTCTCTCCGCAGCGGCTGGCACAGCTGATTTCCCCAGCGGAGGACCTGCCGCAGCCAAAGCAGCACGTGGCCGGTCTGTCTGAACCGAAGCGCGAGGGATGGTCCCCCCCGGTCCAGGAGGTGCTCAGCATCATAGAGAGAGAAACACACTGCTGAGGCACCGGGGACGTCGCCTCCATACCCTGACTGGTTTGCTCTCTCCTTCCCAAAGTGGTTTCTTTTCTCTCCTGGGCTCTTCCCTTCTCTCCTTCACGTTTGAGACAGAAGCACCTGGGACACCCTCTCCTTCCAGCCAGCTGGCTGCACCCGCCAGGGACGTGTTTCTTGTGACTCCCCGGGGACAACTCTCCCTGTCAGCAGCTGGGGAGAGAGCAGGATGCTTTTGTCTGAAGTGTCCTCCAGTACTGACACTGCTGGGGACGAGAAAAACAACGTATTCACAAAAAAAGAAAACAAGAAAACCCACACGGTTGTGTTGGGAGGAGGAAAGGAAACCACAGTGGTGAGAGAGAGCAGAGAATAAAGGTCTGCAGGAGCAAAATTAGTGATGCAAAGGCACAAAACGATGGGGCGTTAGCACAGGGAGTAAGCTGGTTCAGAAGTACAGAAGAAGCTGGAGGAAGGTAGAGAAAAGTGCATTGCTAGGTCATCTGCGTATGAGGGAGAGCAAGCCAGGAACACATCACAGGCTACGATAAGAGGAGGCTCCAGTGTTAGTAGTTACGGCTTCAGCTGTCACTGAGATGAAAGAGAGTGGCAGGGTGCTCGATGCCATCATAGCTGATGATGGATCTCAAGGCACTCTCAGGATCACTCTTTCCAGTGGTGCCCAGTGACAGGACAAGGGGCAATGGGCACAAACTGAGGCACAGGAAGTTCCGTCTGAACATGAGGAAGAACTTCTTCCCTCTGAGGGTGACGGAGCCCTGGCACAGGCTGCCC
>Ga0065711_1045096_pt1 | contig 13696 bp, 6 predicted proteins | sample Hoacrofraction12_FD_59098 | JGI IMG/M metagenome (GOLD analysis project Ga0065711, IMG submission 59098) | Hoatzin crop microbial communities from Cojedes, Venezuela - Epithelial fraction 12 v2 (version 2) | ecosystem: Host-associated > Birds > Digestive system > Esophagus > Crop | place... | reverse complement strand
CAAGCTATTTCCTTTTTTTTTTTTTTTTGGTGCTTACTCTCTGTTCTTAGCTAGATGATTGTATTTCTGCTTGCTAAATTGTTAAGTTTCCAGTATATGAAGGCTTTTGATTTGCGTATCTTTCTGCAGTGTAGTGCCAATTTGACAGCAAGTCTGCATCAGTAATGAGCACCGCTGGGAAAATAGAGATTTTTTGTTTGTTTTTCTTTACTAAAGACTTTCCATAGATCCCAAACCCAATGAAAAACTGAACTTTAAATAATGTTAGAAATACACCTTTGTGTGATTAACAAAAATACAGGAAAATCTTCTACATGTTTTTTGTTACTTAAGCATATCAAAACACTTAATGTAAATGCATTCAGGTCTCACCTAGATTTGCTTTTCGACACTGTTTCAATGAGCAGACTCCATGGCAGAACTGTTTGTCAGCACAAACGTCAGAAATGCTGTCACAGCTGCATGGCATCTCTACTACTAAATGATCCCGTTCAAATGAATAGGACATTTTGGGAAATTAGATGATATTCCATATAAACAGGAGTACCAGACCTCACTTCTCCAGGAATATTAAAGAACGACAGGAAAGAACAAATTCAGACCTCAGACAAAGTGTTTTCACTACAGAGCTGAGTCTGAAGAGAGGGAGATTCATTCAGGCCGAGCATAGAGACTGTCTGTGACAAATCAGTGTCGTGACTGTCGCACCGCCTCATGCTACAGTCTCGTCGGAATGTATGTTTTGCAGGACTGGAGCTTCCTGTTGTACACATGAAAAATTTTCACAGAGAAGTAGCCTGGTGTTCATGAGAAGAACCTTCCCACAAGTGCCCAGGTGCTATCAGTAGGAACCGTGGTCATTCCGACGTGGCCAGCTCGCTCCAGCTGTTAACAAAGTCTCTGTCCTGATCACAGTGTTGAAGTACTTTCTGCTGAATTTACCAGCTGTAAGTACAGTACTATCAAAGTTCTGGATATTTGTAGTCAATAAGGTTTCTATGTCACAAGAGAAATATTTTCCCAACAAATGCTGACTCACATGTTGTACATTCCCACTGCTTCAGTTTTTGCTCTAGGCTAAGACAACGATTATTTAGCGTTGCTACAAGCTGTCATATTACTTCTGCTGCTCACCAAAGAGAGGTGGCTGTTTCAGCGTATTCCTGTGCATGCATTTGTGCTCAGAGTGACCACATCAAAAGTTCTGTTGCATATGTTAATTGATAATCCCTAAGATGGATTGGTGTTGCAGATGGGAGTAAAAGTTGAATTTCCTTGTGAAGGCGTGTAGAAACCCTAGTGGGAATCAGATTAAACTGAAGAAGGGTTTTATGTGCTTTGAGTTCTTCAGCGGCAAATGCTGTGGAACTGCAGACAGATGAAATGCATGGGGGTTATCATGAGGGGTTAATTCTTCAGGAATGAAGGGGAGAAATGAAATTAATTGCAGTGGAAGTTGTAAACTGGCACAGATTTGAGCTCAGTCATTGTAAAATTATTCCTGTTCCTTTGGCTGGATGCTCCGTGCAAGCTGCAGTTCTGCCTCCTGAAGTGCTAAAATCACTTCTTTTCATTTGTGCATGCTTTCTGGAACTGATGAGATTAAAACAACATAATACCACTTCAACTCAATAGGGAATGATTGCAACTGAAAAGCATTTATTTATCTGCTGTGAATCATTCTGTATTACATTTCAGTACCACACTGAAGGGGAGGTTTGTTTGTCTTTTAAAAGAGTTACTTAAATAGGAGAGGAAGTGAGAACTAGTCCCTGGCACCTTTGCTTTGCTAACTAAACTGACGCACGCCTCACTTTATAGTGCTGATGTGTTGCAAAAGGACGTGTAGGACAGTTTTGACTATTGTAGTGTTTATTGTTACCACATCAAGATTTTGGTTATCAGATTGGTTGGTATCAGAGTGCTGGTCAGTGTGAACAAGAAGTAACACTGCAAAATTAGTATCATAGAAAAGGTTACAATTAAAGAAAAATAGTAGGGTTTGCTGTAATGTGGCTATTGGTTCTACCTTGCTAGTACATTTTAAAATGAGCTAGACATGAAATAGGCACAGTTTTGTCTAAATATGAAGGAGATGCTTTATGGAGAAAGTTGTCTTTTAAGAGGACAGGTGAATCGTGGAGAGGATAACTTAATAGTATGGTAAACACCTGGATTTGACTTTTAACTGTATTAATAAATAGTGCCACATTAATGACAACTTTCAAAAAACAACTCAAAAAATCTGTTACAAAAGTAAAAAAACAAACAGGAGCACCATTTTCACTATTCATTTCCCTCTCTGCCTTTTTACGCTTAAAGCCTGCCTCTTAATCTCAGCCAAAAAAGACATGTTGAGAAGTAGAAGCTTCATTTTTCTGTTTATTGGGTTTCTTTTGCCTGCTTCTTACTCTTAATTTCCTTCATCAAACTGGCTTATGTCAGTGTGAACTAGTGATAAACTGCGATCCCAGAACAAACAGCTGCTTCTACAGATTTTTGTATTATGACTTGGGACCCCATTCAATCTCTTTGAGTTCTACCTGGAAAGTGGGTTTTTTTCCATGCCAGCTGGGAAGAGTCTCCTCACCCAGGTTTGCTTCCCCGCCACAGGAGTCAGGCACTGTTTCTAGTGCTGGTCCGAGGAGCAGAGCTGGTCACAAAAAGCTGCAAATTCCATTTCAGTTATAGCTGTAGATTGATTTATTAGAAAGGACTCGTGCTCTGTGTGCTCCCATATCCTCCGCACGACAGTGACCTCAGGCTCCCAACCCTAACACTCAGTTGCTGGGGAGGGGGTTTCTTCCATCGTCAGCTGGCAAAGGGCACTTACCCTAACGCGCAGCAGCTTTGGCATTATTTTTTGACTTAGTTAATGGTTCAGGTCAGATCCCTTTATTCCAATTTTCATACATGCCAGTCATTCCAGGATGGAACTAATAATTGTATTGTAGCAAGAGAGAAGCAGAATTTGTAGGAAGAGAACATACACATAGAATTTTTACCAGGCCAATTAATGTAATTGGAAAGAACAGGCGGGCGTTCAAGCTCAAAGTCCTTTCTCTGGGTCGGAAAAGGAGTGGCAAAATCCAAGCTAGAGACAAGGTTAGGCCCAATTCCTCTTAGTTTAATCTAATTATGTTAGTCAGGCCACTTGAGAGATAAGGGTACTTAGCATGTGTAGAGCAAGGCTCCCTTCCATATTACAGCAATCATACTCTGCTGGGAAAAGTTATGTTGCAAGGCGAGCTACACAAGCCTGTACATCGGTTTTCAGAGAGACCTCCTGGGGTTCTTAATTGCTGACACGCATTTAACCATACTGGCAGCATACACAGCATTTCAGCCCAGCCACATGGAATTACAGGATCTGCAGTGTTCAAAAATAATCCGTTTTAACATCACGATGTGATGTTTGCACATCGGGCTCCACTGAACCTGTGGCTCCATCAGTGGTTGTGTAACTGCTGAGGAGGCTGAGTCCTCCTCAGAGACCAAGAGAAGCTCAGTGCCTGTGATGCTGGGAGCCCCTTTGGGACTACTCTGGAGTCTCTCCCTGAACTGGTGGGTGGATGAGATTCCAATCAGGCGAATGGATGGATTACCAATAAGTCTTGTTCTTTGGCCATCTGGATGTACTGCTGCTGCCAGGCTCATTTTTCAGCTTGATGACCGTAATGATTTTGGCAATGCTTGTGGCTCCTCCCATTCATTCTTTTAACAATTTCCATTACCCTGGCCAATTATTTTCGGGGTCCTGGCCTTTTCTTTCACAGCTATGTGTTTTTATGTTTCAAGACCTCTGACTAGTGATTTGCACGAGTTATGTCCCTTTGTGGCTGCTCCTCATCTTCCTGGAGCAGTTTTACATACAGCATATGCCTTTTGAACTAGCTTGTGACAAAGTGACTCAGCCAACACTGCTCTAAATAACCTTCCCACAGACAGTGAATAAAAAGGAGACAAGTCTGGGCTTTCCATTTTGCTGGACAGGGCATGCACTGTAAGCATACAGTCAGACAGACACAAAAAACTGTGGGGTTAGTAGTGCTGTCAGCAGCAGGTCCCAGCTGTTCCCCCTGGTATAGCACACATAGGGACTCCCTGTACAGGACTGGTTTCAGCTGCATTTTACTCTACAGTTCTGTCAATCTTTAGTATTTTGTCAGCCCCAACAGGCTGAAATAGGCATCTTCTTGTGTATTTTAAGCCAAGAGAAAGTCAGCAAACAAACACTGAGAGAGTCTATACAGGCACTCAGAAACAAAGCTAGCATTATAGGACATGCAATTGCTTTTTCTGAAGTATTGTTAAGTCTTATTCTTTCAGATCCATACACTGTCCAGCTCACATCTTAGCCCACTGCGGAAAAAATAAGTTCCCAAACGTGCTTGAAATACTAAACTAGTCCCAGGAGGGAAAACCTAAAGAAACACTACCCCCCTCGCTGGACGCACCCGATCCTTCCCTAATCTAAACAGCCACTGACACTCTTATCACTTTCTGCCAGCAACTCTAACTGTTTTATTGTTAGGAAGGAAGGCTTACACTGCTTGTATTGGTTTTTGCCACCTCTGTACATTGCATGCCAGCTGCGCGCTGCAGGTTCTTGGAAGGGCTCTCACACACAGAAAGGCATTCTGTATAAAAATACTGCTGCAGTAAGTCGAGGTGGTGACTAGTGGTGACTGGTCATTAGGTCACCACCGGTGACCTGTGGTGACTGGTGCCATGCATTACACAAGGGGCTAAACAGCAGACAGAGATTCTGACAGACTGGCTTCTGAAGGACATGCTTCCCATTATCAGTGTATACTGGTGTACGTACATATCACAGTAAAAGAGACCAGGCATCTCTAATTACCATTCCTAACTCACAAAAGTAGGATCAGCTAGTCTTCGACTCTTGATACAAGAGGTTATAATAAGAATCCAAGCTGTACTTGGTAAAATCATCAGTTGCCACCAGAAATAATAGCATTTCAAGTGTCCTTTCCTTGAATATATGCTTAAGAGTTTCAAAAATCTTTGAAAGCGTGTACCAGCTCCTCCCCATCACACAGCTGCACCGACTCCACAGTCTTTGGATCCAGTTCAAATCTTGTTTTCAGTATGACAAGAACTTTTGTCGACACTGTAGTTAAGCAACAAGCAGCATGCCAGTAACAAGACAGACAAACAAAAATACCTTCGCAAGTAGGCAGGGATCAAAAGCCTTGGGAAAGGCTGAGTAGGTTTTCAACACCAAGAGGTACATAGCCATAGCCCTGGAGGTTTGCTTAGATTGTCCCTGAGATGGCCTCTCCTAGAAACAGGTTTTGAGATACAACCCAGCTTCCCCTTTCCAGGTGGCCTTTGCAGACAACCTGAATCCAGACTGTCTAAAAGCGGCACATGTCCTCACATCACGCCATGTCAGCTCTTATCAGAAAGGCTGCAGGACGGCTTGCCCGTCTAGCCTCCAACATATGGTCTCACCACAGGGGCAGATGGGACGCAGGGAGGTGACTGGGCCAGGTAGTGCTCAGAGCCTGCTAGCACTGCAGGGCAAGGATCACATGCTTGGAGCAAACTCCAGCTTGCTCATCCATCTCAAATTTGCTCCTGGGGCCACTGGATTGCATTCATAGCATGCTGGAGGCCTGCTTAAATACCAGTATTTGCTTTTCTTAAATGCATACGTAATTCATAATGGCCAGCTAACTTCATGAAGCTCTTCTTGCTCGAAGGCTGAAATACTTGTATATACATCACTACCCCCAAAGAATAATGGTAAAAGAAAATAGGAAAATTCACTCCCTATAGAGAAGACTCCTCTAGGCTTTAAAGACATATAACTCCCAGTTAAAGCTCTACAAAAGGCCTAATACATGGAATGTGACTGAGGCTCAATACTATCACAATATATGTCCATCTGATGAGGCGCCTACGGCATTGCTGTAGCATTACAAACGTGAATCAGTAAATCCCCCTCTGAATGCAGCTCATCTGTCTCAGGAATGAAGTTCATCTTTCACAGTACAACATGGTCTTCTAGACAGAAAGAGAAAGAAAAGAACATTTATCATTCCTGTGCCAGGCAGAGTTCAACTTGAAAGAAACTGGATGAAACATATATCATTCATCTAAGGAACAAATCCACACTACAGATTTGTCTAAGACAAGTGAATGGGATCCAAAAAAGCTATCCATTTCAAAATGGGAGGCTTGAATTCAGTCCAACCAGAAAACGCACGCTGAGTAGCATCCATTTATTCAGGATAGTAATGGCTTCTTTTAAAAGCACGTTGCCTTGATCACTTGTGTTAAACATGGCATATATACCAACAAAAATTCCCATCTTTGTGAATGCAGGCTATCTGCCAGCTCCACAAAGCGATTTTTTTTTTTTTTTTTTTAATAGCTACTGCGCTAGGGCTGTTGCCTGCAGAGCAAGTTTTATATGTACAGCCTACTGCGATCATCAGGTCTGAGTGCACAGTAGATGGAATTCACAAGCTTTTCCAAGTCACCTCCTGGGTAAAGCCCTGAACAGCCAGTCCCAGAAGTGAAGTAAGGAACAACTGCTCTCTCCGCCCCTTTGGGCAGCTCACAGACATGCTTTTAGCAATACCTAAAACAAGAAAAACACCTAGATCCACTTCACTGGGATGGTCAGAAACAGAACGGAAATGAGAAACTGATGAAGTGGGGAGCCGGCCTCACATGCAGGGAAACTTCCAACTCTTTCCTAATGACTTTTTTTAAAGCGTTTCAGTTTAGTTTGTATTCCATTTAAAAAAAAAAAAAATCTTGGCCCGTGAGTTCTCAGTGCCTACACAGATGAAAGCTGTGAGAGGCCTTAAATGACTTCAGCAGGAAACTACTGGGAAGGGGAGTGGTCTGTTTTCTGACAGTCCCATTACACATTTCTAGGAAAAATCTTTTCAAGTTCTGCATATGAAAATGAAACAGCATTACAGCACTGCCTCTCTCTTGGAGACGATCGCAACAACACTTCTCCTGCTCCCACGCTGGAGCAATTCCTTTCTTTTTCCTCTCTCTCCTCTCTCTCAGGATCCCAGGCTCAGGAGTAGCACTTTAGATTTTAAAAATTCTTTAATTGATGCATTTAGTCTGCTCAAATAGAACCCATGTTTGTTCCAGGTAACATTGATGAATACTTTGTTCTGTAGCTGCATTCATAAATCCATCTGCCACTACCCAAACCCCTCACAAACTGTTTAGTGAGCTCAGGAGTTTTCCACTTAGTAGTGACGACAAAGCACTAGACTACTGCAAAACCCATGACGGAGAAGCTGAGCAATAACAGACACCAGCCAAATAGATCACTGGGGTGGAAGGTCATCCTTGAACAGTATTTCCATTTTTCCCCTCTTGGTAAATTGCTCTGGGAACAATCCTCTTTTCTAGCATAATGTAATCAAGAAATAGAAAGTCACCACTACTTACACAGAGCTGCAATTCCTGGCCTGACTGTCCGCGTTGGGAATTTTAACTGATGTCTCCACCCAAGCAGCATGTGGAACCAATGTAATGGCTAACACAATTCAGAGCCTAAAATGGAGTGATGTTGCAGTTCCAGCTGGTTTTGTAAGTCAGTACCAGAGATTTTTGGAAGCCTTAGAGGAGAAAAAGAAACAGAGGCGAGGAATGGCTCCTAGTCTGACGATGTACACTAAGGAACATGTGAGTGACAATGCAAAAAGCAAGACAAGACTACAGCACCACCAGACAGCATTACACTGCGCCATGCTCAGGAACCAAGACAGCAACAAGAAAGTGATGACTGGTGGGACATACTTCATGGGAAAGAGGTGCGTTATTTTTTATCCCTGTTTTTAGAAAAGGCACAGCCCTCTACATATAGCAAGGTGAAGATATGTAACAGCCTAGGGGTAGACAGTAAAGCTTTCATTCTGATGAAGAAGAAAGGTTCACCGTAAATAGATGTGGCCCTTAACAGGTACTGTGACTCACAGCGTTCTACAAATCCCTTAATTATCAGACAGCTGCATCTTCCTATGTATCAGCTTAATCCAAGCTAACTCTGCAAGGGCCTTTTTCTGTCCTGATAACTGATCTGTACTTTTTAACCAAACAAGTTGCCACCTTCTTCCCTAGTCCTAACATGCAGAGACCCAAAATCACTGCCAAGGGGTGATGACGACAAGCGTTTATCTTATTACCAAATATATTTCCATTTCCAGCATAAGTTCTCAACCAGCTAATTCTGATGCTGATTTTTAGCAATTCAATATGTCATTAGTATTCAATAAGTATTTAGTAGTAATTTGGTAGATCTGCTGTCTGTCCAGGGCCCCTGTTTAACAGTTAACCACCTTTCCAGGAGACTGTCTTCCCAAGAGCACTCACTATTCTTTGAAGCCAGGAAACATACAATTTTGTCAAGAACTGTATGGGGAAGATAGGTCAAGTCTTAGGAAGGAGTCCCCTCTGCGTGTGTGTGTTTACACCTGTATACCTCATACCTGCATCTACCACATCTGATCCTTATCTCTCTGAAAATCCCTATGGCTACACCATTTACTCAGATGAGGGCAAATTCAGAGTTCGCCCATGAAGGCTAACAGTACAGGTAGGATGCGAGAGACATCTATCCTGTGAAGAGAATCATGGTATACACTCTGTCCCTGCTGAAAACAGGAGCTGATTTGCTACCAACATCAATGGGTCATATTTGCACAGGTACTTGCTGTATATTTAGAAAATACAAAAATGAAAAAAAAAAAAAAGCAATGGAAGTATTTGAGAAGAACTAAAGAGAGGTGAGATCACCATTAAAAGCCTCTGGGGCTTACACACACAAAACAAATGTAAAAGGCTGCTTCTAAAAAATAAAAATCTGTGTTCCTTTGAAAAGTCCCAGGTGCCCCAATCTCAGGTCATGTATTTCTTAACAAGCATTACAGCAACCCCCGTCGCAGCATGCTAAGCCTATACATCCCAGTTTCGTATCTGCAGGTAGGACTCACCTTCCAAACTAGATCTAACTGGGATCGTTTTTGGTAAGCATATTCTAAAAGGCTTTAATTCCCAAATAACCTGGTCTGGGAGAGATAATTCCGTACTCTCTGGAATGGTGATAAAATTAAACAGTTTGAAAATAATATGCTGCAGGCTTGCAAGAGTCCTCCAGCACACTACTACAAATGCAACAGCCTTCAAAATTACTAGGTTGAACTTATCATCAGTCTGACTTAGGTGAAGCTCTAGCTTCTCCCCTTACAAATAAATTTAATATCATTTCACTCTGTCATTAATGAGGATTATTTGTTCCGAGTAAGAATTTATATACAGTTGATATGACTAAAGCACATAAACAAGCTGAGGGCTTTCCTAAAATAAAACTGTAGGACGTCAACACAAACCAACAGTAAAAAGGTATTTTAGAGTGCAATAAACAGTCAAATAACTTAGTTACACAGCACCTAATGAGCAAAAGGGATATTGATTGTTTTGCATTCCACTGCTGAAAACCAAAACAGAGGCTTTCACTTTGTTTTCTCCCAACTGATTAAAAAACCCTGCTATTTTTTGGAATAAAAATACATTTAAACTGTTATTTTTAGATAGATAGACCATGAACAGAAGCAAAACATGAAGGAAGGCTTTCACGCATCATGTAGGCTATCAATATTTTTGGCAGCTGAAATTCTTTAAATACGTTCATTAATTTTCAATTAATTTTCTTGAGGAAGAGGGGCTAGTTCAGACAGAGAGTTATTGAAAGGGAGTTGTCCATCTGACAGAATTTTCCTAGAGACATGCTCTGAACATTCTTTATGCTTTTTTCTCTTGACAGGAGTCATTTTCCCTGGGCATCCTTGATGCATGTGAACTCCAGATCACTTCAGTAAAATGCAGTCCTACAAGGAAGGACATGCACCATCTCACAGATCACAGCCTTAAACAGGATCCAAAACCAGGCAGCAACTGCATCTTCCGTAAGTGAAATCAGCCCACCTTATAAAATCATCTCAGAGGGGAGGAAATGTCCAACAGCAATATTAAATGAAATATAACAACAAAACCAGGTAAAACTATGGCTAAAACAATATTTTGGGGAAAAGCTTTGAAAACATACTTTTGACTTTTTTTTAATCATGTTTCCATCAGATAGATTTACTAGTTTTTAAAGTCTGTTTTACTCAAGCTTTTGAGTGCCGTTGTACATTTGCAAAGCATATTTACCATCCAAGGAAAGTCTTCTACAGCCCACCATTATTTCCAAAGGAAAAGGGAAAAAATACAGCAAAAGCCTTAAAGATGTGAGTGAATTCTTTCATTCCCTTACAAGTGCATGTGCTCTCTCTTCTGTAATGACACGGTACAGAAAACAAGATGTAATTAATGCAATTCCTTTGCCAAATGAGTGGGATCTTATAAAGAATTGGCACATAATTCTGATTTGAGCTTTCTCTTCTTAAACAAAACCAGAGAACATTATAATGTACTAACAGGGTCCTTCAACAGATTTCTTTTATTTTTCCCCCCAATACAAGTGACTGCAAAGTGCTGGGCCTGTAATCAAAAGCATACTCAGAGTCCGAGACAGCAATATTGACGCAGCCAGGCATTTTTGTGTACTATGGTACGATCATGTAAGTGAACCAAAGAAGAACATTTGGCCTTTTCTTACCTTACGTACCAAGACAGACAAGCATGCCTTTTCCTCTGTTCTACCCCAATGTCGTTCTGTATGTGGTTTTAATCACATACAGAACAATATGCTCACAATTTTCAGACAATGACTTTGAAATTTAGGAGTGAAATTATTTTTCAAATAAAGTGATTTTCATCTAATTATCTTGAAACTGTCCATAAAAAGCAGACAGGCAGGGAATTGGATAAATACACCAAGCAGGGTTTTGGTTGTTGGTTTTGGTTTGTTTTTTTTTTACAGTTGGAGAGAAAATTACCTTAATTTTGATAAACAAATAGCCTGTGGCAAGACAAGAAATTTTAAAAGAAGCCTCAGGGTCCGATATAGAAAAGTTATAGAAGACTAATCAATAAACAGATTTTACAGGGCAGTATAAATCCAGATGCCAGGTCTGTTACTGAATTCAAAGTTGCAGATTAATTCACTATACAATGTTAGCAGAACAGTATAGTTAATTACAAGAGAGACACAAAATGCCGCACAAAGCCCAAATGCTACTCTGCTGGGAAACTGACACTTAGAGCTGCTACAACTTTCAGCTAGCCCCTAACCTACATCTCACAGTATCCAGCTCACTCGCCACTCCACCCCAACTAAAAAACACCTCGTAAATACCTAACGTCAGATTACCCCTTCTTCTGAAGAGCATTACAGCTCTTTGACAAACTGTGTGAAATGCAGTTCCGGGGAATACAGATTACAGGGAGCTCGTCCATGTCTGTGGCATTCAGGTAGTTGGAATTTGCATACAGAGGAACAGGTATGTTTCTAATGCGACCTGGACCTCAATTAGCACAAACTAGCTTAAAGTGCAGGGCCTGTGGGGGGATAACATGCACAAAGTACAGAGGGATCTCTGTTCCACATCTGGGTGTCGCACCAGGAGCAGAGGGTGGAGGAAGGGAGGAGACATCTGTGGCTCCGATGTGAAGGTAGAACACGCGATGCTGGCATCTGGCAACCAGAAAAGACAGATGAGGTGGAGCTGGGCCTCTGGCTGCTTGCCGGCCAGGGCATACGCACGGGTAACGAGCATTTAACCCATACAGAAAGGCTGGGATGGTAGGAACAGAATTATGGCCCATGTTCGTACTACAACTGCAAATCTCCTAGCTTTATACAGTCTAAGTAAAACTCCACGACAACATCCTATAATTAATTTTAAAACCACATGCAATCAAACTTTATCATAAATGACCAGGTCCACAAAACTTCTAGACATACACCTCCCGCTGAAAATCAATGGGAGTTAAGCCCCTAAACACTCTTACAGTTCTGACCAGATTTTTTTTTTCTTAAAAGCTATAAATTGTGCCCTCTACTTTGAAACAAACCTTTCTTGCTTGTAGCTTTTTTCAGTCCTGTATTTCACTGTAACTCTTTCTGAGTATTACAACCTGCGGTGCCCTACGCAGCAGCACATATCTCTGAAGTTTCAAAGATAGCGCTCGTGTCTCTGCGGCTTCTGCCGCTCACGTCAACAGCTGCCCTTCAGTCTGGTCAGATGCCACCAGCTCCACTGGCCTTCGGGACAAACTCCTCTGATGTGGCAGTCACAAGAGAAGACGAGATTACAGATTGTGAATGAGTTCATGCCTAAAGTCAGTATTAAGGAGATTTCACGCAGATAGTTTTGCTCACAGGTTTTCTCACAATGCCTAGGGCCAGTCTGAGTTTCTAAAAAGTGAGTTGTTAATTATGAGCAAAGAAACAACAGTTTACAACATGAAAAAGAATACACCGACTATCTTTCCATGCTCTGCAATTTAAAAATAGGTTGACCCATTAGCTTTAAAGAAAACTGAAATATAGAGCTCAATTTCCCTTTTATTTTTTAAGCCAGACCCTGAGATTGAAAAGTTTCAGACTAATGGCTACTTTAAGATGATAAAAAGGGATAAAGATTTTGAACTATGAATCCAGCATTGCCAGAACAGATTATTCCATAGTAAATTTTTAAACAGAAAGTAAATTTTTAAACATCGACTAAATTTGAAGCATTTAAATAAGACCAGAGCATTAACTGCATGCCAATTCAGAAGTGCTACAGGGCCTATAATTTGTCACACTGCACATATAGATCTACCTGACTTTTCTCATTTTTTTCCACAGTGTACATGTGCAGAATGCAAACAGGGGCCAAAGTACACCTGAGCAGCATGCCTACCAATTCAAGAGACTTCCTATACTTAATGTGAACCAGACAGAATCAATACATACTGAAAAAATCAACTAGGAAATGGCATTTTTTTACTCTGTACTTTAAAAACATAACCCTGGAGGCCAAAATTAGTCTTGACTGTTTGCCAACTAATGATAACAGAGTTATGATTAGCGGGACATTCACTCCCAGAGCTTCCTAAGCACCTTCTACATGAACTGGAGGAACACCTTGTATACATTGAATATGCAACAGAAGGTCCCTCAGTTCATCAATGCCACAGTGCCCAACAGGCACTGCTCTTTGGGAAACATTACTAGACTCAGCAGTTTGCCTGAATTTCAACCAAATGAAGCCTCGCAATTGCTAAGATCCAGACACAGGCCAACCAGACGTGGCCTGGCTCTGCTGCTGATGCTCTGTGCACTAATGGAGGCACTGTGGACTCAACTGACTGAATGGGCTGAAGAGTGAAGCACCCCAAAGGGCAGAGAAAAAAAAGCAGTTTCACACCACCCCATTATGAGTCCACCCCGGCACCTGAATGGGCTCCCGGTGCCAAAGGGATGATCTGCAAACAACCTCAAGGCGCCATGCTGGTGATGGAGAACCTGATGTCCAATCTCTCCTCCTCACTGGCTCAACTAAATGTTCAGAGAAGGGAGGCGAGAGACACAGGAGCTACCGCAGGGACTCTTTGTCATCCAAAGGCTGGTTAAACTAATTCAGCGATAATGGAGAGAGTCCAGCGGAGGGCTACGAGGATGGTGAGGGGACTGGAGCATCTCCCCTACGAGGAGAGGTTGAGGGAACTGGGCTTGTTCAGCCTGAAGAAGAGAAGGCTGCGA
>Ga0065711_1045095_pt1 | contig 13696 bp, 20 predicted proteins | sample Hoacrofraction12_FD_59098 | JGI IMG/M metagenome (GOLD analysis project Ga0065711, IMG submission 59098) | Hoatzin crop microbial communities from Cojedes, Venezuela - Epithelial fraction 12 v2 (version 2) | ecosystem: Host-associated > Birds > Digestive system > Esophagus > Crop | place... | reverse complement strand
TTAAGAGTTTTTTTTTTTTGGGGGGGAGCTGTTTCACCGAAGCTGAAGCCACCCCAAAGCCACGCCGCACGGAACACACAGCAGGCAGCTCCAGCTCTCGCAGCGTTGCGGAAAGAAGCCAAAAATCCCAGTTTCTGCCCGTCCCAGGAGCCCTACTGCCCCCAGCAGCACCGGACGCTGCTTTCCCGGCCTCTCGGTCAGGGTTTGCAGCAGCTTAGAGCACAACGCGGGGGGGTTTCTGCCCCTTCCATCCAAATTCGCTGCAAGCGAGGGCACGGGGGCTGGAGCGGAGGCTGCAGAGTTGCCCCCCTCCAAGCCATGGCAGCCCCACTCGCCTCGCGAGATGCCACCAGTGCATCGCATTTCCCTGCGACTACACGGCTGAGCACGGCTTTGGCGGGATTTAACACAGAGCGACGGCCTCAAGAGCTCCCAATTCAAGGCAACGGTAAGCAGAAGCGTTTCCCTTAGGCGGACGCAGTCCTCTGGCCGTCGGGGAACACGCAGCCAAAATCTGGAAGGAAAGAGTTGGGAAGCGACGCCCGTCGTCCTGGTGCAAAATTCTCCCTCCTCTGTGGATTTTAGGACAGGCTCTCCCGGAGGAGAGCGGGCTAAGGCAGCTCCGAAAGCACCACGAGCATCCACAGGGGCACGGCCGCGTCCCTGGGACAGGGACCCCCATGCACCGACAGCGCCGCGGCAGCTTTCGGGTCCCACGCATCCGCCCTAAGCTCTCGACGGGTAGCGAAAGGCTAAAACCTGTTGCACTTACCCCGTGCGGTGGGGAATCTGAAAAGAAAAGGAGGCAGGGGAAGGGTGGGTGGAAGTGGTTTGCAATGCAAATCTGCCTCGCCCCGAACGGCTCGTCTCCCTACAAGCGGAAAAAACGGTGGGTAAAATTTTCCCAGAGCGCCCAAGCAGTTCGGGAGCCTTCCTCCCGCCGGCCGCCAGCGAGGGTCGGGCTCCCGAATCGCCCGGGGGGCTTTCGGAAGTTTCACCCGGCGGTAGCATCCACGGAGGCAGAAGGGGAAAGAGAGGCCCTTACCTCCGCGGTGGATGATCAGGAGGTGACACGGAGGGGCCTCTTTGGTGCATTTGTTGTGGCACTTGAGCCTGGCGGGGAAGAGAGAAATGGGCGTGAGGAGCGAGGGCGAAGGGGACGCAGAGGACCGCGGTACAGGCGGAGGGATGCGGCTCGGAGCAGGGAGCGTCGCTGCAGACCGGGGACCCTTCCTCCACCCGAGGAGGGTGACTCGATGGGACATTTGGGTTGTGCACAGCCCCTGGGTGCTGGCTCAAACCCTCCCGGATCCCTGCACTCGGGAAGCACCAAGATTCCCAAGCCGGGCGCAGGGATGAGCAGCAGCGCGGGATGCACGTCCCAGAGCATTGGGGCTGTCGGCTGGGGCAAGCCAGCGGCCGCTCCGCACACCCTTGGGAAATGAGAGCCATGGTGGGTGTATCTGTCTGATGGAGGGGTGCAGGAACCCCCAAACCCGGGGGGCTGCCCGGCTCCCCACTTTCTCTGCCGGCTGCAGGGGACTGGGTACCCACCAGCCAGCGTGCGGATGACCAGAATCGGCATTTCTGCCAGCCTCAGCTGAAATCAAAGGAGCAGAGACCCACGCTCAGGGGAAAGCCACTGCCCCCCGACCACCCTCCAGCTGCTTTAGGCGTAATTAAATTCAGGGGCAGCGGAGGGGATGGAAGCTTTGGCTCCCGATGAATCTCTGCCATTGTGCCCTCCCTTCCTAGCTTGATTCCCAGGACATTGAACAAAAATAATGAGAGCATTTAGAGCTACATGGAATATTCTGCAGAGCTTTGCCTGGTTTGGTGGAGCCCGGGCAGGAGTCTGTGGAGGGCTTCACCCCTGGGTCATGCATATAGGCATAAGCAGGCTCCCGCCGCCCTGAAACGATCCCGTTTGTTCTTAATTAGGGATGGAAACCAGTCCCCGGCTCGCGCTCTGCCACGACAGCCCCAGCGGAGCAGGGAGAGCCATGGGGGGAAAGGGAAAGAGGAGGAAAGGATTTAAAAAAAAAAAGAAAAAAAACAAGGGTAAAGGATGAAAATACAAAGACGGCAGCTACAAGTCAGTGGGCTGGGTAATGAAAATTCAGGAGCCGTGCATGTTAGCTTTTATTACAGAGCCGTTCCTAGAGGCCTAGAGGGAAAGGCAGAGATTAATTCAGCATACGAGGCTTGGGGGGAGATCTGGGGTCTGTTTGTTTGTTTTACCTGCTTGCTCCCCTCCTGCTTCTGGGGAAAGCAACGCCGGGGCCAGGAGGCTACGGCAAACCCGGCAAACCTAAATGCTTCACGCTCACTCTAACTTTTAGCAAACAGGGAATTTATCCGCTCTTTTCCGAGCGGCCGCAGGCAGCAGGAGCGGCACAGAGCCGGCGCATCGCAGGGGCAGGTCCCGGCATCCCTCCTCCCGCGCAGGGACCAGCCCCGGGCAGGCACAGCAGTTGCTCGAGCATGGAATGCAATAGGAATCACCACTTTAAAATGCATATATTTGATAATCTCCCTTTCAGAAAACCACCATCAGCTGCAGAGTAGCCAGGCATTTCTTGTCCGGGTTTAAATCCCAGTTTGCTAACTCATCAGCATTTAATCAACGGCAACAGCAATCGTTCTCACTTCACAGCTCTGGCTAACTCAGTTACCCACAGACGATCGGCGTCTTCCCAGCACCCATCCCTACAAAAGCCAGTCGTGCCCCCAGCAGCAGTTTCACTGAGCACGATACTGGGTAAGAGCTGGGCTATACTGGATTTAAAGCAGTATAAGTGGTCCCAGCTTCTGCCTCGCTATCTTTTTCCAGCGCTGCCCAATTTTCTGGCCAGCGCAGCCCCTCTGCGTCGCAGTCTGATCGCATTTTGGCGCGAGTTAGCTCCCTGGTGCCACGACATCACCAGGAAACAGAGGCCCCAAGATATTTTTCTGATGCCAAAAATAGAGGATACAGCCCAAGGCTGTGGGCAAAACCCTTCCGATGCCCGGAGCTATCCCGCGGGCAGGCGATGCTCTCCCCCGAGCCGCTCTCCGCCCCGGGTCAGGCGCTTCCATCGCCCCATGTCCCACAGATAATTCCGTATGTAACCCTATAACGTGGGCATCTCAAGCCAGGCCAAGGACGGGAGTGAGGTGGGAGGCTGTCTGGATCTGACTCAGAGCTCTGGCGTGAGCAGAGTCAAGGTCTGGTGGGCAGCATCCTCCCCGAGGACCCCGCTCCCATCCCAGCATGCAGCCCTGTCTTGGGGTGTTCTTCACCCAATTTCACGCCTCGTTAAAGCTTCCTGCAAGGATGAGCTGGCGAGAGGCCGATTGATCCCCTCGTGCCCGAGCCCCTGCTCAGCTCCACCAGCGAAACCCTAATTATCCCCTTCACAACCCCAAGCAGCAACACAGACTGCTCCAGCACCACGCCGTACTTGCAGTTTTTGCATTTTAAGCCGAACAACATTCCTTTCCCGCAGACGGTGCAGGTCTGAGACATCCAGTACTTGGTGGAAAACCTGCGGAGAGAAGCATGGAGAGTTGGCAGAGAGAGCTGCAGCTGCGCCTGCCCGCCCGTGCTCTGGCAGGAACATCTCCCGAGCCGCGCTTATCCACCAAGCCCCAGTTTATCGCTGCGGCTCCCCAGCTTTGCCCACCCCAGGCTGCAGCCAGAGCCCCCCAGAACGCCTCCCCACCCCAGGGATCCAAGTTTCCAGCCCAGCTGCCCCACCAAATTGCAGCGCCAAGGCTATTTCTAGCGCTTCTCCTTCTCACAGCAGATATGGAAGGGCAATAATCCGGAGATAAGAGATTTGCTGAAGGCTGGCAGGGTCACGGATAATACACGGCTTCTATCGATAGCGACTCAAGCCTTATCTAAACCAAATCTGAACTGAAATGGAATTTAAATGGGCTTCTAGGAGAGCACAGCCCAGCACGGGAAACAGGGGGAAGCGCCCCGAGCCCCCCGTCCCGGACTAGAGATGGGAAGGGAGATGCTCACCCCCCAGCATCGGGGGGGATTCACCCGGCGCTGCGGCAGGCTCGGTGTACCTGTGTTTTATCGAGTTTCCTAGGTCTCGACGGGGAATCTGCGGGGACCAGCGAGGCACTGACAGCGTATCTGTGGGGAGAGACGGGGAAAGCCATCAGGTGGTAACGAAGGCAAGAGCCAGGCTTCCAGCTTTTGGGGAGGGGAGCAAAGGATGCACCCAAAAAACCAGAGTTTGCCTGGTATTTCCCCTTGGAGAGGCCACGTTGGGCTCCCTTTCTGGAAAGCAAGGCTTAGTGCTTGGGTCTGCAGGGAACAGGGGTCTCCTCTCCCCCCATAAAGGCCCGCAGCACCCAGTTTGGGCCAGGGACAGAGGTGGGGGGTGATGCATCCACCCCACAGGCACCGCACCCACGAGCGGGACTGCACAGCTATCGGAGCCACGTCACGACGTCCAAACACGACAGGGAAAACACAGCCGAAATGGCAACTGCGTCATTTTTTTAGTGAGACATCACATCTTGCCCGTTGTGGCTGCACGGAAAGCCAGGCGTCCGCTGCTGGGAAGGCGATGTAACCTGCGTCCAAACAGCAGAGCAAAGCGACAAGCGGCCTCGGCGCTCTGCTTCCGAGGGAAACGGAGGGAGAAAGGGTAACAGGACCTTGGCTGGGTAAGGAAAAAGAGATTAGGTTCATTAGCGGGCGGGTAATTAGCAGCATGGCCGTGCCGGCGCCGTGCTTGGACTCCATCTCCTGCCTCGGCAAGGGCAGAGACCCTCGTCCTCCTCCCGCGGGCACGCACGAGCGACGGGAGGGGTCCGGCCCCGCGGGATGCTCGCCCCGGGGGGGCATCGGTGCTGGGGGTTCGAAGGCTGGGTTTTTCACGAAGGGATTCGAGAGGTTTCCCGGGCAAACCAACCGGCCCCGGCACGACGCGAGCCAAGCCACGGCGCGGAGCCGGGCGGCGGAGCCCAGCTGCGAGCCCGGCCGTTTGCTCAGCACGCCGGCAAATCCCTGGCTAAACACGCTTTCGATGTTCTCCCTCCGAGTGGGGAGAGCCACTGTTTGCTTTAATATCCCGCTTTAATATAGCAGGCGGCGGGGTGTTTTAATTGCGCTCTCTGGCTGAAGGTTACATTTACATGCCGCTTCCTGGGCAAGGCGCCTGTTGCCGCGGCGGCTCCGCCATCGTTAAAAGTCTTGGGAGCATCCGAAAACGCACCCGCCCCGCCTGACTCCCGCCGGCAGCTGCTCCGGCGCCTTCTCCCGCTCCACCGCCTCGGCCGCCATCACCCCTCGGGCACCGCCAGCAATTAAGATGTTGAAGGGCTACAAAGTCAATTAAGTTAATTGCTGCCCCCAGCCCCGGGTCGGCCGTTTTACGCCAGCAGCGTGACAATATTTTTGACCCGTGCTTCTCGCCAGCCCTGGAGAGAACCCACCCCTAGGCTCCCGGGCCGCATCCCTCCCACTACCCCGGCATCTGCAGTCTCCCAGGGATGGCCACAACCCCGGAGATGATGCTTGGAAGAGCGGGACCACTCCACATACAAGCACTAGTCCTCCCTAAACGTCGTTGTCTCATCAGTAAATCACATTACACAAATAAGTTCCCCAATGCTCGACACCGGTCCTTGATGAACTAAACACCCGGGCAAGAACAGCTCCTCTCCCAGAATTAAATTACAACCTCCGCTTTATCAGCCACAATTTATTTCCACTAACTTTCAGCTGGCCTCAATTAAATCCTGCCAGCCCAGGGAGGGGGAGAGGGGATGCAGGCAAAGACGGCTGAGCCTTTTAATTACTTTCTAAATGTGCTCGCTGCAAAAATGTATTAAAGTGTATCGGGGATTTTAACCTCCTAACAAAAATGAGACCTACGTGATTCACGGCTAATTACGTTCATCAGAGGGAGCGATACATGCAGGATGGCGGCGTTTAACAATAGACCTGCTGTTTGCAGGAGGGAAAACAAGCGAAGCAGGGAAAGGGAAGGCACCCCACGGCCGCAGGGAATAGCCCCAAGGGTTTGGGGGGGTTTGAAGGTAATTGGTGATTCTCCCCTTTAACCTGCGCGCAGGAGATGCTCACCCAGAGCGATGCCAAGTGGGGGTGATGTCCACAGGGGAGGTGGAGATGAAGAGGCCTCCCCCCAGCACAGGAGGAATATTCTCATTAAAAAACACCCCAGAATTGCCAAAATTAGAGGTAATTGCAAGAAAAAACAACCTTGTGGTGCAGGAGCATGTCTCGCCGCTGCAGGGGGACAGGCTTTCTCATAGGGACCCAGTGATGGAGCAGCGGGAGAGGTTGACCCTCCGGAGCTTCGAAGCAGGGCAGCTGGCTGCCCCGCTCCCTCCACCTCCCCGAGCTAATGACCCCGAGGCTGCCCCACCACGATTGATGGCTCCTGACCTCCCCGCCCGGGTGTCAGTCATTACTCAGACATTTATCACCAGCAACCTCTGTCATAGCCTGAAAATCAGGGCTCTCAGCCACAACTGCCCTCCCTCGAGCGTTCTGAGGGCAGTTTGGGGATTTCTTTCCCCCCTTTCTGCTCCTCCCAGGTGGAATTTAACGTGTGTGGTTTCCCAGGGAAGGATGCATGTGGTACCCACCAAGCAGCGCGATGGGGAACCCTGGCCGAGCACCCAACCCTTCCCTGTCTCCCCACAACCCGAGGGGTCCTCCAAGGCCAAACCCTGCTCCCCAGTGTTGTGACGGTGCCCAGTGCCACCCGGCACGTCGATCCTCACGGAGCCCGGTGCCAGGGGATGCCGCCCTCCACCCCAACACCCCGAAACCTCCGCGCTTTCCTTCGCTGCAGCACTGCGCCGGCAAAGGTCACCGCTCCTGCTCAGCACAGCTTATCCTTGAGTCAACAGCCCGCACTTGACGGGATCAGATGTGCCGGGAGGAGAGCGGGGAAGAGGGGAACCTCCTGGGCGGGGGGTGACAGCCGCCTCCGGTGCGTCTCTGACAGCCGACACGGGCGAAGAGCCCTGCCGCCCGGCTCTCGGCGGTGACAGGCAGCTGTGACAGCCACCGCTGGTCCCTGACTGGCACCCGCACGCCTCAGAGGTGACGGGGACCGTGACGCTGCCTCGGCCATGACACCCTCCTCGCCCCCGCTGCCATCCCAACGGCTCCCCGGTGCCTTTCGGCTGCCGCAGCGGATGTTTGCCTGCCTGGGCGTCTCCTGTCTGGAGAAAAGCAGCCAGAGCTCCCCTACTTCATGTCTTTTGGGTTTCCACCCTGCCTGGGGGCAGATCAGGAGAGCAGCGATGCCCTCAGCAAGCCCCAGCACCCTCACCAAAACACACCAGAAGCATCACCTGGGGCTGGCGGCTGTGCCAAACCACACAACGGAGACCATGTTTTGGCATGATCTCCCCCTTACCTCAGCTCCTGGCACCCTTCTGGATGCCCAGAGAATTGGCATGAACGTGTTCTCCGTCACGGCGACAGCCCGGTAAACAAACCCTCCTCCTCCTACTACAACAAACAGCGTCAGGCGACGTTCGCATTATGAATGGGACGGATAAAATCGACGGAAGGGAACTTGGAAAGCATCCTGGGATGAATCACCAAGAAGCTGAGGAACAGCCAGGAGACTTTGCACTTGTCAGTAGATGTCCTACAGACCCGCGTCTGCCCCAGGCAGCCACCAAACCACTCCCAGCACCAGTCCCAGGGCAGTTGAGTCGCCTGGGGACATCGTGGGGAGACGCTGGGGTGCAGCCTTCTCCCAAAATAGTTCAATAACCACTTGGAAGTTCAACAACTTCTACTTGGAAGGCAACAACTATAAGTCCAGCATCAAGAATATCTCTACCGCCCCCTCCCCAGGCAGAAATCACAGCCTGAGGACCATGTCGTGATGGTCCCCAGGGGGATGCTGGCAGAGGTCACTGCCTGCATGATGCCCGAGGACATCATGGGGAGACGCTGGGGTGCAGCCTCCTCCCAAAATAGTTCAACAACGACATGGAAGACAACAACAACAAGTCCAGCATCATGAATATCTCTACCACCCCATCCCCGGGCAGAAATCGCAGCCTGGGGACCATGTTGTGAAGGTCACCAGGGGGATGATGGCAGAAGTCACTGCCTGCACAGTCCCAAGCACACTGGCGAGCTGCTCCACAGCAAAGGGTGCACCCAAGGGTGCAAAGTCTCTCCATGAGACACCTCAGTCCTCGTTCTAACTGGTTTTAGGGCCAAAATGGGATGGGAGAGATCCCCAAACAGCCCAGCCGCAACAGCAAAGGAGCAGCAGCACCAGCAGCTCTCCCCCGGCAACATAAAAACTGCGCAGGATCCAAGCTAAAAAGGGGGTTCGCCCCCCTCCCGCATCCGTGCCAATATTTCGCCGGCAACCACAGCCAGGTCCAAACCCAACGACCCCCCCTGCCACATCCCCGCTGGGGGTGGAAGGATGATCCGGGGGGGCTGAAACAAAACCTCAGCCCTTGCCGAGGGGATCATCCAACGCAGCCAGCACAGGCAGAGCTGTTCTCCGAGCATCTCTCTCGTAAGAAAACAGATTCGCTTCATCATCCCGGCAGCTCCTCTGCGCAGCGTGACAATCCTACTCGTACAGCCAAAACCGTCATGTTCAGTCGCTTCGCTGGCTTCAATACTCGCCTTTTGATTTCCCCCCCCTGCTTCACAGCCTCGCAGAGTCGATTGGGCTTGCCCAGACAAAGCCGTATTCTTCGGCGTTGCCGGGGCAGGGAACCCTCCGGTGCTGCGCTGCCGGCCGGAGCGGCCCGATGGCGAGGCAGGCAGCTGTGGCCAGATGTGGGCTGCCAGCTCCCAGCTGGGCTGCTCACACCACGGCTTGTACTGGCAGCAGGGCAGGTTCAGTGAGGAGAGAGCCACTGATGGTCACGAAGAAGTGATGTCCCGCTTGGGAAGTCCTCTGCTGAAGGCGGTTTGGGCCGGGGCAGCCTTAAGGAGAAGTCTTTTCCCACCAAATCATGGCCAGCATCGGGGACAGCATGCCTGCAGAGAAGGGCCATGGTCTGAACAGCAGTGGTTGCTTGCACGTATGCCTCACGGTACCTTCAACGCCGGCATCACACACTCTGGTCCTGCCTGGTCCTTTGCAGCAGAAAGGCTGGATTTAGTGTTCCTGGATTCCCAGCACAGGGCTTGATCCGCTGGATGTTATCTTGAAGGTCTCTCCACCACCATACCTACCCAACGCCAGCCCTTCTGAGGGCTCTCTCGCAGATGCTCAGGTGCTGAGGAAGCGCAAGGAGTTCTGGTGGCATCTCAGCACTTGCTGCTTGCTTGGCCATCACTGGTTGACCACCCAAGCCCCAGGTAGGCACAGCCAGGCTGCTTCTCGGGTCACAAGGTCAGCACCATGAACTGTAAAGTCCTTGGTCACAAAGCCAAGAGGCAGAGCCAGGATGGGGATCCAGAAGAAGTGACCCACCAGGGCCACGGCCAGAGCAGCACCAAAAGGCAGCTGTGGATGCAACAGAGCTGACGTATAGCACTGGGCTGATGCACCCAGCTGGGAGCCGGGAGAGAAGAGGTGGACATCACTGGAGACCACACTAAAACAGCCGCGATCGGCTCTCCAGGGACAGGACAAAGGCTTGGAAGGGTCACTGCTCATAACTCCATGTACCGGGGGATGCTCCACGGCTCTTGTCTTGTTCCCAGGCCACAGAAAGAGCCTCTCCACCGTGTGCTGCGGGAAGGTGTTCAGCAACATCCCTGCATGAAGAAGACTCACACACAGCTTCAGTTTATGGGCCACTGGAGACAGACGATGGGTTTTTCCTCTCCTGCTACATGCAAAGTCTTGAGTTGGGTCGCATTGACTGCTCCTTTCCTTCCATAGTGTTGGACACCAGCGAGGTGTCCACACACAGCCACATGCCCGAGTGCTCATTTTTCTGCCCTAGCACAGCAAAGTCACACGCAGCCTTTTCTGTGCTTCCTTCCACCCTTTTTGTTTCAAATAATTGAGGAGGTGACCTGATCCGGATGCACTGGGTGACAGTGCTCCGGCTGGCCTTGCAGCAGGGAGAGGACAGGCAGAGGGCACAGCCCGGGAGCAACTCCAGCCGCCTCCAGGACACCCAGATGAAGGAGAAACACACAGAACCTACAAGACATGAGCCTTTACAATAAAAAGGAGAAGATCCAACCTGATTTCTGGGCACCTGTAGCCAAGTCATAGGGTGTTGAGACCTAAATCCTATTTCAAAGTAACAACATGTCTCTGGTGGTCATTTGTTCACCAGGAGTGACCAGATGCACTGAGAGAGGGTCCTGGATGGAGTCAGACAAACCATCTTCTGTCCCTCAGCCATAGGGCTGGGCTATTTCAGGGCCAAGCTAGAGTTCAAGGACACCCCAAAAGTCTTTACTTCTCCCCTTCTGCTCCCCCTCCAAGGGCTGCTAAGGAAAAAATTCAATTCAAAATCAAAATTTATGGAGATCCTGGCCCTACATGAAGGGGACTTTACCCCTCCAGCAAGATCTGTGCTGTAGGACAAATAGGCTCCTTCTGCAGCTTGCTGCCAGTCCTCACGCTCTTGCTCCATGTCTGTGAAAATCTATTCCCATCAGGGCAAATTGGCTGTTAAAAATAAGAGAGAAGCATCCAAACCCGCATCCAATCAGGACCAGAGGTGATTCAGATGGGAGCACGCTCCTGCCACAACAGCAAGACGTGCTGGCTGCTGAAGAGAGATCATCGAGACAACAACGATCCAACAACATTCTTTGGTTTCAGTGCTTAGAGAAGTAATTCCACATCAACTCAGAGCCTACCAGGTCCTGCCGTGCCAATCCCACAAGAGGAAAGAGGCATTTTCCTTTTTAAAAGCTTAGGTATCCATGGTCCTAGAGGTGGGATATTGTGAAGAACTTGGCTGGGACAGGGAGAGGGAGGTCCGTAGGATGAGGGGTGGGCACGATGCACTGGCTCACACCCGTGGTGAGCCCCATGGAGCTCATTCAGCAGCGCATGGGAAACCCACTGCACTTAAAAGGCAATGAAAAATCGCAGCACCCCAGGAGACAGGGTGAGGTGTGACCCCCAAACCACGAGCAGCACTTACAGGACCTACAAGCCCTGATATTTTGGACCAGTGAGAACAGCAGCGAGAGGAGAGCAGGGGACCCAAGGACCCGCGAAGCCACCCAGGTCCCATAACAGCAACGCTGAGCATGGGGAAAGCTGCAGAGACATCTACTCTTCCCCACAAACGAATGTGCCTCTGCACCACTTGTCATAGCTCATCTTCTCCCCGCGAGGTAACGAGCCCTGGCATCAAGCTCCATTAACCCCATCTCTCTCCCTGCAGGGCCATGCTCAGCACCCGGCTGCCGCGTGCAGGATGCGGCTGCTCTTCCCACAGCATCGCAAACCGGAAAGAAAAACGTGGAAGCAAACAGAAACCTGGGATGCAGCTCGAGAACAAGGCCACCGGTACAGAAATGATGCGGAAACACAAGAGAACTAGAAAAACGACAATCTGGTGGGATCGATTCGCCTTGCACCAAATTTTCCCTGCAGGTCCCCAGGAGTGAGGATCACTGAGCATATGGATGCTGCTCCTGCAGGGACCAAGCTTGCCTGATGCTAAAACCTCTCGAAAGGGGTCAAGCAGCTGGTGCAACCCAGCCCCTCTCTCCACAGCTCACGTCCAGCCCAGCAAACAAACATTGGTAGCAGCCAAGAAAAGTTGGAGGGCTGAAGGAAATGAGAGGAGACACCTCTCCAGCAGCGTTCCTCACTTGATAGCCCATCACTTCTTATTGCATCACGTTCCTGCAATGCCACGTTGCATCAGGCTGTCACACCGTGGGATGTCATCCAACGCTGGCGCGTGAGGAAGCCTAATGCAACAAGACATGGCGGGGGCTTGCCGAGAATGGGGTTGATTGCTTGGTTTCCACTGGTCCCCACCGTTCTGGGCTGCAAATTGAACTCAGCCGATGCCGCAGGGGGAGCAGCGATGCAAAAACACCCCCCACTCCAGGCAGATCTGCTGGCTGTGCCAGGCAGAGTTGGGTAGTGGGACATCTCTAGAAATCACATAGCCTGCCTGCAGAGCTTCTGCCAGGTCCCACTGTCCCCAAAGCCAAAGAAAGGGGAGAAAAAGGGTGTCAGAAGTGGCTCGATGACCCTTCAACAAGCCTAAACAGCAGCTGTTTGGTGTAAAAAAAATAAAGAAATGAAATCACCAGGTTTTTGCCTTGCAGATGACTGGGAGAGGCACGGCCACGGGGATGAAAGCAGGGCGAAGGAGCTGCCCCATCACACCAGCACCTCCAAACCAGTGCTCAGGGTGGCCCATGAAGCCATCCCGGTGCTGCTGCCCGCCCCGGTGAGAGCTACGGCGAGGGGAGAACCTGCCGGTGCCAGGGGGCTGGATGGGCAGGGAGGGGAGCTGCCTGCAAAGCCCCTGCAACAACCCAGACCTGAGCAGTGAGAACGACTTGAAGAACCCCAGGCGAGCCAGCAAGACCACGTTTTGGGAAAGCAAACAAGGGAAAAAGTCTGAGGAGGGGAAGGTGGCAGAAATCCAGCTTGGACGTGGAGTTGGAGGAACTTTTTAGCAGAGCAACAAGAGGCCAGGGGCTGGTCCCACAGCAGCTCTTGGCACACAAATCGCTCCCAGCAGCTGCCGTGCGTTTTCTGGGAGGGTTTTGTTTATGCCGAAAACCACGCCTGGCCCGTAAAAGCTTCAATTCCTACAGAAATCATCAGGCCGCTCGTCCGAGACCGGGAAATAAGGGTCAGGCTGTTTCTCCTTGGCCAGCAGCAATGCCCTGGGTGAGTTCATCCACCCAAACCCACCCAGTGAGTCCCACCACCAGTATCTCCTGGAAGAGGGAAAACCGTCCCAGGGTGGCTCCGCAGACAGGATTGGGGCTGGCTGCTGAGATCAAGCTCCATGGGTTTTGCACCAGACCCATCTGCTTCAGGGCAGGCTTTACAGAATCACAGAATGTTCGGGGTTGGCAGGGACCTCTGTGGGTCCCCCAGCCCAACCCCCTGCCCAAGCAGGGTCACCCACAGCAGGCTGCACAGCACAGGCTGCACAGTCTCCAGAGAAGGAGACTCCACAGCCTCCCTGGGCAGCCTGGGCCAGGGCTCCATCACCCTCAGAGTGAAGTTCTTCATGGTTCTTCACCCAAGACTCCGCATCGGCTCAAAAACCTGCAAGCAGGAAAGGTCTGAAAAGCACCCTCCTCGCAGGTAAAACCATGGCTGGATTTACGAAGGAGCCCTCAGAAAAGTCCCTCTCAAGGGACAGCCAGCCGGCATCACCAACCCAGGTAGCATGGAAAGGCTCGTGACTTTTCCAAATGGCGGTAGCCACCCTCCTGCACCCATGTTCTTACAATACGGGAGCATATCTGCTTGCATAAATCAATATTCAATGTGACAGTACAGGCTGGGGCAGATCTGCTGGAGAGCAGCTCTGTGGAGAGGGACTGGGAGTGCTGGGGGACGACAAGGTGACCACGAGCCAGCAGTGTGCCCTGGCTGCCAAGAAGGCCAATGGCATCCTGGGGTGCATCACGAGGAGTGTGGGCAGCAGGTCGAGGGAGGTTCTCCTCCCCCTCTGCTCTGCCCTGGGGAGGCCCCACCTGCAGTGCTGTGTCCAGTGCTGGGCTCCCCAGTTCAAGAAAGATGAGGAGCTACTGGAGAGA
>Ga0065711_1045094_pt1 | contig 13696 bp, 10 predicted proteins | sample Hoacrofraction12_FD_59098 | JGI IMG/M metagenome (GOLD analysis project Ga0065711, IMG submission 59098) | Hoatzin crop microbial communities from Cojedes, Venezuela - Epithelial fraction 12 v2 (version 2) | ecosystem: Host-associated > Birds > Digestive system > Esophagus > Crop | place... | reverse complement strand
CCCCCCCCCCTTCTTTTCTGTACTAGCTAGCCACAGATGCTTTGCAACTGATGCTGCTGTTTGCTATGGTATGGTAAAGGGAAGCAGATTTTAATGCTGCCAGTTAAATCAGCTTGTTTATGGTCATTTTTAAAGGCATGGATAAATTTTTATTTCTAAATAACTGGTTATCTGATATATAACCTGCCAAAGATTACTCTATGAATATGCTGCTTAAATCAGATTGTACCTAGTATGCTGTAATCTTCATGGTCTTGTTGCTGGCTTCACTAAAGGGCAAGGATTGAAAACCATCTTTAAAGCAGAGGTTTCCTACCAATTAAAAGCAGTCAATAATAACTGACTAGGAATATTTCTTGTCTATAGCATAATACCTGTTCCAGGATGACCTTTGTTTTCTCAATAATCTCACTTACAGGGAAGGTTACTTTTCCCTTCGTTGGCTGTGTTGGAAAGTACCTGTTGCGGTAGCCTGTGCTGTAGGGAGAGAGAGCTGGGCTGTCTGCAGGTCTTCCCGTCCCCCGTTACAGCAGGGGTCCGCTTGCCCACCTGCTGAACAGGAGGTACAGGACTCTTCATTGCGTGCTCGTGGTGTGATTGTGTCATCATCGTACTGCCCGTGGGCTAGGTGGAAGTTGCTGACCTACCTAGTGTTGTGCAGATCTGCTGTCGTTTACTGACAAAAGCCAGAAAGTGGAATCCAGGCTTCAGATGACTCTATTTCCAGAAATAAGATTTATTATCTAAAGCAAGTTGCACAAGGGAAGGTAATGGTATACAAGTCATGTGAAGACGTACATATGTCTTTCCATTCGTAACTGATTATCTCAGTACAGGGTAGTGTGCAGTTCTCCTTCCCAGAGGTTACTCATGGATCATCTTCTGAAGTTATTTCTTCAGAATTCATTGAGAACTGCTCCTGTGAACTTCCAGCATGTTGATTCCTTTCTGCACTAATACAATTACTTATATATTTAAAGAAGGCCAGCAACAAATGACACATGGTTGGTATTTAATAAATTCTGTTAGTCTTGCTGATTTAGAAATTGTTTTTACTGAAGTTAAAGTATTGTTAATTCCTTTTCACTGAGGATGGTTTTCTTCTGAATTTGTATTCTTAAATAATATTTGGAGAATCCCTTATGCAGATGGGCTAGTATCATGTCCAGTTACCTAGTCAAGTTGATCTAACCTTAATGGTGTCATGTACTGAGTGCTATAAATAAGCAGTGTTTGTTTTTACATACTAATTGCTTCCTAGTGGACCCTGACTTTGTATATCTGTAAAATTTATTCTTTCTTTGTGGATGTCTGTTGCAGACCCAAAAGGTGTTAGTTTTGGGGTTTTTTAGGCCCATGCATTGTGCTAACTTCTTTTAAAAATGTTTAATTGAATGACCTTTGTATAATCTTGAAGATTTTCCCTTTCGCAATCACTGTCCCTTTCATAATAAGGTTGATGTTCTTGTGTGTAATGAATCACTAGTCCAGGAGAGAAGTAGACAAGACTTTTCATTCTTCTCTTCCTTTTGGCTACAAATTATTCTCTTGTCTGTTCCTTGAAGAACTGTGGCTGGCAGTGCAGATCCTTTATTTTATTTTTCAGGTGCTTTCTAATTCACCAATCAGTGTAAATTGTAGAAACACATAGAAAGATTCCAAGATGCTCCCTTATAAAATGCCAGTGATGAAGGAAAAATAAATGACCCTCTTGTCTCTGGTTTTTTTTTTTTTTCCTCCCCTGTGAATTATGAGCCTGTGCTGAGCTCAAGATCCTGTTCTCTCTTTCTCATATATAGGCTGCTGCCACATCTGTGGTCGACTGGAAGTAAGAGTAGAAGACAGCCAGCCATAGGGGCTTGTATCTGTCACTGAACGCTTGCAGGACCAGTCTTAGGCAGGTGGGAAGTTCAAGAAAGAGCTTCCAGTAAGGCAGGAAGATTTAAGTAAGTTTAGTAAGGCAGAAAGATTTCTAATTACATTTTGCAGTGCGTTCTCATCCAAGATGGCCTGGGATTACAAATATCCTGGAACAGCTGTGCACATGTAATCTACTGGTTGTATGATCCTTGTGTTTCTGTGTTTATTACTGTATTTTTGTCGGGGTGTTTTGAGAGCAGCATCTATATCCTGTCAGGTGTCATTATCTCTGCCATCGAAGGTAAAATATTTTGCTGGTTTAAATTCATCTCGGTTTGGGACTTGGGCGAGGGGAAGAGAGGGAGTGAATCTGATACCGTTCAGACCTCCAGCTTTCCCATCTCTTGCTTCGGTTAGTGGAGCTGCCGCGATTCCTACCATCTGGCTGGATACACACTTAGCAGCTGCAGAGTGACCACATTGCAAAGGTATGCTCTGTGCATCAGTGCATTTAAGTATACAGATTTTTCTGGAGTGGAAATTGCCTAATGAACTACTACTTGCATCAAAGTGGTTCCATTGAATTGGTACATATTCTGCACATTCTTTTCATTTTAACTAAGTTGGAATTTATGTGCCCTATATAAAGACTGAAATTGCAACATTCTGCTTTTATGTAAGGCCATTTTGTCACTCTGCATTTTGGTTTCGTCTAAGCTGATTTATCTGTTAATTTCTGTTTTGCGTTTGAAGTTAGTGGCTACACCATGTGGTGAATTAAGAGGCAGTGGTTTTTTCCTTCAGTTTAGTGAAAGCTATTATCTCAGTAAGTGGTTAGCCTCTTGGTTGGTTTAAAAATACGAATTTAACGTGGAGGATGTGGTCTCTGGTGCAAAATAATAGCTGCCTAGGGCTCACTTGAACACCGCATTGCACATTAACAGTTCTTTTTCCACAACTACATTTCTCATAAAACATTTCTTGTGTGACACCTTAGCACAGCATGTCATAAATTGTGCAGATGCTAAATTTAGTTAGCAGCCTATTCTTATAAATTGCATCCTTTTCTGAAGTTAAAAGAATGATCTTGTGTGTATACTTGCTGTTGTCAGGGATTGTCATCCAGGCACCTTGGTGCTTGGAAGTTAGGAGGGCTGCTTTACGGTTGTTAGACCACTTCCACTCAAACTGAACTTTTAAAAAAAATTTTTTGAGGTAACTATTGGTGAAAGTGTACATATGGAGAAATATCAAAGATAAATGCGCTGCTCTTCATCAGAAAATGGAGACAGGTAGAGGCTGTATGAGAACGATTTGCCAAAACATCTTGTGGTATAACAGGCTGGAGGACACTCGGATTGGCTGGCCTTGGTCCGCTGCAGGCCTCGGTGCTTGCCGGTGCTGGCTGTCTGCTCACCCACGGCCCCCCATCACCAGCCTTCACACGCCTGCTCCCGCGTCCCCTCTGGCCCTCGTGCTCCAGCCGGCTGCTTCCGCACGGGAGAGCAGGGACCACGGAAGCTGGAGAGACTCCAGTTCTCCAGCCGTGCCAGCTTTTCATTCTCCGTGTGGAGTGCTTATTACCAGATGGCTTAACCCGGCGAGACTTCAATGTGTTGCTTGCTTGCTTTCACTCCAAGGTTAGTTTTCTGGAGAGAAATGGTGAGGCTGTGGTGCTAGGAATCAGGGTGCAGGTTTATCTTCATGGAGCACTTGCTGTGGTGTGGTGGCTAGCTGATGCACCAGGAAAGGTTATTTCGTTTTGTAATGAACGTAGCCGAAAGCTGTTGTAAAACAAGGAAAGTATTTTTACTGCTTTCCCCTGTTTAAGACTTTGACATTTGCGTGTCTCTAATATGGTTAAATAACACAGAAGTAATTGAACATTCAAATATTATAGTGTTAAAGCAATTATTTCCCCCATACCTCACCTAATTAGTAGAGAAAGCTGAGTACAGTTGTCCAGTACTACTTTTAATAGTTTGGCAATGAGAATCAGCAGTGTAGAGTGAAGAGATCTGTACAGTGGGATGGAGAGTGGAAAGATGAGCACTTAAAGGAAAAGTAAGCTGGATATCACTCATTTGTTTCTGCCTTTCTTTAGGTTTTGCTTACAAGAATTAATTTTCCACTGAAAAATGGAAACAATTCTAAAAAGTAGCAATTATCTTCTGTTCATTTTTAGTTACAGTAGATATAAACGTATGGAAAAAAAAGAAATTCGGTGTTGGTCATGTTAAGTTGTAGGTAAACCATCCTGACCAGAAACATTGACACTGTAGCTGTTACTCAGCTAATTGAAAGAACACCAAAAGAAATGCAGTGTAGATAAGGCTAGTGAAACTAGAATGGATTATCAACATGTGAAACATGGTTTTTCCTTTATTTTTAGTGTGATATTTATCTGCAGACCATTAGTTTATGCACGAGTTGTGTAAAGCTAGTTATCTGCTAGTTCTTGTTTATTAAGAGGGCGTCATGGTCCAAGCTTGCCCTAGCAGCTTTTGCAAGTGTTTGTGAAGAGGATTTTTCATGTAATACCACTTTTTACAAGGAGACAACTGGTTACCAAAATAGGAAAAGGATTTTTATCTACTTTGGTATTACCTCAAGTAGGCAATCAATTTTGGACAGCTTTTTTTTCTACACGGGTTGCTTAGAAGACATTATTTAAGCACAGTTTCTGGTGTACTTGGACATCTTTTTTTTTGAAGTTGTTTTTATGAGTTTATGCTATGAAGGAGTATGGGAAACATATTGGTACCTTTTGACATTCAGATGGCACACTGCATTTTGTAGACAAAAATGGAAACTACCTAGATATGTAAGGATTAGTTTGATGGCACTCATGACAGGTTGTTAATTAAAAGGTGACGCTATTATAAAGAATCTTGTACAAAATGATCACAATCAGTCAAATTCTTGGCTGGTCAAGCTATTGTTAGGACAAAATAAAAGAAAACGTATGATTGAGACTGATTCACTTTATTATGCACAGATATTTGAAAGGGTGTTTTAATCATTAGGTAAGTACGAATGGTTGTGCTATAATAGATATTATTAATGGGCTGCACCAAATGGGCGTCAACTAAAGAAGCAGTCGTGCTGGCTTCAGAGCTGACCTCTTTTTAAGGAATCCGATAAAATTTATAGTAATAAGATTGCCTGAGTTTTGTGTGGATTTCCCTGTTTATTCTATGGACAGTCAGTTAAAGATTCATTTGATTATCTTGTCAACAAAGATACTTCTGCCATGTTACGTATTCTTCATACTTTTCTGATACAAGTGACCATTGATTCAGATCCTCTGCCATTCTTCCAAAAGTGTTCTCAAAATTGTTTCACTGGAAGTAATCTTGGGTGCTTAGAGGATTTTCTCATAAGAAAAATAGTTTATTTTTACGTGTTGCTATCATTCTGCTAAACACAGAATAAAAATTATTATGCAAATGAGATTAAATCTAAGCTCTGTGTGTTTCTGCAGATATGAAAAAATTCTTTTGCTTTTAAAGTATGCCTGGTTATATAGCAAATGCTTTATTGTATGGTTATTCCATATGAGACAGCAAGTAGATCTCTAAAGCTTCCACCTATAGAATGTATGTACAAGGTGTTAAAGTGGAGGTTGGTTATTCTACAGGGAAGAAGGCTTTACCTTACATTCTACTTGGTTTTTCTATGAATGCTGAGAGTACATTCTGCATCTGCAGCCTTCTCTGCTTGGCCTTAGTGAAGAGAAGCTGTGAGCGTTTCGACTGTTGTCTCGCTCACTGAAAATGGGGCAAAACTTCTTCAGAGTTCAATAACCTCATTTTAACATATGTGTCTGCCTCCATATTTGAAATCACATGCAGCTAGGCTGTCAACACTAATTGGCCACAGTTAAGAATGAGTTGTCTGAGCCACATTAAACAATTTGCAGGCTGATCCCTAACATAATTCTGAGCAGCTGCGCATAGGGCCTGACTGTGCCTAACACTTTTTTACATTTAAATTCCAGCTATTGCTCTCTGTGAGGGATATTTAAGCGTCTGCTCAAGCGCTGGTTTGAGTCTGAACTGTTTCTTCATAACTGTCTTTTTTTCTGTTGTATCAAGATGCCCTGATAGTTTATTTCAACATAAGAATAAATATAACTAGGCAATATAGCATAATATACGTTAAATGCTATGGAGAATGTTTACAAACACTTGCATAATGCTACTCTGCTGCATTTACAGATTTAATTTGTGTTTTGAATTCTGGGGTTATAAAAGTGCAAGTCTGTTTTGGTGACATAAATGCCAGGTTATTTTCAAATGCAGCATTGAATGACCATTTGTAGCATTACCCTTTAATCAGCTCTTTTTGATCAGTTATCATAAGGTGGCTTGTTTTCAAATTGAAACTATGCAGAATTGCAATTGCTCACTGCTAAGACCTCTTGGAGATAAATGGTCTTTCTTTTGCTTTGGTAGTCTTCGTTCTTGTCAGGTGCTAGCTTCAGAGAGCACTGAATATAGCCCTGCAGCTCTGCCTCGGTGATAGTTCCGCAGCTGCAAGTGACCTAGCCACTCTGTCAGCATCCCCAAGAGTACTTCCATTCTGTATACAATTTTAACAGAGATAATGGAAAGCTGCAGAACTGGAGCCCTCTACTGATGTAAAAAATTCCCTGCTGCAGTGCAGGCACAAAATAAGTAATCGAATGGCCATGCTGCTATAACTTTTTCATGTCTACAATAGTGGTATTAACTTTAGATTTTGAGAGAATGTCGTTACTCTATAGTGTTATGGCTTTTGTATACGTACTTGCACTTTGTTTGCCACAGGCCAGAGTCAGCTGTAGATAATATTCTCTGTTGCTCCTCATAGCAAATATGATGATAGCGCTTTCTCTGGGATGAATGCAGACAGCTGCCTATCTCAGATATTTTAGCGCTGCAGCATCAAACTTGCTTCATCACAGAGGTATTGAGGACTAGATATAGCTGGCATACCACGACGCAGAGATCATATCAGAACCTGCATAGCATTCCTCACCTTAGTGTTGAGCTTGTTGTAGACATTGACCACTCTTCAGCTGCTGGGCTTGTCTTTCACCATGTTTTCGATTAGATTTTTTTAAATTATTTTTTTTTCCTGTAACTTATTCCATGCCTGATTCTGGCTGTTGAGTGGGCTAGCTGCACAGGACTCTCACACATACACAGTGCTCATATTTCTTCACTAGTTCACTTAAAAGCTGTATGCTTGATTGTACAGAGTCTTTTTGCAGTCCCATCATCCAATTCAGTGGAAACCATTTCAAAACTGACCTGTCTTCACTGTCATCTGTAAGTTTCTAGTGAAGCCAATTCAGAAATAGCTTTCCCCATGCTCGTCACTTGAGGTGGCTTTGTTGGCTTGGATGCGTTGATAAGTGTCTCTTGGCTCTTGTGATAATGAGACAAAACTTACTGAAGAGAGAAGTTCATTGACAACCAAGCAATGCTTCATGAAGCCAGCTGATGTCTGGCAATGCTGATGCTAAACTTCAGTTAAAATTAGTAAGTCATGGCAAATCCAAGCTGGCGCTGCTTATAGCTAGCTTGGATCAGGGTGGGTTTACTAGCTTGTTCATAGAATGTGTGGTTAAATCTATGCTGAACACAGCATATCTGTGTTTAGATAGCAGTGTTTTGAGCTAGTAAGTCCTACTGTATCCCAGTTGCTCTACATAGTGGTAGTTCAAGTTCCTTTGCAGTTGAGATACCTGCACTTGAAGATAAATGAAAGAAGATTTTTGCCTGTCTTTTGTTCTCACCTTAGTATTTTCAATTTCACTTAGTAGACTATGGCTTTTGAACAGCTTAATGGGATGCTGAACAAAAAATTCAGGAGTTCAGCCTTTGAAATTGAAAAAAACCCTTTATTTTTCTCTGAAATATATATTTAGTGATGAATATTTATTCAGTGTCTCTAAGTGAAAGATATGCTTTCAGTTAACCTCGGGATGGTAAAACCTTGGACTGTGCTAATGGAGTTATTAATACATCTGGTAACAAGGATTCATTGTGAGAAAGCTTTGAAACAGCTGAGATACAAAAAATACAGGTTTTGTCTGCATATGGTTTATGCCTGAAACTCTGGTTATGCTTGTATATATCTGCTTTTTAGGGCGAGGATTATTTGGGATCTCATATCTATTGTAGTAAAGTCCATAGTTGTGACAGTTATTCTACAGAGACAATGTTTTCTGATCATGGCACTGTTCAGCAGCAGACTGCATTTTTCGTTGCAGCATTTCAGAAGTTTGGTGTTTGAGCTGAAGCACGTTAGAGCCTTAAGTGTAACCTAAGTAATCTGTAGTTCAGGTTGAAGTGATTGGAAATTAGTTCAAATCAAGCTCCCTCCCACTCTTGGGTTTCTTACTTTAATGGAATAACCAAATGGGTTAAGCCCTAAACAGTTCGGAGAAGTTTTGAAGAATAATGTGTGTACTTGCAGGCTGGCTACAGCATTAACTAATGCCTTTGAGTACAACTTAAAAGAGAAGACATAGATAAGTATCCTGGTACTTTTTTTCAGAAAAGCTATTTTCTGTTTAGAGTTGTAGGCTACAAAAACCTGTATTATTTTCAAGTTGGAAAAAAAAAAAAGATTATTTTAAACCTCTTTCACCAGTTGGTAGATGTTGCCAGATAAAATAATGAACTATTTTAGAACTCTCCCATTCTCTTTCTAAAGTCAGTTGGACAGATGACAAGCTGGATTGATGGAGGAGACCTGCCCACACCTGGTCACAGCTGCCTCTGTGTGTCAGGAAATGATGGTATCAGTTGGGCCAGAGTGGGAGGGAGTTTTAGTGGTAGATTACACATCCTAGTCTTTGTAATCGAGCAATCCCATTGCTTTTTGGGTTTGGGCAATCAATATGCTATCCTCTACAAAATGCTAGTGAAGGTAAACACCGTAACAGATGTGTTCAGCATTTATGGATTTTTTTCATTTTTGCTTTGTGTTTTTAAGTGGAACTTCTTGAGAGCAGATGCTGTCAAGGGGGCACTTGAACATATTTTGATGATCAAAAACATGTTGTAAAAATGAACCTTATGTCCAAAGACAACTTGCTCTGAGGGAATGATTGAAAGCAATACAAGTAGATTAAATATTTTATGCTAAGTGATTTGTACCCAAATTTATGTTCTTTTTGATAACATAAATAATATAAAACCAGATTAGGAGCTCAGGAATTATACAATCTCTTGATACTAATGTACTGATGCCATGCTGCCCTCAGCACTTCATTAGCATCTTGCTACAGATGTCTCCCCTTGGCAGTGAAATGTGTCAGAACAGATCATTCAGAACCTAGGCACTGTGCCCTTGCAAATTGCCATGTGTCATTTTTAATAGCATGTTTAAGATTTCTAACTTAATGTGTCAGTGGCACTTTGTGGTAGTATTTAAACACCTTTTGCAGGCATTCTTTCATTAACAAATTAGATTAATCTGTTACTGGAAAAAAAAAACCTTGATCACTAGACTGTGCGTATTTCTTGCTAAAGAATAAGAAGTAGTTACGACTGCTTCTGGCAAAACTGTGCCTCAGTTAATAGCCAGACTGACAGTTCTTAGCAGAGACTTGCAAAATTGTATAATAAAGCTACTTCTTGATGCATATCAGCAAATTATACTGTCTTTAAAGTAGGAAGGATGGCTTTGAGGACAAAAAGTATCATGATACTTTTGTATCTTGTTTTAAAACAAGCGTGAGCAGTACTACTGTAAATTTACAACTTTTTAACCTATTTGCTATAAAGGTTTACAAGGTGGGAGCTATACTGATACATATGTGCAGCAGGCTGAAATCCCCGAAGTGTCCACCTATGTTACCGTTTTTATTCAACAGGTATTGATGCTTCTAGTCTTTACCAGGCCTTTTTGTTGGCTAGGAAAAGATTACATTGATGTTAGTCTTTGTTCATTTTGCACACCTGAAGGATAATTTATATTGAAGAAAGATTATTAAGGTCTATTTGTGTTAGAATTTTCTTGTTGTTCCTTTCCCTTCACTCTTTGTACACATTGTGTACATTTGTGTACATTAGTATTCTACGTGTATAGCATCAACAGACTTTCTAGGTTTTCCAGTGTCTGGATATCTAGATAGTATTTCTCTCTACAAAAAGCGCGTCACAGAATTTGAGTATTATCTGTGAATTCACTCACTAGCTCATTCCTTTCAGATGAAGGTTTGCCTAAGGTAAAATTGGGACATTTTGTAGTGTGGCATTTAAACTTGAGCATGCAGCTTTGGTTTCTGTTCCATTGCAGGTTTTTTCATAGAATCATAGAATGGTTTGGGTTGGAAGGGACCTTAAAGATCATTTAGTTCCAACCTCCCTGCCACGGGGAAGGACACCTTCCACTAGACCAGGTTGCTCAAAGCCCTGTCCAACCTGGCTTTGAACACTTCCAGGGAGGGGGCAGCCACAACTTCTCTAGGCAACCTGTTCCAGTCCCTCACCACCCTCACAATAAAGCATTTCTTTCCTTACATCCAGTCTAAATCTACCCTCTTTCACTCTAAAGCGATTACCTTGTCCTATCACTCCATGCCCTTGTAAAAAGTCCCTCTCCAGCTCTCTTGCCAGGCCCCTTCAGGTACTGGAAGGCTGCCATAAGGTCTCCCTGGAGCCTTCTCTTCTCCAGGCTGAACAGCCCCAACTCTCTCAGCCTTTCCCCATAGGAGAGGTGCTTCAGCCCTCTGATCATTTTTGTGGCCTTCCTCTGGACCCACTCCAACAGGTCCATGTCTTTCCTGTGCTGAGGGCTCCAGAGCCGGATGCAGGACTCCAAGTGGAGTCTCAGAAGAGCAGAGCAGAGGGACAGAATCATGTCCCTTGCTTGACCTGCTGGCCACGCTGCTTTTCGTGTAGCCCAGGATATGGTTGGCCTTCTGGGCTGTGAGCATTCATGTTGAGCTTCTCGTCAACCAGCACCCCTAAGTCCTTCTCCTCAGGGCTGCTCTCAATCCATTCTCCATTGGCGTTGTCCTGACCCACATGCAGGACCTTGTGCTTGGCCTTGTGGAAATTCATGAGGTTCTCATGGGCCCACTTCTCAAACCTGTCAAGGTCCCTCTGGATGGCATCCCTTCCTGCCAGTGTGTCAACTGCACCACAGAGCTTGGTGTTGTCATCAAACTTGCTGAGGGTGCACTCAATCCTGCTGTCCATGTCGCTGACAAAGATGTTAAACAGCACCAGTCCCAATACCAACCCCTGAGGAACACCGCTTGTCACTAGTCCCCACTTGGACATTAAATCATTGACCGCAACTCTTTGCGTGCAATAATCCAGCCAAATCCTTACCCACTGAGTGGTCCATCCATCAAATCCATGTCTCCAATTTAGAGACAGGATGTCATGTTCTGGTGGGCTTTTTTAAGATTTGCATGTACGGAAAAACTTAAAAGATTGCCCAGGGACACAAATTTTACTATCCGGAAGAGAATCTGCCAGTAGTGCCAGTAAGCCGCAATAGTAGTGGATGGTTTGGTTCATCAGTCTATGAAATTCTGTATCGGCTGTGAAAGAGCATATGATAATACTTACAGCTTTTCCAAGTCATCAGTCTGCTTCCTGTTGCAGGCTTCCACTGTTCAGGTTGTGGCTACATGTTTAATAGAGATGCGTTTTCGAAGTCTGTTCCTAGTGGTTTGTTCCCCTGTCGTGTACTGTTATGGCATGGGTGTTTGTGCAGTCATAAAATGAAGTGGGACAGTGAACTGGTGTAGCTAGGCAATAATCTAGCTTGAAAAGGTAGCTGGAGGTAATTAAGCTGTTACTGTTACTGATGTTGCTTATCAAGCAATGAGATAGTTTTGTTGCATGTAGTCCAATCTAGCAGCAGGATGCTGAAAGTGGCAGTCTTCCTTCCTGCTTGCTCCTCCTTATCTTGCCAGACCAGGAAACTGTAGTCAAATTTAAACCTACCGCCTATTCGTTGAACGTGTACTCACTTGTGCTTCTGCTTGATGCTTGGTGGTGTTATGCAAGGGAGGAGAAAAAACTTTGGATAAATCTAACTAGTGCTTTTCCTTAAAAAACATGCACTATTACAAACAGATGGCAACGCATTTAATGGTGGTGATGAGAGTTCAGTAACTGTCCATAACTGCAGAAGAGCTTAGAGAAGACAGAGGCAGACCCATCCCAAAGGTGCGCAGTGGCAGGGCTGGAGGTAACAAATGCAAATTGGAGCATGGATTACTTTGTACACAGGGAAAAATCTTTTCATCCTGAGGGTGATCAGACTTTGGATCACGTTTCCCAGAGTGGTTGTGGATCTCCATGTGTGGAAATACTTAAAACTCTGCATGACAAAGACCTGAGTAACCTCACACGACTGGACGGCTTCAAATAGAGAGCTGGACCAGGTGACCTTCAGAGGTCCCTTCCTTAATATTTCTGGTTCTATGTGTTTACAGACTAACACACTCTTGGATGTCCCATAAGGTGTTGTGTTTTTTTTAAAAAAGGTGGAGTAAGTGAAATAGAAAAAGCAAGATTAATATTCTGCTTAATGCAAATTCTGAACACTCAGACGGTTTCCATTTCCTTCAAGCTTGCACGTATTGAGCATGTTTACTCATCAGATCCTGTGATTTTCAGTAGGGCAACCAATACTGAAGAATATGCAGTTCGTGACAGAGTATATAAATGTGTAGCCTTTTTTCTGGCCAGCTTTGATTTCACCAACTGCTCAGCAGAGTGCATTTTAATTTAAATTTAGTGATCCAAGACATTAAAGTCAATCTCGAATTATATGTGAAATAAATCTCATAAAAGCTTGTTCTAAGGTTTGGTAATATTCTGTAAACGGTTTACAGCAGTTTTCTTCTAATCTATCAAGGTAGATACAATAGTACTGCCAGACTTGAAACAGGCATGCTTCAGGTTAGAATATCAAAAACAGGGTAGTACAAAGACAGTTTTCAGTGTATGGAGATTTAAATAGGGAAAAAAAAAAAACTTTTTTTTTTTTAATTATGAACAATGCTAGTTTTTGTTACATTTTGATTGTACTGATTCACCACCTGCTCAGATGAGCCAATGTTAATTGTGATAGAGAACAGTCAAATCTGCATATGAAGTGCTTAAGACAAAGGGGTGCTGAAGCACATGCATAAATGCATGATGTGGCTCTAAAAATCAAGTCAGAAACTTGAAAAGGAAAAATGCTCTGGTGTCAAAGAAAAATAAATGAAACAGAATGTGAAAGGCAGGCACTTCTGAGGTTACTTGGAAGAAATGGGACTGAGTTACGTCACACGTTCGCCTCATGTACTGAGGGATGACTTAACCTACTTCAGACAATTTATCCTTCCACTGGCATCTTTGCAGAAGAAAATGTTTTGTTGCAAATTGACTTAAATTCAACCCAAAACAGACTTTGTTTTGTAGGCAAGTTTAGTTTTTCACATGCGTGATGTCATATCACCTCTTAAGGCATGTTAAAAGCTTGCTAGCTTTTTTGGAGACGTGGGTGCTAATGTGTTGCTCCTCAGATAACTGTTCTTAAACATTCAGGTGGTAAGAATATATGTAAAAAACCTATTCATTTCATTGAATGAAATCACAGAATCACAGAATGGTAGGGGTTGGAAGGGACCTCTGTGGGCCATGCAGTCCAACCCTGCTACTGAAGCAGGGTCAACTACAGCAGGCTGCACAGGACCGCGTCCAGGCGGGTCTTGAATATCTCCAGAGAAGGAGACTCCACAACCTCCCTGGGCAACCTGTGCCAGGGCTCCGTCACCCTCAGAGTGAAGAAGTTCTTCCTCATGTTCAGCTGGAACTTCCTCTGC
>Ga0065711_1007990_pt1 | contig 13696 bp, 8 predicted proteins | sample Hoacrofraction12_FD_59098 | JGI IMG/M metagenome (GOLD analysis project Ga0065711, IMG submission 59098) | Hoatzin crop microbial communities from Cojedes, Venezuela - Epithelial fraction 12 v2 (version 2) | ecosystem: Host-associated > Birds > Digestive system > Esophagus > Crop | place... | reverse complement strand
TATTCCAGAGCCCAAAGGGGTGAAATATTGGTTCTCATTCCAAATCAACTGGCGATTTCCCTCAAGCTCATTACCTAAAAGTTAGTTAATCTGCTATTAAAAAAATTAATTCATCTAAAAGGGAGGGGTTCTACCAGCAGGTGATTAGACATCTTTGCTAACAGCAGTCCTGTTCTCTTTCCCTCAATTGTCAAAACATTCAAAAAATGTGTGTTTCTGTATCTGTTCTTGGTACCTAACAGCGGTATAAAGTTGCTGTTGGAGAGCAGTGGTGAGCACTACAATATTCAGAGAAGAAACATGCCGCCACAACACTTTCACACACGATACAGCTTTATGAGGAAAACCAAATGCTTAGTCCACAAACTAAGTAGCTTACTTCAAAGTAAAAGTTTGAAGTCTTATTTTCATTACTACTATTTGGACAGATTTGTTATTCAGCATGAAAGCCTTACAGTCTAACTGTTTTAAAAAACACATCTGGAAAAGATGCAAGGTCATTTTGCATTGTGGTGGTTTACCTTCCCTGACCTGATTGGTCTTTTTTTAGCAGAGGACAACTTTCCATTAACATATTAAAGTAAGAAAAAGTTATCTCAAGCTAATGTATGGACAGATACAACATGAGGCAGCTGTCAGTAGCAACTAGCAAACTGAACGTCCTTAACTCTGGTTTGAAAAGCTAAGAATAAATGCTATTTCAGTGTACGCGACTCCTACAGTCATTTTAAAAATTGTTAAGTATATAGATGGATGCTACTGACAACTCATATACACTAAAAGCATTTACATTTGTTTTTAAAACAGTTTGCAGTTGTTCTTTAAAATGAATAAAACAAAAAACACTGTTCCTGCATCCGGTAGCATCAGCTCTCTTGGGGCTCCAGCGATAAGAGCGCAATCTCCCTAACACAGCAGCAAACCTGGCAGAGAGTAAAACACGTCTAATATGAAGACAATTCAATTATTCCACTCTGTGCACCCTACCAATTTGGCTTCTTAATCTTTATCTTCTCAGTTTCCTCACAAAGACTCAACTTTCATATTCTCCTTAAGCACGATGAGCTCCTTCAGCAGCACTCCACTGCTGTTTTGACACACTTCTCAGTAAAGCCACTGGTAACGACTACCTTGGGCCCAAGTGGACCAGAAACACGACAGCACGGAACACTTCTCCACTGTTTCGTTTGGGGGCTGAATTTAATCAAAATTTTGTTTTCAAAGTGCTACTAGTTAAAACTATAGACAGGCTCAATCAAATTAGCAGCAGCAAACACCACACCAAGAGGTCCCAGAGCCACCAGCTTTCACACCAGCAAAACCAAAAATATTTACCAGGAATCTGCATGAAGGGCAACCCTCTGTGCGTTTGGCTTTTGGGTGTGATTTTTTGACCTTTCATGTTGGCAGCAGGGAAGCTCACGAATAAGTGATAAAACTGCCAGACATAGCAGGGGCATCGTTGCACGGCCCTGCCCCTAGCGTGTGCCAGTTACTGCGACCCACTGGCAAACATTGTCAAGCGCATTCAGGTCACTTAGCTTCTCCATACAGACACAATGTGTGAGTGATGTACAAGAGTAATTATCAGAAGGCCAGCTTTGCAGGAGCATAACGGAATAGCTTTATCTTACAGGGAAGGGAAACACTTTCATTACTATACGCTTCAAGGTTCAAGTAGGTGAGCCTGCAACTTGAACTTGCAGAAACTGCCTGAGACAGTGTCTTCACTGAGGTCATAATATACACATATCTCCACTACAGATAAATCAAGAAGTAGACAGTGTATCAAAGCTCAGGAGAGATTCAGTAGTACAGGAAAACAAACTAAAATACTGGCTACTTGCATTATTTGGCAGCCACCTGTAAGCCACACCAAGGGTGACTAACTAGTGCACTCTTATTATGTTTCAGCAAATTCTGGATGACTTAATGCTATAGATATTTTGATTAGGACTTTGAAACAAGAACAGCTACTGTGCTTCTCCGACATACAACTGGAGGGGAGGTCCCTCAAACTCTGGAATGTTGAGAGAATGACTGCTCCCAAAATCTTTTGCAGATTTCACACACAGTTCTGAGCAGCAAGACCCTGGCAACAGAATCAGTGTCATATAGATTAAATTAAGCATACAGTGCAGACAACTAATAAAGCTAATAACCCACATAATTTCTTACTGAATCCTGTCAGTTTAATTTAAGGTGCTCTTTAATAATATCAGATATGAATGACACAGTTGAAAGGAATCAACCTTGCAGGAAGCTATGGCCAGAAGAGTCAACTCTGCTTTACTGCCCCTCACCGCTACCCAGAGATAAGGCCACCCCGCTTATACTGCATGCAACAACCAGAGCTCTTCCAGCATAATTAGACTGCTCCGACAAAGAGCAACTTTACTTCGGCTACAGCAAAAGACGACACAGGGATACCCACTTGTGCTAAGTTTGCAGAGGGCACACGTACGATAAAAATGCATCTATTTGATTCTTAACAATTACTTCTTTTGGGTGCAAGTTATGTGGCAAGTAATGAGCCAGAGACATCTCCCAAGCATCCACAAAGTGCACAGCAATTCCTGAGAACATTTTCCTCATGACAGAATCGAGCTGAAAGGAATACCAGTCACTGTTAAAGAGGCTCACTTCTGGCCCAAGCTCCTGAACGTTAGCGGTTCTGATGACGATTAAAGTCTTGGGGCTGCGATCCAGCAGCTGAATAATCGATCTCCGAATGTTCCTCAGCCGCCGGATATACACTTCCACAGGGAAAGTGCTGAAGTGGGACCATATAGTTATGGCTATCACCGTGTTTCTCCCACCCACAATGCCATTCAGTTCGTTGGCAATGTAGCGCAGTTCACTGCTAAAGACTGTTGAAAAGCGAATGGGTGGCCCATGACAGCGGAACTTCAGTAGGATATTGTGCTTCAGGTCCACAGACATGAAAGGGCCCACGTTCTTAGGACTCCCCAGGTTAAATTCCACTAGATCTGAAAACACAATAGCAAGCATTAGTGAAAGATTACATAAGAGATTAAAACTATCAACAAGATGCCAGGACCACAAGGCAACATTATCAGTAGATAAGGAAATCTGAACATAATTCTAAGAACTCAAAAATGAAACAGAAGATGAGCATTATACATGTGCTAACTGCGTATTTCAGAGTGGAGTTCATGCGTGTTGAAATTTGCAAGACAGCGCACTTCAACTTCACCAGGCTGTCAATGCCTTTTCCAAGCTTCCCAAATCATTTTCTTCTCTCTCTCTCACAAAAAAAGCTTTCCAAATAGACTCCTTCAGTCATTGCCCTGTGCATCCAGTGTTCATGGAAACCCTTCCAGCAACTTTAGGACTCCATTAAATTTAAAGATGACTTCAAGTTGTAGGCATTAAGAAGTCTCAAAGTCTGCTTCAGACAATTTAACTACTTTAGAGGTAAGGCAGGAATATCTAATTGGCTACTGAAATGCTGTTACCTAAGTTAAAATAAGGGAAATGCAAGAAAGGGCCCCAAACCAATCAACAGTAAAGGAGGTCATTTGCTACTTCATTCACGTGACTGGGATGCTGCACGGCCTTACGCAGGCATCCTAAGTGACTAAAGCCGTTCCGCCCAGGTTGCCCCCTTAACTGACAGCCACAGGAGAGGTCCTCACTGGTGAAACATTTTACAAAGAGAACTTTGCAGAAACCTTGTGGCTCCATTTCCAAGGTCTACAAGTTTCCAGTGTCTGCTCAAACATTTGACTAACTGTCTTTCTGCCTGGGCTTCTGATGATGTTTTGTCTTTCCTCTCCCTTTGTTTTGTCATTGTCATTCAGCAAGATCAACTCTGTGTCTGAGATGCGAGAAATAAAGCTTTGCAAAGGTCTTCAAGGACAAAATCAATTAAAAAAAAATAACCTGGAACATATGCTGTCAGATATTCAAACCACTGCCTTATTGTAGAGTCTCCAAACAAGTGGATTACTTTTCCCTGTAAGCACTTGGTTATATCATCTGACTTGTTAAAATGATGGATCCAGTGTGTTCTGGACCTCCACTGGTCTTCAAAATAATAACCAGAAGGGGAAACTGTGGGATCTTCAGCTCTGTCCATACTGCCTGAATCTGGAAAAGAAAAATTCTTTGAAATTAACATGCAACAAAAACAGCCACTGTAATCTTTATGGACATACAGCCAGTGATGTATGAACATCTTCCCTAGTTTAAAGCAAGAGTATGATGTACTACACAGAATAAAAAGCTCAATGCACCACATTTCTGTAAGCCCAAGCATTTCACCCTCTATTTCTGCAGCAAAATCTGCAACTACTGACAGAGTTGGCTGAACCATTATAGTTTAACTTGGTTTAAATTAAATGGTATCTCTGATGATAAAGTGAAAAATAGTAAGTATCTGACATCTTTCACACTTAGAAGTGCTTGATTGTGGATGCTTGCAAATGTACAAAGGAGCACAGGCAGAAAGATCAGCAGAGCATCTTCTCCTTCTGGCCTGGACCCCAGCATCCCCAGGCCCCTCCGCCCCAGCTGCCGGCACTCGCCGCTGGCAGTGCTGAGACAGGCCGCTCCCTGCCAGCAGCCCAGCAGACCGCTGCTGCTCGGCGGGACCAGCTTCTGCCCCTGCAGCACAGGACACCAATCCCAAGGTGACAACCTAATACCACTCACAGTTGCTTAAAGAAAAAAAAAAATCCATCTATAGAATAACACACACACGGTCCAACACTCCTGCTCCATGCGAGATGAGTGAAGTCCGAAGCATAAGTACTCCAAATCTAGGAAGCACCAGAATTAAAGCTATGACCAAGAATTTTATACGTGCCCTTTGAATGTATGAATTACGAGAGTCTCTGATTCCACGGATTTCATACTTCCTCTCTGCTATCTATATCTAGCCCATTCCCCTTTTACTGATTGGGACAGGCAGTCCTCTGAGGACTAAGTAATGAGACTACAGCAGGAACGCTCCGTTCTGTAGGATGCCTGTTTACCTTGCAGAAGTTGGATGATGTGTTATAAGCAAGGGCCAGAGATCACTGGAAGAGAAGCTGCAAGCTCATGGTTACGTCAGTCAAACATTGCCATATTTCTCTTAGTAACCAGCATGATACTAGTACAGCAAACTTCCTCAAGGTCACTACAGGTTCCTCCTTTCCCACATGTGTATTCAAATACCTAAACTGAACAAGTACAGAGCTGTTCCCTGACACAAACACCAGCTGCATGGAGCTGCCACGGCCAGCTGTTTAAACACTTTTACCCACCTCAGAGCAGAGACTACCTGTTAAAAGCAGTCCTTGCCCTGTCCTAACTTGCAGCTGCTTGGGAAAGCACACATTGCCATGGCCAAAATCATGCCAGGGAACGTTCTAACTGTAAAAGCACAAGCAGTGGAATTCCAGGGCCCAAAAGCACCTTCTGGTAGATGCTTCGTTATAACACAGGTGTAGCCAAACTCTAAACACTCGAAAAAATCAGACTATAAGCATCTTTAAATACTCATCCCTAACAGGCAGTTTTGGTCTCACTGTTTCTATACAATATTCTCTGTGTCTTGCATTGGTAGATGTTCACCTCCCGAGACCTCACAGGGACACTTACCATTATGTTTGTATAACACAAAGGCTATAATCACGAGTACCACATAAAAAGCCATTAGAAAATTTTATCTTTAGATGACTCTTTAAATCAGGCAACAGGGCCAATGAAGGAAGAGTAAAAAAACCCAACTAGTAATGTTGACTCATCCAATATGTATGAAACAGGAATCCCACAAAGAAAAGGAAAAAACACTTCATATGGTCATGTAATTAAAGACTAATTCATAATGGCAATTCACAACTTCTGTTCGTTTGTTTCTTAAGTTTTGATGTAAAAATATTTCCATTTTTTACCTCTTAAATTGATTCTTAGACTACGCATATATCTCTAAATATGCTACTAGAACAATTTTTTGGTGCCTCCCACTAAACCTAATACCAGCATTTCAAATCTGTGTATGGTTTCATACCAGTTTTGCTCCAGAATTCAGAAATCCATTACTTTGGGTTTTATAGAAGAGAGTAAAAGCTCTAATCTGAATAGTTACACATGAAAAATAGAAATAAAAGCTTGTATTTCAGAAAGAAAAAGTTTTAAAAAATCAACTTGATCTACATTTACCCGCAAACAGAAAAGCATGTGCAAAAACAACACCACCAGAACAATGAATTTAGGTATGTCTTCAATCCTAACAAATCCATACATCCACAATCACTACACCAATGTATTAAGTTTATTTATTCAGACACTGTTCTTCTAAAAAGAATTTCCCTGAGGAATGCTGTGCTACTCCTATCGACCCTTTCTAACCCAGCATTAATCCTCAGGAAATGCAGACAGGCTTTGATCATCTGTAACTCCTGAAAAAAGGGTGATATAATTGAATTTCAAATTTGCAGAAGTTTCTGTGAGGAAATATATAAGATAAAAAAGTAACAAAAAACACATCATATAAAGGTTCTGGAGAAAGAATGGCGGGGAAAGCACTGCTGGACTAACAGCAGCACTCTGGGTTTTTTAGTGAACAGCAAAACCAAAAGCAAGAAATGCTGTAGGCTGTTTTCTATTAAGACTTTATTGCTCAGGTCAGGAACCCCACCTTTTAAAGACTCCTAGAACTTTAAATATCTGAAAAGTTTTCAATTAACAAGTCATTCTCTGTGTATCACAATTTACACAGGCTTTTTAGAGGCATAAAAAGCACACATATGGATATAAATGAGATAAAACCTCTAAGTTTAACTTTAGTACAGACTGTCTCTGTTCTGTTTTTAGACAGGGTACAGAACAATTAGGTTCTGGTCCACAACTGTTGGTTTTGGCACCCTGTGGTAACACAAATGATAGTAATACTTAAATACAAATTGTCAAAATCTGTTAGACAAAGTTCTTAACACAGAAAGAAATTAGGAAGCCCCACACAGTTGGTTTTGCTAGATTAACTTCAGAGTTTGGTGAGCAGTTACTGCAAGACATTTTATATCTCTGAGTAAATGCTAGAAAGAAAGAGACTTTTGGCAAGAGAACAGACCTTTTTATTATTATTTTTTGCTAAAGATCCAGTTATGTATGTAATTTTAGACAATTGTTATTAGTACTGAACTTATATTACAGTAACACCCAAATGCCTTCATCTTCCCAATACAAATTCAGAAGTCGAATTCTATTCCATGCTATGAAAATAAACAAGTCAATTATTACCTCATGCCTGTTGTTCTTTTTATAAATTTAATTTTGAATTACAAACAAGGATCTTACAAAGTTCACTTTACCTGCAAACGCCTTGGGCTTTACAATCACTGAATCAGGTCCACTGGAGAGTATTGGCCTTTTGATATTCACATCACTTGAAACAAAAAAAAAAAAAAAAAAAATTTGTAAAATTTACTGTAAAATTTGAAGGCAGTATTTCAAGTGGATTAAGAACAAAAGACATTAATAAGTACATAAGACTCACAACAAGAATATTTTACTGTAAGTTTACTCTACTTCCTATATCCGAATTCTTTCTGTATTAACTTCCTTGAGACCATTATTACTGTTCTCAGTCAGAATTCAGAATTTCAGAACACTAGGACACAAGCCTTGTGCCCACTTTCACTGGCACAAACCTAGGTAAAGCTATCAAGCTATCAGAGGTGTGCAAGCAGCTCTGGGGGATTTACCACCAAGACGGGAAGTTCCCAGCTTGCGGTATGCGTCCCACTGCCGGGAGACAGCCCACTGCGAGGGTACGCTGCAGCAGCAGCAGCCCCCAGCTCCACCAGCTCCCTGCAGGCGCTTGCCATAGCCAACTGCCCCATCCAGACAGCTGCCAGCTTCAGTCCCACCACCCAACAGCCAGCTCCGCTGGACTCAGCGGAGCTTGCCGTGCTCCAGCAGCCCTGTCGCCGGCGGTTCGAGCTCCAGGCTGGGCCAGCAGCGGTGAGCCCTGCCTCCCTCCGGGCAAAACGAGGGCACCAGCCAGCACTGGCATCAAGGAATTCTCGTCCTTGGGGACGTCAAGGAATTTTCACCATTTCGTGTCAGGCACATATCACTACTGTACAGCAGTGGCAGATGCGGAGATTTAATACTAGGCCCTGGTCCTGCCTTTTGTTGCTGTTTTAAAGAGAATCCCTGTCTAATATTTTTCTGCATTTAAGAAATGAATTATTTGGAATTTCTATAAGCCTTTTCAGTCAAGGATCTCAGAGCTAAATGAAACAAACAAAAACCAAAATCCCCACTCCAATTTGGAAACACCACCAATTGGCATCAGCCACGTTTTCCCAGTGAACTGTCCGAGGCAGAGAAAGTCAAAAGACCCACTTACAAACTTGATAAGGAATAGCCATAAAACAATTCCACTGATATTTACTTTTGTTTTCTAGTCTTCAGTTACAAACATGCACTCGCACTTTCCTGATTTCCTAATTCCTAATCCTAAGTATTCGGAGTTGCTACTCTAAAATCTTTCCCAATTTAAGCCTCAAGTGGATTCACTGTTGAAACACTTCCCTTCAACAGCTTTTTTTGGAAAGCAAGGCATTAGCCTAAAACTGCAATTCTGACACTACACAGTAGCTAACTTTGTCTAATTTCAACTGAGGATATTTACAGAAGCAGTCCTATCACGTCTACCCATGCACGCAGAGATGTGGCTTTTTAAAGTGCTGAATGCTGAAGAAAAAATGACTGTGAAACTGATTTAACTTGACACTTTATATAAACACGTACAGATCATTTTCACTTGCGCAGGTATTGTTCAGCAGTTTGTTGTACCATGTGTTTTCTTCACAAGTGACTTAAAATTATTCCTAAGATTTGAACACTGTACTTAGCATCAAGGAACACATTGCATTACGTGTAAGATGACTTTTGCTGAGGACAAAAGCAATTTGTATTTTGTGTAAAAATAAGCCTAAAACCTGGACCTTTTTTTTAACGTAGTTCAGACTTGGCCAAAAATACATCCCAAGGCATTGTTATTGGTATTACAAGCGGAGGTATGGAAGCAAAAAATAAGGAAACTGTCCCCAAACCACCAGCAGGTTTAGACAGCATGCTCTTGTGAAATTTGGCAGGTGCACCAGGGCTGGATTCAAAGCATAGAGAGAGAACTACACTCCAAGTTTCTTTAAATGAGGATTACCAGGTTCTTGCTGGCTGAGTGGAGGGGAAGAGAATCTTCAACAACTCACATCAAACGCCTGCTCCTGCAGACACACACCTCCATTAAGGCAATCTGTCATATTTCACCAATAATCTAGAGCTTGTCTTTTAAATAAAAATTACTTGACTGAATGTATATAAATTCAACCACATACATACCTTTGGAAAAAGAGGCTTTCGTCTTGTGTCAGAAGACCTTTTTGATACCCACCCTTGGCATGGCTGATTCGGCTGGCACAGGACAGTTTGCGAGGCTTGTAACAGAACCACGGCTCACCCGTGTAGAGATCCGTGAAGTTACAGACCGGGAGATCTCCAGACAAGCAAACATTGCACTCGGTGGTTTCTGAATACCTCCCAGACTTGAATGAGCTTTTGAAATAGACCCTGTCTGGCCTTTCTTCTCGCAAACGCAGGAGGACTTGAACTGCTTCACTCGGATGGACAAGTGACACGGAAACTTTGACCTCTCCTGGCCACAGCAAAGTAAAGAAGACTTTGTAAAGGCCGTTATGGCAATCTATAATCCTTCCTGTTGCTCCAGCTTTCAGCAGAGGAGAGTGAATTCGAGCCTGTAGATAGTCTCCGCCGTACTGCTTGGGTTTGCCTTGGAAGTCCTTCATACGAACAAGCACCTCTAACTGATCACCCACCTTGAAGAACCTGCTGGGTTTCACAAACACAAAATCGCTATGCGCAGGGTCAGTGCTTCGCACAAATGCGATTTCGCCATCAGGGGGTTTCGGCCACTGTATTGCAGCAAGCAACGATTCCTGTTCCACTTGTTCTCTTTTGGACAAAGTCTGCTGCTTATACCCACAGTAAGGCTTTCTGGTAGTTTTGGTTGTCTGTGACAGAAAACGCTGGACATTGTTTTCTGTTATCCAATTCGATTCTGAAACTATGTCATCATCCAGGTGCTGGGGAGGAAAAAGATTACCTGAAACTGTGCTATTAAATGAAACGCTATGAATAATGGATGCTTTGTCAGGAAATCATCCCAAAAACTGCAATTTGCTTTACACAGCTTTGAAGCTGACCAAACGCAGCAACTTTACTAGAAGACACAAATCTATTACCCTGACCGTGGGCTTTCTAAAGAAACGGTGGACAACCTGTGGTCACCCTGCACTGGCAAAGAGGCTTTTATAGAAATCAGGGCAGATATTTTCTGTTGCAGTATTCTAGCTACCAGTGTATTCTGCAAATACCAGCAATGCGAAAAAAAAATTACAAAAGGTTGTATGACTAAACAGTAAATTGTAATTCCTGTTTAATTTTCTTACTGTAGGAACATTTTACTTCTTTGAGTGCAATGAGGTCTAATAGCTGCCCAATATAAAGCAAGGAAACAGGGTTTCTTCGAGATACTACACTGCAGATGAATCTGATGGACCCTCTACACATGCCTTACAGAGAAGCCTGCAGCATGTAGCAGCTGCAGTTGTTTACGCCGTCACTCTCACATTGCTTCTTATCTAATTATCTGAGATACAGGTTTCCCTGTAATGTACAGATTGAAGGAAATGGAGGGAAAAAAAAGGAATGGTTCAGGCACGATGAATTAATGAACTGGCGAGCAAGTATAATAGTCTAGGACAAGTTAGGACTGAACAGGCCAAAACCCCCTAACTGTTTGTTCATTTTCTTCCTAGTAGCTGGCACATTGCTGTGTTTTGGATTTAGTATGAGAATAATGTTGATAACACACTGATGCTGTAGTTGTTGCTAAGTAGTGCCTATACGAAGTCAAGGACTTTTCAGCTTCCCATGCTCTGCCAGCAAAGCGGTGCAGAAGAAGCTGGGAGGGAGCGTAGCGAGGACAGCTGACCCAGACTGGCCAAAGGGATATTCCACACCATATGACGTCATGCTCAGCATATAACCCGGGGGAGCTGGTCGGGTGGCGGGACTCGCTGCTCGGGGACGGGCTGGGCATCAGTCAGCGGAGCGTAAGCAATTGCACCGTGCATCACTTGTTTTGTATATTCTGTTTTTATTATTTTCTCTTCCTTTGCCGTCCTGTTAAACTATCTTTATCTCAACAGATGAGTTTCAACTTTTTTTTCCAATTCTCCTCCCCATCTCACCAGCAGGAGAGTGAGTGGCTGCATGGTGCTTAGTTGCTGGCTGGGGTTAAACCACAACAGTCCTGTTTGCAGCCAATATGGAGCACAAAGGGTTGAGGTAACGACAGATCTGACCAGAGAGTGTTAAAACAAATTTGTTATAAACGTTCATTATATTAGTTTACTAGTTACTGGTCACAATGTTGTTTTATTTGTTCACTTGGTTGTGTTATGTAAACTCTTACTTGGAGTATATATTCCCTGTGGTGCTGTTTATCACCTCTGGGAGATGGATTGGGATTATCATTTTGTTGTACTGTGTAATATTATCTTATGATATGATAACATTACTGGTCATGAGACTACTGTGGTATTTATACTTGGCATTACTGTCATTTCTGTACCTCTGGTGCCATCTTTTGGACAGTATTGATAATCACACTCTTTACCTTTTCTCCTCATAGAACCAATCTATGGGGAAGACAGAGAGGGATACTTCCCCCTCTCTTTCACCTTCCCTTTCTCCTTCAGGCTAGTTACAATAGCTCTTGAGAATTTTGAATACTCTTGGGATGTTCAAGCCAGCATGCTCTTATTGCTATGAATCCTGAAAGTGTTTCAGGTCTTGTTTAGAGTTGAACTACTATTTAAATATATCACCCAGAGATCTGTCCTGAGGCTAGACAGTTCTGAGTGGCAGGGTGTGTGGGATAGTACGGGCAAGTACCTAGGACAGTGGGCACCTCTGGTGTTCTGGAACTTCATCCCTGAACAAGTGCAGAATCCTAAAAAACTAGTAAAATACTTGGAAAAACTATGCTGTTACCCTGGCAATTCCAGAGAGATATAAATCACTGCAACGTGCTGGGGCCTGTCCCATGCCTACCGAGCCACCCTGTTCCACAGTATTCAGCACCCTCAAGGGGAAGAGAAGGTCTCTGGATCTGACAACAGAATGACAGGCACTGCGGCTACCCCAGCCCCAGCAACAGGAGCTGTGGCTGAACCAGGGAATCAACCTGTGCCGCTATCAGTTGCCCCTATACACAAGAAGAAATCTTGGAAGTCAGCTGAGTTAGTAAGGGATGAAAAATCTTCTCCTAAGAGGGAGCAGGAGGAAGAAGCATACTGCCCTGCCAGCAAGCAAGCAGACTGCTCTGAAGCAGGGCCATCACGAGCACAAGAGGAAGAAGAGGAGGAACTCCCCACTTCCCCCAGAGGAAGAACTTGGTGGTAGCTCTCCTCCTCTTCCTTGGAGGGAGAGGAAGAACTCATAAAAGACAGTAACCACCCAATCTCTATCCCTGAGTGACCTGCAAGATATGCCAGGGGAATTCAGCTGTCGTCCAGGTAAGCACATTGTCACCTGGCTGCTCCAATGCTGGGATAATGGGGCCAGTAGCCTGGAATTAAGCGGGTAGGGAAGCCAAGCAGCTGGGATCCCTCTTTAGGGAAGGGGTCACTGACAAAGCGATTGGAAAAGGGGCACAAGTCCTCAGACTCGGGAGGTGACTCCTATCAGGCATGAAGGAAAGGTCTCCCTTCAAGCAAGATGTTATGTCACCCAGGCAAGTGGACCACCATGGAGAGAGGCATCCAGCACCTGAGGGAATTAGCCATGCTAGAGGTGATTTATGATGACCTGAACACGAGCAGTTATCCAAAGATCCAGATGAAGTCAATTGCACACAACCCATGTGGTGGAAGTTTGTACAGAGCACACCATCATCATATGCCAGCTCATTGGCAGTAATGACCTGGAAAGATAGAGAGGGACAAACAGTGGATAAATCGGCTGGTCAACTCCAGCAATACAAAGAGTGTCTTTCTTCCTCCCTACAGGCCTGCATCTCAGCTGTGGAGAAACTGCCAGAAAATGTGAAGCAATATGGTCTATTCACTGAATGGGTCCGATCGTATTGTGGGAAAGCATCAGAGGTGGAAGGCTGCCATATGGAGTCCTATAAGACAAGATGCAGAAACTGCTGAAGGAGAAGGTGAATTGAGCCAGTTTGCAGAAAATGAAAGCCATTCAGCTGGCTTTAGACATTGCTGATCAAGAAAAATGGCCAGTGCTCTGTCTTTATATTGACTCATGGATGGTGGCAAATGCCCTGTTTGGGTGGCTACAGCAAGGCAAGAACAAATCCATCTGGGCTGCTCCATTGTGGCAAGATATTGCTTCCCAGCTAGAGAAGCTGGTTGCAAAAGTACGTCACGTAGATGCCCATGTATCTAAGAGTCGGGCCACTGAGGAACACCAAAACAACCAGCAGGTGGATCAGGCTGCCAAGATTGAATTCACAGAATCACAGAATGGTAGGGGTTGGAAGGGACCTCTGTGGGTCATCTAGTCCAACCCTCCTGCTGAAGCAGGGTCACCTACAGTAGGTTGTAGAGGACCTTGTCCAGGTGGGTCTTGA
>Ga0065711_1045093_pt1 | contig 13697 bp, 5 predicted proteins | sample Hoacrofraction12_FD_59098 | JGI IMG/M metagenome (GOLD analysis project Ga0065711, IMG submission 59098) | Hoatzin crop microbial communities from Cojedes, Venezuela - Epithelial fraction 12 v2 (version 2) | ecosystem: Host-associated > Birds > Digestive system > Esophagus > Crop | place... | reverse complement strand
GGGGGGGGGGAGGGGAGGGGGAGGAATATAGGAAGGAATATCAGAGGAACATAGGAAGAAATTAACATTCCAGTCAATAGATTCTTCACCACTTCTCTGTTATTTTGTGTATTAAGATCATCATATTTTAAAATGGCCAATATTTTAATAATCATTGTATCTGCAAACCATACATTCAGCTTGGCAACTTTATCCTATTCTGAAAAACAAAAATGTAAAACATGTTACAACTTAGGCCCACAAGAGATATGCTAAAATGTTCAGGTTTTTTTGACTAGTCCATATTTTCCAGAAGCAATGTTCTTTTTATATATTAGAGGATATTTATTAAGAAATTATACAATAGTCACACCTGCGGTTTCTCCAAAACTGTGTATTTTCTTAATTTAAAAATGTATGATAGTTTAAAGAAATGAAGGCTTATTATTTAAAAGTGTGGCAATATTTACACATATTTTACTAATAATTGTAAATAAATTTCTCAGATTCAAATAAGCACTGGTCTTCTGCATAACACTTTGAAAACTAAAGGGTAGGTCCAAGCAAAGATTTCTTTTTCTATTCAGTAACAGAACAGGAAAGCAGGAAAGGCTGAGAAAAATTTAAATATTTTACATTTATATGTAATTAAAAAAGTATATTTTCTTTTCTTGACAAAATTTTAAAACTTCTTAAACTACAATCTTGTTGAATTAAATACGCTCATATGGCACAAAATGTCATCTAGGGATCCTTTTAATAAAAACAAAATAAATGTATTAATTTTTTTATTTTTTAGTGGAATTGACTCTGTCCACACCTGATGTGTTGATCATGCTGAAAATTTCTATAGCAGCTGCTTCTAAATAGTCACTGCCTATTACAGAAAGTGCTAGCCTAGGATTCCAAGAATGGGACTTCCATTCTTGAACTCATCACACATCTTTTCAATGTCTTTATGAAATTACTATGTTCTCACTACTTATGCTTACTTTCAAGGTGAGTATATATATTACTTTGTGAGGAAACCCAGTAAATTAACAGTTTTATCTAAGATGATGTACTCTGACTCCTACTCTCTTAAGTGATGTACAAACATCACATGGAGTTTGGATTATATAAACTTTAAGCACATTTTTTGTCTTCAAGAGTAAATTTTATTTAAAGTTATTTAATAATATTCCACTTCACAATCACATAAAGCAATAAAAGTAAAAAAGTGATAGCTTTTGGAGTGTCTAATGCTCAGAATTCTAGGTTATACCCTAAACTGTAGGCATTCAAGGAAACTAAAAAGGAATATTTATCTGCAAGTACTGTTTCCCTGATAATTTTTTTTCCAAGACAAAGTTCTGATAGCCCTTCCAGTACATCTCCAATATATTTTGTAAATATTTCAGACTACTGTCTCACATTCCTAGACATGAAGGAAACTGTGCTATTTCTTATCCTTTAAAAGAATCTATATATTCAGGATTCATGATATATGGACAAAACTCCCAGATTAAACCAATATATTTTTTAATATTTTGTAAAATTTTGTAAAATGTCCCAATTGCTAAAGGACAAGTAGTTGCTTACAGGCAACTAAACCAAATTTGTTTAACATCTGCAGGTCAGGCTTGCCACTTGTAGGATATTGTCATTGTCAACAATTTTTGATTGATTATTATCTTTCTGGGAAGTATCAAGGAAAAATAAAGCAGGGAACATTGAAAACATTTAGAACACAAACTTGCAGCACACTGAATTGGATGTAGGTCTTTGAATACCGGCATAGTTCAAGTTGATCCTGTAGTTGTCCTTACAAATTATAAAAAAAAAAAGAAAATCCCAACTTGCTTAAATGCATACTGAGTAGAGACTAACTTCTGTTGTATTCTTGAGTACCCGACCTTTCTGCTGAACCAGCCTGCTTCAATTACCTTGTTAACCAATGCCATGTAGTAGCCATGTTGTGATCAGTACAACTACCAACGACTGTGCTCAGAATTTTTTAGGCAGTCTTGTTTTTCCTGTAAACAATAGTGAGCAGGGTACATTTTACCAATAAAGGAAGGATGCTTAGTTGTTTCCTAAGTAAAACATATAATATTGTATACATATTAACTACATTAATCTCTGACCAACATTGCTATTTCTTGTTTTTCTAATTCTGTCTTCTATTTACTTGTTATAAATAGGAAATGGCATAGATCATTTGTTAGAATTTCCAAAGCAGTATCACTTTATATATTATTTTCCTAAGCTATCAATTCAGTTTCCCTTAGGCTGGGTATATCTAAGTCATGCACACTGAGTACTGCCTTCAGCTGTTATATTGGATAAAACAACCATTAAAAAGATGGTTCCTTCCCTAAAGATTTTATGATGTAAATTGAATAATCATGCTCAGAGAACCTGGTTATGGTTGTATGGAGAAAAGCAATTACCCTCCTATCTCTCTACTGTTATGAACAAACAGGTTTGCCCCATTTAACAACGTGTAATCCAGGTTAGAAGAAAAGAGAAATTTTTTGCTTCTTTGATAAGTCATCAAATGAAGCAATGTAATTCCTCCCAAGAGCAATGGAAAAGTAGAGATGAAATTAGGACCTTATGAGTCATAAGTTGTTCTCTGTTCTATTTTGGGAACACAACATCTGTAAGCTACCCTTTATTCAAGGATATTGAGAATTTAATTCCATATATTTTTATCAAGGATTAACCCAAATCCGTGATGAAAAACAATCAGAGTCTAGGACAGAATATACATTTGATTCTTCCTATTTCCCACAGTAAAATAAAAATGATAGGTAGAGAGTGGGGTGGTTTTTTTGGTTGGTTGCTTTGGGTTTTTTTTCCCCTCTGTCCAAGAAACAGCAATTCTGGTGATGTTTCTTTGGTAAAAGGAAAATGTTACAGTTAAGGAAGAAGCTTCACAGTCAAATCTCCTAAAAGTTTACAGGAAGTCAGTCATCTGTATCAAAGGCATAAAGCTTTAATGGCAATATTTCTCCCTAAATTATTCTCAACTGAACAAAAGCTTCACTGATCATGTCTTGCTAGGATAAAGACAATCCCATTGAAAGTATATGGGCATGTAATTTTTATCATGATTAATCAGTCTCTACCTGGTACTGACTGTGGGCTAGACAATCTTCTGTGTAAATCAATATATTTATTATTTTATACTTTTCTACTGTTTTGAAATACATTTTGATAGAAATTCAATTAGTTATGGATGAGATTATAACAGGGACATGAGCGAGTTAGGATGCTACTTGCTATTCAAACATAAAAATATATTCACAGAGCACAAATATTTACAACCAGACATTATTTGTTGTTCGTGTGGCCTGGTTTGGGATGATGTCCTTGGCTGGGATAGAGTTAATTTTCTTCCCAGTAGCTGCTGTGTTTTGGATTTAGTACGAGAAGAATGTCAAAAACACTGATGGTTTCAGTTGTTGCTATGAAATCAAGGACTTTTTTCCAGTTTCTCACATTCAGCTAATGAGCAGGTGTGCAGGAGCTGGGGGGAGCAGAGCCAGGCAGCGAGCCCAAGCTGGCCAATGGAAATATTCCACACCGTAGACGTCATACTCAATTTATGAATGGGGGTTGGCCAGGGGGGCAGGAATCTGCTCTTCTTGTTTTCCATGAGTTTGAATCCTCTCTTGTCCGAGTTTGAACTTTTCCAGGAGTTTGGTCCTTTTTGAGAGTTTTGTGAAATAAGCAAAATTCGCGAGTTTGGCATTCCGTGATCGCTGCTCGGGGACTGGCTGCGGGTCGGTCATCAGGAGGTGAGAGAAACTGCATTGTATGTAGTTTACTTTGCATATTCATTGTTATCATTGTTATTGTCATTATTACTAGTAGTATTATTATTTCCTTTGTTGTCTTATTAAACTGTCTTTATCTCAGCACACAAGTTTTACCTTTTGTCCATTTCTCCTCCCCATCTCACTGGGGTGAGCAAGTGGCAGTTGGGTCCAAGTTGCCAGCTGCCAGGTTAAACCCCGACAACATGGAACACAAATAAACTGTGAAAAACCATACTTATGGTATTGTTTCAAAAATAGTCACATTCCTGAGTAAATGCTAAACATTGGTTTAACGTTTCCAGCAGAAATGAAAACATAAACTTATGCAGCACATCAGCAGAGATTGGTTTTGATTTTTTTCACGTCTAAGATCTGATTTTATGCAAATTAACAATTATCAGTGAAGAAACCTATGTTCCTTCTGGTTTTACTCTCTGAAGTTCTGCTAAAGGCTATAAACATTTATTTTACCCTTCCCCAGATTCCAAAGGAGTTACTTCATTTTAGGAAAAACACATAACGCATTCCAGAGATGGCATGGGTAATATTGAAAAAAATTAAAATGGAAATTTCTGAAACCTTTTTTTTTGCCTGTTACAAGCCTTTCCACTTTTCCAAAAGCAATTTTATTACATCTGGCATTGCTATCACAGAATCACAGAATAACAGAATATTTGGGGTTGGAAGGGACCTCTGTGGGTCATCTAGTCCAACCACCCTGCCAAAGCAGGGTCACCTACAACAGGCTGCACAGGACATTGTCCATGCGGGTCTATCTCCAGAAAAGGAGACCTGTTCCAGTGTTCCGTCACCCTCAGAGGGAAGAAGTTCTTCCTCATGTTCAGACAGAACTTCCTATGCTTCAGTTTGTTCCCGTTGCCCCTTGACCTGTCACTGGGCACTACTGAAAAGAGTCTGGCCCCACCCTCCTGACACCCACCCTTGAGATATTTATAAGCATTTATTAGGTCCCTTCGCAGCCTTCTCTTCTTCATGCTGAACAAGCCAAGCTCCCTCAGCCTCTCCTCGTAGGAGAGATGCTCCAGTCCCCTCACCATCCTTGTAGCCCTCTGCTGGACTCTCTCCAGTAGCTCCTCATCTTTCTTGAAGTGGGGAGCCCAGAACAAGACAGAGTACTCCAGATGGGGCCTCCCTAGGGCAGTGTAGAGGGGAAGGAGAACCTCCCTCGACCTATGGGCTATACATTCTCCTCAACGATGTAAGCTCTAAATGAACCAGTGCTATCGCAGGAGATCTGGCACTAATGAATGCCAAAAGAACACATTATTTTGATTCCCTAAATGGAAGTCATCATTTTTAATTAGGAAGGAGAAATGAAAAGATGAAAATTGATGGCCTGTCTCAGTTGCTAACCTTTACCTGCAGGTATCTATTGAAGAATGCACTTAACATTTATCACCAGGAAAAACTTTATTCATTTAATACCAGTACCTTACACAGGCTTTTGGAGCTATTAAAGCAAAAAAATTATTGTCTGTTCTGAAATGGAAGCCTCCAAAACACACAGGGAGCAGATTTCTAGGTCTTTATACTGTATATTTATATAGCAGCTAGTACAATAGAGCTGAGGCTTGATAGGTTATTGTAAAGCAGTAAAAAAATGTATTTTGATCCTTCAGTGCCAGTCAGTGATTACAAGGAATTACATGGAGGTTTGAAATAATGCAGGAAAAAATGCATTTTTGTTGTGCTCTCCTTCCAAGAGTAAATCCCATTGGGTGGTGCAATCATGCAACTTTATCTCTACAAACGATTGCACAAATGGTCCCCTGCGTCCTCATGAGCAGCATACTGACATTACCAGCTACCTCACACACACTGTTGCCATTCAGCTTCTGTTATCAGGCTCATTTCCAAAGGCTAATTAGACTGAGCCACACTTTTTTTCCTTCTAATTTCTCTATAAAATACTGCAACCCTTTGCAATCATGGAGGATTTCATACATAATGAAAGATTTAACATGTATTTCTTTTAGTCAGCCAGAATCTTTATAATAGTATTAAAAGCACACATTTACACTTTCAAGGGAACTATACAAAACTCTGTTTAAAACCACAGACTATCATGTTGGTGGCTTCTTATGAAATACTGGGATGAAAGACTTTGAAATCTTGACCCATTTGAGTTGACTAGTAAATTTCTTGACTTCAGTGCACTTCGAATTCCATCTACAGTTCTTTTTCTATAGTAATCCACAATATAAGAAATGTATGTATTATCATCATATCATAATTGTATTTCAGGCTGATGGTCTCAATTAGAGATTTTAAAGTCTGAAAATCTAAAAAGCATTGTGAAAATATTTTACATATCTATTAAGACTATGTTTTAAATTACAGGTAGACTCTTCCTTCTCCCCTATGCTTGTTCTATTATATAAAAGCATTCCAAAACTTGCACCTTCTTTTGACTGACATGAAGTGTAAAGTTTCAGATTTGAATCAACATAATCCTTATGATCCACACTGACAAGAGAATTATGTATATTACATAACAAATTTTAAAAAGAAAAAAAGAACTGACAAATGGATATTATGGGTAATATCCAGTAGAGTCCTTATTATTTAACCCACTACAGGGTCTAGCCCTTAGATATGAACAGCATTATAAAGGAAGTCCATTGTTCTTACTGAGCTGGCTCTCCAGAATATGAAGAAAAATAAAAGAAAACTATGAAGTCCTGCCTTTCCACTCAAAGATTTCAGATTTCCCACAGTCTCTTTCCAACACTTTTTTTCTTTCTCTTGTGGACATTATAATTGCTTAACTGCTAGAAAATTGATAAAATTTATGTTTTTGTATGAGTTTTTATCACTGTTCACAAGGAATAAGGAAATGAAAATATCAAGCAAACATAAGCAGCATCTGATTTCAGTAAGAAACTTAGTAAGAAACTTGACAGCTGCCAGTAAGCCTTTAGAAAATGTAGCTGGAAATGGGTTTTCATACAAGTTGCTAAAAGCAACTTGCCACTTCCAAATGCAAGCTCAGCTCTACATGCCTTGTGGTATGCATTCCAGTCTGTGCTGTGTTGTGGCTTCCAATCTCTTTTAGAGTTCCAAAAAAATGCAAACTTTAATCAGATTAACTCATTCAAAAAGGAATATTAGTTGCACAGGGAAGAAAAGGAATATCTGCAAAGAGGGATGCTTTGTATTTTTCTCCTCAAAGCAGTAACATTTCAAAAGCAGTAAAAAATTTGCAGTGCGGTCAGTAAGTTCTAAGTCCCTATCACAAATTGTCCTGCACAACTGCCTGCTGGCCATCACAGGCTTAGGTAAGCGTGAAAGAATAATCAACTGGTTAATTTATTAAGTCATTCATTTCTGCAAGACTAGGTTTTTGAGAGACACTGCAGAGCAGGCCAGCACATCCTTGGAAGCATGAGCAACCAGTAACTTTCATTTTCTCCCCTTAAAATTTATGCTGAAATTCTGCAGTTCAGAGAGGAACAACTGTAACTCCAGATTTACATAGATTGGCCAATAGCAAAGATGAAATGGAAGGTTTTATATCAGAAGTTGTTTTTTTTCCTGAACCAGTACATACTGTATAAGTTGTGGAAGGAAATCTGAACTTCATTTGAATTTTAAAATCACTTTCTTTTTTTAACAACTATCATTTTATAGTGACAGTTCCTTAATCTCAATAGCTTGTTACACTTCTTTTATCACCGATTAAGACAATGACAGTAAGGCAATTCTTTCAGGTTTATACCAGATTAACACTGACACTGAGTTAATGTCTGAATTTTGGAATAGTAATATAAAATCCACAAGTTAAATACAAAAAATGAACAGGTGCCAGGCTATACTCCAAGCTTTTAAGTCACTCAGCCTACTTCATAGGCATATTAGAGGATGGAATTTGGCCCTAACTTTGATTTCTTCTTGCAAACTTCCAGGCAAAAGCGCCAGTCAGTATTAACAAATTGAAATTACATTTAAATATAGTTCCAATCTAAAAAAAAAAATAGTGGTCAAGACTAGCTGCTTTTAAAGTATAAATTTTCACTATTGCCTATCTGCAAATTATGCAATAATAATTCCTGTTTGTTTTTCTTCAAATCTCTTTAAAGAGGCATATGACTAAAACGGAATGATTACTGCTCTTATAACACCACGCAATTTCAATGAAAGAGTTAGGAATTCACAGAAAAATACAGATAAGTCATCTAAAAGCATGACATATGAAAAATAAATGACACGGCAGAAAATTCTTACTCTTCAGTGTTACTACAGAGAAAAGGAGAAAATTACTAAATTAATAACTAAATTAATATATACTATGAAAAAATTGTCACATTTTCATAGTCACTTTTCAGTTCATAATATTGTTTTAAATTAATCTAGATAGAGTCACACTTACCTGGATGTTGCCAGAAATGTTGAAGTGATGACTGCTGTGCTTCCACATGTATGCAATACTAGGAAATGTAAACTAAGTAAGCTAGAACTACCTCACAGCATGTTAACATTTAGTCCCAATAGGTCACTGATTAATATAAATATTTTAGAATATCAATAATGATATTAAAAATTCAAAATATCAAAGGAAAAAATAGGGAATACAGATTCAACATTTCTTCACATAAGAGTTAGAAAAAAATGTCCTTTACATTTTATAAAAGCATATCTTTTATATAAAAAGATTAACTATGGATCCTCCACAAAATTTACATGGATTATATGAAAAAAAAAATCTTAATACTAAAGAAACCCCACCTTAGTACTAAAATAAAAAGTAAACAGAATTTTGACCATCTCAAAGATACCTGTACATTTTATCATGTTCAGAAATCTTATCAAATAAGCTTTCAAATACATAAAAATATACCTCAAAAAAATGTGTCTAAATATTTGTGAATTTCAAATGAGTTATAGAGATTTGAATGAGTATATTCACTATACAAGCATGTTTAATATTTTGACTGTAGTTTATTTGCACAGGCAACTTCATAGAATGTTTTTTAAAAAGTGCTTTTTAGTTTGTAAGATTCTAAATTACTTTAACTCATTTTCAAAACTATACATTACACACTCTATTATCAATACATGCAGCATTGTGTGCATTTGATTTTTCCCTTGGAAACCGCTAATGCACGAGATCAGACTGCTTTTTCAAAATACAAACATTTGATTTGGTTTCCTTCACATATTTATTATAAAGATATAGAAGTCCTCACTGTTGTCTGTATAAAGTTCAGGTATTCTGTCCTTATTTGAACATCAGTAGAAAAAAGTTGTCTCAAAAAGAGACAGAATACCTAACTGTTACTCGTAATTTCTGAAGAAGTTTATCAAATCAGGTCACTGCTTTTGCATTGCCCAAATACCAGTATAAGTATATAATTTCAGAAAATAAATCTCTAATTGTTTCACACACAGTCGGGACAATCTTGTTAAAAGAATATATTATAAATTTTAGTAAACACAAAATGCTCTTAAAGAAAGTAAGAATGTTCAGAGTGATGAACAAGTATGAGCTTACTCGGTGAATTACCAAAACTCAGCGAATTACCTAAAAATCTTATCTTTTTTACTTCTCTTACATTGTCTTGTAACTTTTTGTTCTGTTTGACTATATAGGCTATGATAAAAAATATTTGCTGAGAGTATGCCTTACTAGCTTAGTCAACTGGATCAATCCATCAAGCCTGGAGGACGCAGATTTTGTTGCATTTAAGTAAGAGGAACTCTCCATCAAAAGGTTCTTGCTAAAGTTCAGTTTTGACAATCACATTTCACGAATGTCCATACTTGCCCCTGACTACAGAATCATATAGACTTTACCTAAGCTTCTTGAGAGTTCAGACACTATAAAGGTAAGCCATACAAGAGCAGAACAAGTTATTAAGTGCATTTGTGATTGTAAGACACAATCACACTAGTAGTGTGTACTCACTCTGTGAAAGCAACGTATCTAATGAAACTCTATGAACGTACACATAGATTCTGCTGACACTGTAACTTACGTACTTGTTGCTTTTGATATTTGAAACACAAGATGTAGTGACATGACAGTCCCCAAATGGGATATGGATAGAGTTTATCATCAGCTGCATTTGCACAAACACAATTTCTGTGACTTGATAGATTTAAAATACGAGAAAAAGATAAGATTTACAAAAAATAACTAACAAAGAGCATAATTCTTATGTCTACAAAAACGTGTTGACAGCAATGTATTTAAGACTTATGTGTCATCGCTGGGAATTTAGGAGTTCCACTGAAGTGGAAAATCAGCTACAGCAAGTGACATCAGCTGACACAATTACTGACCAACTAAGAAGACAGGCCAGGGATCAAACTGGCCAGAAAATCTTCTGTATGAAGCTTAGAGATATAAGTGAGGCAATGTAGTGAAGTTTGCATTGGCTTCAGCAATGCAAAAAGTCTCTATAAGCTAAACGGAGCTTAAATAAACCTCCTTTCTTCTGTAAGCATGAAACTGTCATTTGCTTAGCACTCTCCAGCTCCTGAGTCATTCTGATGTGTACTAATCCATCTCTGGCCTTTTCTACCAGCAGATCACCTTTAAGTTTCCTGTACTAGTGGAGTTGAGTCACATGCACTGAAGGTAGAGGAGGGCTGTCCGGGGGCATCAAGAGAACAGATATCTACATGCCTGAATTTAAAATACCCACAAAGGAGTCATTCTGTACAACAATTACACTAGTGAAGATACAGTTTGACGTATTGTAGACTATTGTACACTGCCAGTATGAAAGAATCTGGCTCCCAAGGTCATATGCTACTTACTTACTTTGATTAATGTTGAACAGAACAACAGCAGCACCATTGCCTCCTGTTGAGAGCAATGCGAAGGTTGCGAGGTCCCCAGGGGGTGTCTAAGAGAATTTCTAGGCCCCCAGTACCATAGGGCTGCTGGTGGGGGAGCTACCATCCAGCAGGAGACAGGTCTCGTGAGAGGGGTGGGCAAGAGTGGCACAGTGCCAGCTGTCTCCGTGACTAGTTGAAGCCATGGGAAGCCGCACATAACCAGCCCCTGAGGAATGCCAGCCACGGGGAGCACCACTAGCAGGCTGTTCGAACAGGGATGGCATCGTTTGGGAGTGAAGTTAGCTGTTTGAGTGGCACTTCACATGGCAGAGCACACAGAAAGAGCTGCCATTTCTGTCAGTGATTGGGCTGCTGCCTGCTCCGCTCACCTGCAGGCTTAGGCTGCAGCCCCGATGGGTCACCCCAGCTAGCTGATGGCTGTGCAGGCCTACCCAGAAGCTTGACGTTTCCAGGGAATTAAAATTAGAAGAACAGTGTCTTTCAAAAGGACTAATATTTTATAAGTGGGGTATTTTTTCTGAGAACTGTAAGGAGCCTGTCACCTGCTGAAAGAAAGTGGTGTCCACCCATCACAACTGCAAGGCTGTGGCTGAAACCTGAATGGAAGCACTACAGCCTACCTGTGTTGATGTCTCCACCCAAAGAGACCTCCGAACGATCGAAATAGCTGTCCACACCTCAGGTTGCATGGAGCTTCAGTGTCTGGAAATCCCCCTAGGAGCTGAAGGCAGCGGTGGTTGGCATAGCTGCAAGTATGTTCAGCTGGAGTAACTCCTCAGACCAGTAACTATGCTACCAGAGGAGCTCAACAGGCAACGCAGTACACCCAGGAATGGGAGAAAGAAGTGCACGGTATTGTGCATTGTCTGAGTCTGAGTGACAGCCCTGCGTTAAGGCTGTGCAAGGGGAAGGTAAGCCTGAACCCAACCTTAAAACTGTCTGACAGAAGTAACTCACAAGACAAAGGAGACTGGACTCTTGTCTCTGCTCAGGGCAGAAAAAGAACTTTTCCCCATCCTCTGAAGTGCTCCTACATAACAGACATGATGTTCTGGGGTTGGAGAATGAAGAGCATGTGAGTAATGGACAGGATCCAGGAAAAGCCAACCATGCAAACCACGCACCTGCATTACAACCACTATCATCAGAAAAGCACATGAGATATTAGGAATTGGAGATTCCCCACTTCGAGTCAGAGCGCCCATTTGCCATCCAGATAATTTCTCTGGATAAATTTGCTGCCTACTAGAAGCTCACATTTAGTGACACCTCTGAGATACTGCCAAGCCTGTGAACCCTACAGAGTATCATCTCATCTTACTGTTCCATGCAGGGTCTATTGATACTACAACAAGGCAACTCAGACTATATGGCCCTCAGAGCAGTATTAGAAGGATCAGGGGCACAGGCGGTGTTCTCCTCTATCCTCCCAGTCACAGGAAGGGGGAGGGAAACTGAACAGAAGAATGCCTGGCTGTGTGGCTGATGCCATACTCAAGTTTTTGGCTTCTATGCTCACGGATCCACCCTTTGAGAAGCCAGGTCTCTTGGGAGATGATGGGATTCATCTGACCAAGTGAGGCAAGAGCCTCTTCACCAACAAGCTGCTCAGACTTGTAAAGACAGCTCTAAACTAGATTTAGCAAGGGAAGAGGATGGAGTTTTGGGTAATAGAGAAGAGCTGGGGGCTGCTGAAATATTAGGAACCAACTCCTATGAAATGCCCCAAAGGCATTGGGGTATTTTCCTCTAAAAAGATGCCATGGTTGGTAGCCCAACTGAAGTGTCTCTATACCAATGCATAGGTAACAAACAAAAGGAACTAGAAGTCAAGCTACTGCGCAGCTAGAAAGCTATGATCTACTCATCATAACTGAAATGTGATGGGATGAATCACACAACTGGAGTGTTGAACTCAACGGCTCTAAACTGGTGGTGGTGGGGTTACCCTCTCCATAAAAAAACAGATTGAATACACACAGCTGCCTTTGAAAAAACTCTGATGAACAAGATGAGAGCTTACAGGTGAAAATCAGAGGCCAAGCCAACAAAGGAAACCTCATGGTTGGTGTCTACTACAGGCTGCGCAATCAAGGGGAGGAAGTCAATGAAGCGTTCTTACTTCAACTACAGGAAGCATCATGCTCGCAGGCTCTGATCCTGCTAGGGAGCTTCAATCACCCTGATATCTGTTGCAAAAGCAGCAGAGCAAGCTGTAAGCAGTTCAGAAGACTCCTGGAATGTATTGAGAATAATTTCTTAATCCAGGCGACAGGCAGCCCAGCCAGAGGAGAAGCATTACTGGACCTGTTGCTTACCAACATAATTAAACTAACAAGAGTGGTCAATACTGGTGGCAGACTAGGCTGCAGTGATCCACCTTGGTGGAATTCAGTCTTGAGAGGTATAGGCCAAGTGCAGAGTAGAGTCAGGACCCTGAATTCTAGGAGAGCAAAACTTTCAGTTGTTTAAGGAATTAGTAAATGGAAGCCCCTGGGAAACTGCCCTCAGGGATTAAGGAGCAGAACAGAGCTAGAAGCTCTTTAGGGTTCTTTTCTCTGAGAGTGCAAGAGCTCTCCATTTCCACATGTAAGAAATAGGGCAAGGAAGACATGAGACTGGCTTGTCTCAGTAAGGATCTCCTAGTCAAAGTGTAAGCAGGAAATGCACTAGCGGTGGAACCAGAGACATGTATCCTAGGAAGAATACTGGGACACGGCCTGTATGTGTAAGGATGGGATCAGGGATGTTAAGGCACAGCTGGAGCTGAATTTGGCAAGAGATGTGAAGAATGATTCGAAGGGCTTCTACAGGTACATTGCTTGGAAAAGGAATATGTACCCCCCCAACAAATAAGACAGGTGAAATAAGAAAAACTAGCATGGAGAAGGCTGAGGTACTCAAAATTTTTTTCCCCTCAGCTTTCACTGGTAATCCTACATCTCTCAAGACCCTGAACCTCAAGGCTGGGACTGTGGGAACAAAGACCCTCCCATTGTAGGGGAAGATCAGAGCTGAGATCACCTGAGGAACATGAACATACACAAGACCATGGAACCCAATAAGATGCATTCCAAGGTCATGAGG
>Ga0065711_1012202_pt1 | contig 13697 bp, 16 predicted proteins | sample Hoacrofraction12_FD_59098 | JGI IMG/M metagenome (GOLD analysis project Ga0065711, IMG submission 59098) | Hoatzin crop microbial communities from Cojedes, Venezuela - Epithelial fraction 12 v2 (version 2) | ecosystem: Host-associated > Birds > Digestive system > Esophagus > Crop | place... | reverse complement strand
CTTCCTTCCTTCCTTCCTTCCTTCCTTCCTTCCTTCCTTCCTTCCTTCCTTCCTTCCTTCCTTTTTTTTATTTTTATTTTTTCTTGCTTCACATCCTGATCTAGAGAATAAATTAGGTGGACTGCACTTCATCACTTGGAAGGCCACCAATTTCCAGGCACATGCCAAATGTCAGCTTTTCATAACCTCACCGTATGCTGCAGAGCTAGTCTTGACAGTTGCCAAAAGATCTTCAGCCCAGAAGAGCCAGAAGGAGATGCCTCAGACTCCTGTATCTCATGCGGACAAGCCTGGCACCCTGTCATCTGGGACCTGCGAGGTCATCTAAATGGTGGAGTGCCCATGTGAAATACAGCTGTGTCTCAAAGCACAGCCAACATCCCCTTGCTGGCTGCAAGCCCGCTCAGAAAGAGAGATTGCAAATTGGTAGAGAAAAGCTAAGGGTCTAAGGTGGATCAAAGTTGTGTCTACAACCACTAAAGGGAGGGTTATAGAGAAGATGGAGCCACACTCTTCTGAGAGGTGCACAGGAAAGGACAGGAGGTGACAAACAATTTCAGTGAGATGTGTTATGGGTTTGCGTGGCAAGGTTTTGGTAGCAGGGGGGGCTATAGGGGTGGCTTCTGTGAGAAGCTGCGAGAAGCTTCCCCCATGTCTGATAAAGCCAGTGCCAGCTGGCTCTAAGGTGGACCTGCTGCTGGCCAAGGCCAAGCCAGTCATCGATGGTGGTAGCACCTCTGTGATAATATATTTAAGAAGGGGAAAAAAACCCATGGTGAAATGGCAGTGAGGAGAGAAGAGTGAGAAGATGTGAGAGAAACAACTCTGCAGACACCAAGGTCAGTAAAGAAGGAGGGGGAGGAGGTGCTTGAGACGTCGGAGCAGAGAGTTTTCCCTTGCAACTCGTGATGAAGACCATGGTGAGGCAGGTTGTCTCCCTGCAGCCCATGGAGGTCCATGGTGGAGCAGAGATCCACCCGCAGCCTGTGGAAGACCCCACACCGGAGCAACTGTATGCCTGAAGGAGGCTGTGACCCCATGGGGAGCCCGCACTGGATCAGGCTCCTGCCAGGACCTGTGGACCTGTGGAGAGAGGATCCCACGCTGGAGCAGGTTTGCTGGCAGGGCTTGTGACCCCATGGGGGACCCATGCTGGAGCAGCCTGTTCCTGAAGGACTGCACCCGGTGGGAAGGATCCCACTGTGGGGCAGTTCATGGGAAGGACTCACCTTGGAGAAGTCTGTGGAGAACTGCCTCCCGTGAGAAGGGACCTCACGCTGGAGCAGGGGCAGAGTGTGAGGAGTCGTCCTCCTGAGGAGGAAGGAGCAGCAGAGACAACGTGTGATGAACTGACCGTAACCACCATTCCCCATCCCCCTGTGCCGCTCGGGGGGAGGAGGTAGAGGAACGGGAATGAAGTTGAGCCCGGGAAGAAGGAAGGGGTGAGGGGAAGGTGGAAGATCTGGTTTTATTTCTCATTATCCTATTCTGATTTAATTGGTGATAAATTAAACTTTCTTTTTCTCCCCAAGTTCAATCTGTTTTTTCCATGACAATGATTGGTGAGTGATCTCTCTCTGTCCTTATCTCGACCCTGAAGCCTTTCATCATATTTCCTCTCCCCTGTCCAGCTGAGAAGGGGGAGTGATAGAGCAGTTTTGGTGGGCACCTGGTATTTGTCCAGGCCAAACCAAAACATTTTTGGTGAGCCAGCCAGGAGTTGAACCTGGGATCTTCTGTGAGAGTGGTCAAACAGAGGCAAAGGGGATCAGAGAGGCTGTGCATTCTCTGTCCTTGGAGATACTCAACACTCTGCTGGACATGGCCAAGGACAATCTACTAAGTTAGAAGATAGCTTATCTTTGATCAGAAAGTTTCACTGGAGACCTCCAAAGCCCCCTTCCCACCTCAATTATTCTGTAATTCTGATACACACAGCAGGTTCCCTGGGGTCCATCCAGACCCTTCCCACCAGAGGACCTGATCTCCTCATGCTCTTCAGTGCCTTTCTCCTCCCAAAAGCCTCCGAGGAAGGGAGATCCCCTCAGCCTGCAGGTGTAGCTGAGCGGGGCCGGGCAACTCATTTGTGCACATCCACAACCCAATCTCCCTGCAGCCCCCCAAGCACTTCGATAACAGGCTTCCTCCTCTCCATTAAGTCATTAGAAGTATTAATTCATCACGTCAATTTTAATGACTCAGAACAGCGCTGCTATGCAGATAAGCATCCCGGTGGCTTTTCAAGTGGATCGGTCCTCTTCCAAGATTATTCATGTCACATTGCTCACAAAGTAAGACATGGCTCAACAGTGAGTTTGCCCACCTGAATCTAAGCCTGTGTGACATTCTCAGGGGCATGGGGTGAGTCGCTGGCGGGGCTGGAAACAGGACCCAGGCACCCTGATTTCCAGAGGGCTGAAATGCCACCCAGATGTGCAGTAGGACAGGCGATTTATCTAGATGAAGAGCAAGGCCAATTTTAAGCTTGTATAGCTACAGCTGCCTGTGGTACATAAGCCTCACCAGCACAGTCTCTAAATCATCCTTTTTCACTAAAGGGAAGGAAAAGTCCACAAATAAAATCAACTTTTCCCTCTTTCTCCTCTCCCAAAAAGCCTCACCAACACAATAAAGAACAACCCCCACAAGATTTAAGAGCTGGAGCTGCACTTCCCTCTAGTGTGGCTGGTAATACGTTAGAGCAGGTAGCTTGAAGGACATGGGAGAGTTACACTTTTATCACCATACATAAAAAAAAGGACAAAAGCAGCCTCCGGATAGACTTAAGCATGGAGCATCTTGTTTTGTCTTCACAACCCATTTAAATGTTATTACATCGAGTCAAATAAATTGCCCAACAATCAGGCCGTTCCTTCTATTGACCTCTAGGGACCAAAGACAATAAAAGCTCGAGCACTTAAATCAGGCTGTGATGAGAAGATTAATGTCTTTGGGAACACTTGCCGACTGCAGCTTGGACCACTATGCTGGAGCTCTGGTTTAAGGGCTTGGCTTTGCAGGGGCTGCTCCTCTCCGTCTGGCTTTCCCTTGGTGGGGCTCGCCAGGAGCAAACTTGTTCCAGCCAACCTCCTGCTCTTGGCTGGAGCAATCCCAGCTGGTTGCACTTGAAATGACCTCCCTGGCCATGCCAGTGGGCAAAGGGGTTTTTTTGATGTTTAAGAATGCTGGATGAAACTCACAGAAAGTGGCTTTGATTTTGTTGTTGTTGTTGGTTTTTTTGTGAATTTTGAGAACACGGATGGAGAGATGACAGCAAAGCTAAGCAACTCATTGGGTGGTTGGTGGCTTCAGGGTGAGACCAGTCCTGCACATCGCCCGCACTGGGGGCCAAGCCAGCTCTCTGCCTGGGCACTCCCCAGCGTTGCCCTGGGTCTGGCATAGAACGTTCAAACTTGTCACACAGGTGGCTGGAAAAGGGCAGGGTCCTCGAAGGAGGGACTGAGAACCATTGGTTTTGCCGTACTGGGCTGCCCAGGGCAGGACATGACCTGCAGAAATGTAGTGGGTTACAAGTGTGTTTGCGTGTTGGTGGATCTTCATAGGAACATCTTGGAGGAAATTTATTGAATCCCTATTTCCAAGTCTCAGTCTCTATATCTATTCCTATATGAGCTCCACAAAGGTTTTGTGGCTTCAGCGAAAAACCCAAACCTAGTTTTTACAATTCTGTCAACACATTATGGTTCAATCTGGCATGGTGTGATGGATGGGGGGGGAGTAAAACCTTTCAAAGAAGGGATTTTCTTTTCAGCCGAATGTTTGGTTTAGAAGTCAAAGACAGAAGCATGATCACTAAGCTGTTGATAGCAGCTGGAGGAGTCAGGGGTGAAAATCATGCAAAAAGGTATAAAATACTAAGGAAAAAAGCAGAGGACTGGAAGGCAACAGCTCAGCAACATCGAGGCTGAATTTCCAGGAGCTCAGGTCACCACCTGCCTGATGCCAGCAGAGCCTGGCATGTCTTGTCGGGGACGGTGAGTTTGAAATGCCTTAACCTGCACTGGGTAAGAGCCAACAAATAACTGCCTGGAACACCTGAGCTGTTATATCCCCCCTGCAAAATCTCTTTGTGCACGGTAAAAAAATTTATCTTATATTTTTATCCTTCCCACCCCACTGGTCCTTGAGATGAGGCACAGACCCAACTGAGATGAGACGAGCTCAGCTAGCGCTCTGAAGCTTTCAGAACTCTCCTGAAGCCACGTCCTCATCCCCGTGTAAGCATTCATCTCTGTAATATGCTGTTGCCACTGCTAGAAACAGCCCATAAGCTTGTGTAAAAGCATGTTAGCAAACATGCAAATATTACTCCAGGTGGATTCCAGAGCAAGGAAGAAGAAACCAATAACATGAACATCATATTCCTCCTGGGGAAGGACTCCAAATATGGCTGAACCACTGTAACACCCTCAACACCAGAGTGAAACCACCCAGGGTCCTGAGGGGCAGGGAAGGGTGAGCAAAACCCCAGGAAAAGGGGTAGAAACTAAGTATGTGTATTTTTTCTGCATTAGATATGGACTAGTAATGATGAGACTGTTGTGATTTCAGTTATACCAACAATAAATCATTGTCTTTATACATACAGATAGAAAGAATGCTTCCTCTTTGCCCATAAAACAGTATTTTTAATGCAACACCATTAAATCTGTGTGTGTAGTGATTTTACCTGATTTGTGCCTTTCTCCATGGTCAGAGATGTGTTTTTCCCACCCTGTCCCAGGCTGTCGTGCTGTATGGATGCGTGGCCGTGCCTCCCACATCTGGGGTGGGTGCACCCCAGCTGCAGGCAAACCCCGATGTCCCAAGGCTCCCATCAAGGCTCTGCAACCACCACCGCTGGAGATACGCATCTGACCTGGACAAGAATCTGAGCAACCACCTCTGACTTTCTATCTGACCTTGCTTTGAGCAAAGGGTTGGAATAGAGACCTCAGAGGTCCCTCCTAACCTCCGTTCTTCAGTGGTTTGTGAAGGTAACCTTGTGGGGCTTGGAAATGGCAAGGAGTCCACTGAGTCAAAGATACTAAGGGAAAAAAAACCACGCAGACTTGCATTTAAATCTGTTTGAATTTCTCTAACATTAACCAGAAGTTCTAATTAGATTTGATTTCTTTTCTTCTCACTTTACAGCCTTGACTCACAGAACTGAACTAAAACCCGTGGAACTGTTAATTGAAAACTAAGTGTCAACAGCAGCTCGGTGCAGAAAGAGTTTCAATTAAAAGCAATTTCTTCTTGCCATCCAAAGTAATATTTTCCCTCCTGGCTAAATTTTAAGTGAAGCACAAAGTGGTTGCTTGTCACTGCTTTAATGGGTTCTGAGCTATTGTGTGGGAAAACTTCCTTTCGCTCAGAGACCAAGGAGCTTTTAATTTAGCAGCACTGAAAGCGAGGGACTGGTTTTCAGTATGATCTGGCTGGTTTGCTTTTATCTTCTGGGCTGCGTGGGTGAGGAGTGAGGTGTACTGAAGGCCACATAAAGAAGACCATCTAAAAAGGGGAGCTGGATGGGGCTGGAATCAGTGTTTCTCACTCTGTGCCCCTCCTGGACCTCCATCCGCCCTCTCCAGGACGATGCTCAGCCTGGCTGTGGTATTTATCCAGGCTGGTTGAGCTGAGTAGGGATAATGCATGGCCAGGAGGTCCCCAGGTGCCCACAGACCTTGGTAAGCTTTGTTTGGGTTTGTGGCTGATGGATACTGCCTGCCCCACATGGGTGGGCCACGCTGGGGCATGAATGGAGGGTTCGCAAAAGAGGACAGCAGAGGAGGAAGAGGTGCTAAGAGGGTGGTGAGAGTTGAAAGAGGGGAGCTGGGTCTGGGGACATGGGGAAGGCTGCCATCAAGCCTGTTGACATCTCCTGGGGAAGGAAGGCTTCTGGCAGGAGGAAGGTCTTGGAGCAGTTTCCCTGACGCAGTCTGGGATGGAGACCGTGTGCCAGCGAGTCACATGTGATGGAGAAGCAAGGGAGGGAATTGGGACGGTGCATGGGTGGAGGTGGGTAGTGAAGCTGAGAGGGAGCTGTGTGGGCTGAATGGGTGTGTGCTGATAGAGTCAGCGGCCAGAATAGCAAAGGAGGACATCTGCATGGCTGGGCTTGAACACTAAGGACAGCTTCTGTGGCTGGCACAGCTGGGAGTGACTGGGGAGCACGGGTATGTCCTCAGAGCCGGGGAGAAGAGCAGAGTCTGTAATTAAAACATCCTCACAGCCTCCAAAGACCTGGCCTTGCATCCTACTCCCTGCAGAACCAGCCTGGATGACCTCGCATCAATCACTTCTCCTCTTGGTCCCCAGACACAGACTGAGGATGTAGCAGGGTGTCACCTTCCTGGCTCAGCGTAATAACCGCTAATCAAGCGTGTGGGTTATGAAGAGCATTCCCAGATTTACTTTCCTGAAAAGGTGTCTAAAACCCGCTAAAAGGATGTGATAAAAAGCGACAGCTGATGAATAAACTCTTTGTCATTGTGAAATGGAGAAAATGATCTGCCTACTGTTTTAGGGCTTTCACATAGAAAAGTGTGAGAAGGTTATAGGGGCTGTGTCTTTGTGAGTCGTTCAAAAACAGCAGATCACTTTAGGAACAAAAGTACTAAATGCTTCTTTGTGCACCAGCTCTGATCCCTGCTTTGCTTTCTGATCAGCACCAGAATGTGCCCTAACACGAAATTAAGGAGGTTCTCATCGGTGCTGCTCCCAGGTGATCAGCCTGGACTAAAAGGGATTTGCAGATGCTCTTAGTTGTATTGGGACCCACTTCTTCATGGTTTGACTAACTCTGCTTTAGCCATTAAGAGGGATATGGGGCTGCCGATGCCTCTTGCGGGTCCTGGGGATGAGCACGATGCTCCCGGGCACGTGGCGGAGGTGGAACACAGGAGAAACCAGACCAAGGCCAAGGAGCCTCCAGTCCTGCAGCCTGTCCTTTCTCCACCTCTGCCTGGGTTTTATTCTGCATGCACAGCGTGCTTCGGGCTGGCTGCTTCACTCCATCTTTTCTGAGCAGAGGCAGTGAGTGCACTCACATCTGGTGTGGCTCTGGGCATCCAGGCTTGCATTTGCCATGGTGGCAGCATGGTGAAGAGCTGGTGTACGTGCAGTTACACCAGCGATGAGTGCAGTTACACTGGTGATGAAAGTCCTGGAAGCACCAGTTGGAGCTGTATTGGCCTGAAGAGCTGTTTGTCCTTGTGAGAGACTTTCTGGTGTCCACAGAGTAGCCAGTTCTGGATAAAGTGGGAATGGCTTTGCTATAAATGTGTAATCTGGTATTTTTTTCCTTTTTTGTGAGAAAGGAAATTGCCTAGGTGGGCTTGGGAAGACGTGAGAGCTAGAGCTGAAACTGGTACCCAGTGTACAGTCCTATTGCTTTTCACTTTACACAATGGAGGAATCTCCAAAATAGTGAAAATGTGAGGACAAGCCCAAGTCTGGAAAAGAATGTAATTTTATTCTTTATTTATTTTTGTACTCATTTAACCACTTCATAAGCAAGTGGGAACAGCGTTTCCCTGTTCCCTCCCTCTGCTTGTCCGTCTGTAAAATGAGAAGACAGCTACATGTTTCTCATGCAGGTGTTGAGAACCTGCAGAGGATAAGCTACCCAAAGGACTCCCCTTTATTCCATGCTGATCTCTATTCCAGTTTTGTGTTCGGATTTTTTTCGTCCTTCTTTACTTAGAAGGTGTTCAGGAGATGAGCCACAAGTAACTGACTGAGATTTATCTCTATGAATGATGAGGGCATTCAACAACACCCATAAATCACTCTTAAAGTAGGTAAAGTGTTAAGCTCAGGAGCATTTTCATTTTCTTTTGCTACAAAACCTCCTGGAAGAGTCATTGCATGTTGTCTTTGTGTAAAAAACACAATGAAGTTGATAAAGAACTGCCACACAGGGCTGGATGTCAAGAGAAAATCTTTGCGAGACAGATGGGGCTTGGAGCATTGAGTGTAGATAAATGACACCAGCGAAGTTCGGAAGCAATCTGAACAGCCGCTGCTTGTCCTTGTGACTCGTAAAGAGGATGATGATTGCTCTGGATGCTACCCTTGAGTCGCATTTCTCACGGCGGAGCTAACACTGGTGTTTGGCACATTGGTCTGGGCAGAAAATGATGGGGAATTGGGCAACCCTCCCCAGTGTGAGAGGCAACCCCTGGTCCGTGGTGTTGATCTATCCTGAGCCCCTCTGTGGGCGTGATTTACAGCTTTCTGCCTCTAAATCACAGGAGATGTTTCTGCCTGCGGTTTTAGGCAAGGTTCAGCGGTGTTTTATGTCCATCTGTCCAGTATCATCCTTCCAGCATCATCCATCCAGTATGTTCAGCCATCAGTCTAGAAGCAGTGTGGCACAACAGGGAAACAGACCCTGTGCAGCAAACCCAGGCAGCAGGCGTGGGCTTTTCCAGCCTTTGAATGTGCACAGAGCAAAGGGCTCTCCCTGCCAAGCCATGCAGGCAACTTCCCCCATTCGCAGTAACTTCCCATCTGACTCGTGCCACCCTGTGTGTTTTGGTTTGCGAACAGGTACTGGTGGTAAGCTAGCCAGTGCCCAAAGGNGTTGCGAGACCTTCTGCCATGAAGACCTGGTTAAATGAGTCTGCATGTAAAAGCAGAGTTAAATACTAAGACACTTGTTCAGGAAAAAAAAAAACAAACGCAACAACCAAACAACCCAAACCCTCTCATTTTTATGTTCTTCAGCATACTCGTTTCCTTACAACCTGCAGAGGACAGCAAGATGTGCTCCAGCTGGTGATTCATGGCTCCCAACGTAGCAGTTGTCTGTGGGACCAGGGTTGTGGAGGTGTAACAGAGTTTGGGAGTCCTTTGACTGAGCTGCTGGTGGTCTGGGAGCATCAAGATGGGTGGAGACTCCAGCTGCAGAAGGGTCACAGCCAAGCAGAGTTTCACTGGTGTCACCCAATCCTCAGAAATTTGAGGAGATTGTGGGCACTGGGCTGTGTGTGACAAAGCATAGCTCAGAGGGGGCGGGTGCTGCTGGCATCTGGCAGGGATTTTAGACTGATTCAATACCATGCAGAGGTGTTTGCATGTGCTTCCTCCCCAGAAGGCTTAGTCAAAAATAAAAATGGTACCTGAGCTTCCCTCCCCCAGGAATGACCCTGCTTGCCATTGCTGGGGGACCACAGGGTGATGTCCAGCCTGCTGGTGCTGGTACCAGAGAAAGGAGACTGGACAGGCAGAGCTCAGAAGAGATGGGTCAGGTGTGCTTCTCTACCAGAGGTGAGGTGTGAGCAAGCCATGCATGGGGTCCAGCTCCTTAAACCATCTAAAAGCTTGGTGGCTAAGTCCAACCTACCTGCTACAGCCAACATCTGTGTCATATATGGAGACAGGCATGCAGGTTAAGAGGCAAAAGACACCTTTTAGAACTCTCTGACTACAGCCAACAGTGCTGAGTGTGGTCTGGCTTTCAAACGCCCAAAGAGAGAGGAGATGAATACTTTCTGCACAACACACCAGTTCTTACAGCTCTTGGCCTGGTGGGCATGGACATTGTGGGTTCAGACCTTAACTTGCTGGAGAAAGCCCTAGCCGTTAGACTGTGAACCGGTATAAGCAGAGCTACTCACCACCCTCCCTCAGAGGACAGGACAAGAAACGAGCTGAACGAGGTCTCCCATGGTAACTCCAGAGAACGACCACAGTGGTGTGTCCTGGCAAAGACAGGGCTTCTCGCGACTGCCCCAGACCTTTGCCAATCTTACGTTGTCCCGAAGTCACTCACTGTGGGCCAATGTCAGACATGGGTTTAGACAGACCTTTGCTCTAGCGTAGTGCAGTCACTCTTACGCTCCCGTGCTCAGGGTGGTAGGAACAGGGTGGCTGTTTGACCCAATGCACCTCCTGCTAACCAGGCTCTACATGAAATACTTTGCCACAGAGCAGTTGGAGGGGAAAGAAACGCCGATCTTGAGCAACTTTGTCTTGGCTTGTGTGTGGTAGATCAGCTCTTGCCAGAGGCGTGCAGAGCTGACAGCAGACGTCCACATCTCCTGGCTGTGAGCACACACACACAACAGACCCAAAGTGGTCAGCCTCTCCCACGAAACTCCCCAGCTGATATCCCAGGGAACTTTCATCCCTGCTTCATTTTGAGCGTTCATGAGCCTTTCAGTCATAGTGATATGCCATCAGATTTTGATGGCTAATGAAGGAACAATCATCTCTTCACTTCCCTTTTATAGCAGCTGAGGCTTTCAGTAACATTATCCTGCCATGTTTTGACATCTGGCTTGTCAGCAAGAACATTATCTACCACAATGTTTTTTCCATGAGCAAAACTTTGACATAAATTCACTGGCAGGCTGGCTGGATGCTGCTGTGTGCAACACCTACTGCTTCCAAATAGTAAACACGCTCCCAGACTCAGAGTTCAGAGCCGCTGTTGTATGCCCAGACAAACTGAGACTTGAAACGTTGCACCAAATGACCGCCCTTGGACTGTGCCATGAAATCCCAGGAATCTTATTTGTCCCTCTTTGGTGTAGTATCTGGGGACGGGGTGATTTATTTTGGTGTCACCACTACCGTCACCAACATGGGATCTTACCGACATTGAGACCCCACAGTGTCTGCAGTGCAGGGCTGTGATCTGGTTGCCTGAGCGTTGTGCTAGGAGCCACCAGAGATGCCCTCAGGTATCTGGGAGGCTGGCAGGTGGGCGAGGGGGTGTTCTCCAGCTAGGATTGCACATCCAGGGCCTGTTACCATCTATGAGCCTTGCTGGGGCTGTTGTTTTTAACCTGTGCTCTGTGGATGCAGGGGTGTCCATGGGATATTTCCCAGTGTATGATGGACCACCAGAAGAAGACCTGTTTACTGACTGTTTGTCTTTCCACTGGCCAGAACTGCTTTACAAACTTGTTCAAGAACGACATGTACCACCTAGACATCTTCCTGCTACCGTGATGTTTACAGGACTCGTAGCCATCCGGCTCCCTCTCTGGCAGCAGCACCACTGCCAGGAAGGATTTAAATTCTCCGGTGACTTCCATGGACTCCCAGAGCCCTTCTGGCCCCCTTCAACCCTTCTCCCCACCCTGGGCCAAGTGCAGCTGAGTCGGTACGCTTGGTCTGTTGCCACTTCATCCTGGAAGGCCTCAGCAGTGCTGGGATTTGCCAAAAACGCGGATCTGAGGAGCCTCTCTGCCAAGCCCAGATGATGCTTCTGCTTCCCTTCTTCTTCTATCCCCTATCCATGCCCTGGCCAGCACAGAGGGTGGGTGTCTCCAAATCACTTCTTGAAGACTACTGTAAATTCAGGCTAATGCCCCTGGTACTCCCAGAGTAAATATCAGTGTTTTCTTCTGAAAAGAAACACTTGGTGCCCTCCAGAACCCAGACTCTTTCACTGCTTTAGCTGGAGAGCACTGATCCAGCTTAGTCACAAGGGGAAGGCTTGCCTCACCTGATCTCCTGATTTTAAATATCTAAGCTAAATATCTAAATATCAACATTTTAGCTGGTCATCCAGGTCTTCTCTGTTAGTCAGCGCAGAGAGACAGCCAGTTCTGGGAGGTGACTCCTCTCATTTAGACATTAACTTTAAAAGAAGATGATTTGCACCCCAGAAACATTTGCGCTTCTTTATTAAGTGTAATGGATGTAACCTGTAGATCACCATCATGACCAGGGACATCTCATAACGTTGTACAGAATCCAGCTTTCTCAAGTTCTCCATCCTCATAACCTTCTGCCCAAAGACCAGCACGATGTTAGGGCTCTGCTCAGTACTGTCCTGTGGTAACCTTTCCCATCAAACTGGACTATCTCTTGTTATCCCAACAGCTTGAGAAAGAAGGTGGTAGATGATCTCCCCCGGATCTGAGCACTCAGAGTTGTCCCTTTTCCAACCCTCTCCCACCTGGGAGTGTAGATGGTTAGAGGAGAATTTCAGAGCAACTCTGAGCCTTGCTTTTTTTCCACTGCTCAGAAAATCTCCTTGGTATTTCTGCATACCGTGCCAAAAGAGCAGTGTCGTTCAATCTCAAGGAAGGTCACCAGCCTCTGCTCCTCTGACATTTCTTGTCACATGCAGCCACATGCACACAAGGTTATAGTGGGCTGGTGCCAACCATAAATCACCCTGCACTGTCTCCCCACTCTCAGAGAGTGCTGTAACCAGTTGAAATTTTAGTGTCGAGATCACAAAATTCTTCAAGCCCAAATCCACTTAGGGCACTTTGGTCAAACCAGCTGCTGGCCCCATCTTTAATGCTTACAAATGGACTTCGGGGACAGATTTGTTCATTTGTTCATTTGTTCATCTCTAAAGCATGACGACAAACGGGCCATCACTGAACCCTGCAGAGAGATGCTGGGTCACAGCTTGTAAGGAGAAAAAGGGAAAAAAAAAAAGTGTTATCAATTACTAAATGCCAGCTTCTCGCAGCACAGCTATCCTTCTGTACGTTTCTTATTCAAATAATAAAACAATTTAACTCCTCAAGGCTCAAGAGACCTTAGGTGTACGCTGTAGGGAATGTATACTGTTTGTGCCATTGTTTAGAAGCCTTTATTGGATGATCTGCAAGGGTCAGGTGTGAACAGCTGGGTGAAGATGACGTACAAATTTTGAGCTGCTCCTTCCTTCGTTGGTTCTTAGTTTTCCTATAAAAATCTCTAGATGTCATGGAGGCAAGGAAAGACTTGAGAAATATTCACTAGGACTTAGGAGTCAACGTGTCCAAGAAGCCTCCAGGAGGGAATGGTGGCTGTCAGAGCTCTCCTGAGCGTGCCAGGAGCCAGACGGAGTTGCTCGGAGGGTGCGTGGTCGCACTCATCCCAGTGAGCATTATCTCTCCAGCGGAGGGGTGCGAGGCTGGAAAGGAGTGTTCTGTGCTGGGAGACAGAGATGCTTTGCAAATGTGGTCTGGGATTTTCATTGTCGGTGGTGGGGCCAGCACTCAGCCTTCAGCAGCATCACCGTGCTCTGCACCCTTCCTTGCAAGACCCCAAAATTTCAGCTCAAAGCAGGGAGAAATCTGCTTTCTCTTCCTCCCCCTCCTCTTCGATCTATTGATCTGTTCAGAGCCGGGAAGGGGACGGCTTTCCCCTTGCTGCTGGGGGGGCCTGGGGCTGGCAGCAGGAAACTTCCACTTCCTGGGCAGATTGTGAAGGAAGGCATCAGGATGAGAAAAAATGCTATTAAAGGTTCTGCAAGAACAAAGTGCAGTGGTCCAGAGGCAGCCCAAGGAGCTGGGTTTATTTGCCCTGGCTCTGAGGGGTGTGGGTGCCACACTTGGGGCTGGGGACTCCCTCCAGCACCTGCCTACAGGGACCAGAGCACTCCCCTTTTTTGTTTTTCGGAGAAAAATCCCTTGTGCTGATATGGAGAGAGCACCATCCTAGAGCTCCTGGGACCACGCACACCCCGACCGGCAGCATTACGAGACACCTTTTGGATGCAGATACCCGCTGGGTATCTGCACACCCAGAGATGTCTCTCCTGTGTCCCCAGAGGGGGACACGACCCTCGGGCAGAGGATTTTCCGTCAGGGCAGTAACGCGTAGGGCCAGCTGCGTGTTTCGCCCATGTATCGTGTTGCCCTCCAGCGTTAGCAGACAGGAATATTTTGTTCCGTCTGAAGCTTCTCCCACTCCCCAGCCCTGAGTGTTTTCTCTTCCTAACGAGACGTGAA
>Ga0065711_1045091_pt1 | contig 13698 bp, 5 predicted proteins | sample Hoacrofraction12_FD_59098 | JGI IMG/M metagenome (GOLD analysis project Ga0065711, IMG submission 59098) | Hoatzin crop microbial communities from Cojedes, Venezuela - Epithelial fraction 12 v2 (version 2) | ecosystem: Host-associated > Birds > Digestive system > Esophagus > Crop | place... | reverse complement strand
ACGGAGCACTGGAACAGGCTGCCCAGGGAGGTTGTGGAGTCTCCTTCTCTGGAGATATTCAAGACCCGCCTGGACAAGGTCCTCTACAACCTACTGTAGGTGACCCTGCTCCGGCAGGAGGGTTTGGACTAGATGACCCACAGAGGTCCCTTCCAACCCCTACCATTCTGTGATTCTGTGAGGTTACTCAGGGCCTTTACATACCAGTCATTCCATCAATAATAAATTGGAGAACATAACACGTAGTTTTTCTAAAACGTTATAAATAAATATGAGAGAGTTTTCCATTAAAGAAATCACTTGCAGGTATCTTTTTAATGTCCTCAGTTTTTCTAATTTAAATTCTATTATTACAGTATCATTAAAATTCCAAGCAGGCAGATTTAGTCTACATGCAATGGGACATGGGATAGGCCTTTTGTGGCACAATTAAGCGTGTTCCTTTCAAGGGCAACGTCACAGAAGGTGAACGCTAATTTCGCTACTAAGGTAAAGGAGGATGAATGACTGTGGGAAGGAAGACAAGCAAAAACAAGCTACACAGCACAATTTTTTTGTGAAGTTCTCTGTCATATTTAACTTTCACTTTCTAAATAGGTTATTATAGGGACAGCAATTTGCATAAAAAGATTAAGGATTGCACGAAATGTCAAAGACTGCTTTGCAGCTGTAATGCGAACAAAGAAAAAACAGTCTTTGCAGATGTCAAATGATTTTTAAGGAAATGATCAAAGATACTCTGATAATAGCACATGATGCATAAAATACCCCCAACACTAGGTGTCAGGGTGCATATGCTATTTCTGGAAATAACTTAAAATTTCTCCACTTCCGCATATGAAAGTCAGAGCTCCATACAGAGGCAACCTCACAACACTCTTAGTTCTGAAATACTTTTTTCCAACAAGTTTTATCCAGATGGGAAAACTAAAATCATCATAAAATCATAGCTCAGACCAGAAGGTATTACAAACAAAACAATTTAAATATTTTTTAAAACAGATGCTCTAAAACAATTTAAATCATCTAGCTAACATCCTTTTCAATACTGTATTATTTGGTTCAAATTGCTGGTCATGAAGCACTAAGCACACTATACACTGGTTTTGGTTTACACAAAGGGTAAGTAGCTATAAGACACTCAGATCATATTTCATAAATTCTTGAAAGCCTACTTACAATATATGTAATACATACATGTAAGAAAATCTATAAAGCGTCCTGCCACCCAATAGTCTTCACACTAACAGTATTATCATGGACTTACTTTCCATTACTTCATAGAACCTATCAGAATAAAAGTTGAAAAGTTCATCGACTCTAAAGGAAATACTCTTGAATAATAAGACTGGTGCACACCACACAAAGTAAGTTGTATCACGAAATAAATGGAGCGTGTGTGATGGCATTTTATGTATAGATGCTGATTACATGCACTTTGGGAAACCTGAACAGTCAAAGTACTTTTTCATTGCAGCTCAAATCAATTACCAACCGGTCATAAAACTAGCATGATCCTAGAGGAAATACTAATAATTCCATTAATTTTAGTTAATAACAACTCAAATCAACAAGTCTAGAGAGGAGTGGGCCCACTTAATTTTCCCCCTGAAAAAAAGAAGAAAAACTCACTTTGCACTCAGTGACAGTAGCAAAGGTTATGATACATCTGAATATAGTGGTAGTGGTATGGATTCAAGCCCTGGAAAGACCCACCACACACTCATACATGTCTGCATGGTTATCATCAAGAGGGTTTAGACTACCCTATGTGCATTCACACCTCAAATGACAGGGGATTATGTACAGGAATGGAGAAATGATCGGGAAAGTCATTTGGGACCATATTTCTAACATAGTGTAGGTACTAGGTTAAATTCTTTGACTACACAGTTACACAAAACTGCATAAACTAAAACTTCACTTTACAAAAAAAAAGATAGCAAAACGAAACAAAAATGTCAGGAATATGGAAACTCCCTGTCTTCAAATTAAACAACAGAGAATGAAGAGAAGATGTTTTGCCATTTAACCTTAACAGATAATAACTAAGAATAAACTCTGTTATCATTTAGTACGTAGTAACATACTGCACACTAGTTTTACTATAACAGGGCTGCTCTCACAGTAGGTACATTACACAAAGGCAGACAAAAAGCCAGGAAACAGAAAACACATTAAACTTCTAATACAAACACCGTATTATAAATGACAAAAATTTGCAAACAGATACAAAAAGATACCATTTTGAGTTTGACAGCCTTTTCTTCTTAGCTTAAACAGTTTATATCAAAATACAATTATTCACACATCAAAAAAAAAAAAAGTCGCACGCTTCCTCAGAAGTTCTACAACGTATTTAAGCAACATTTTGTGTTCAATAAAGTGTCAGTTTGGTAATCCGAAAGACATTAACCTAAAATGTGTATTAACAAAGTCCCATTCTTTAAATTTTAAAATTACATGTAAAAGGTAAGCCCACATACATGTAAAAAAATCACATTAATTTTGAAAAAGGGAATATGCCTTAATTTATTATTAGAAGAGAACTAGGACCTTGGAGTGGGAACCTAACTCTGAAATATAGATATAAATTATTATGCTTCCTCAAATTTTGTAGAACACAGAAGGTGCTTTACACATGCTTGAAACTGGATTTTTTAAAACAATCAAGAACAAATGGCTTACTCATAGTCAAAATGCAAATATTTAAGTGCAAAAGAGCTGGCTTATGAATGATAACTAGATACTAACTGCAAAAGACTACTGGAAGAATACTGGAAGAATCCAGGGAGACTTCAGCTTTCTAAACAGCAATATAGTTTAGTATTTCCATCTCTTTTGGTTCCCTCCCAAAAGACTTTCTGTAATAGCTTACTGATGAAAAGGTGATCTTTTTTTTCAAATTTGCAGTGATGTTGGAATGACAGTACCTTTTTCCATGTCTGTATAACTTCTATGTGAGATATAAAATAGAGACAAAATGGAGTTTTCATAACTCTCCCAAATTTCAGGAGAACTCTATCACTTACAGAACACCATGATATCAAAAAATTTCATCATCACAAATTCATGGGCAATGAACTACTAGTTTTAGTTACTTAGTAGTGAAATTCAAACTGGAAACCAAAAAGAAAAGTAGGAGGATATTTAGTGAAATGCTGAATGTGATTTTTCCAAGATAGTAAAGATTTATTGTAAGAATTCGGATGGAGTGTTATTTTAAAGGAATGTGTTGCACAGAGCGTAGAAGGTTGAAAAAGCTCAGAAACAGAGAGTCAGAAAACAAGCATGAATGAAAAAATCTTCCGAGAAGTTGCACAGTAACATATTTTAAACAACAATACAACTCCCCCAGATACTTTTCAGTTAAATAGAGTTCTTGGAATGTATGCATTACCTTAACAACAGGATTCAGCAGAACAACCCCTGATTTCTTTGTAATAACTTGCTTTGTCGTGTAATGATGTTCTATGAGCTGAGGAATAGTTGGAAATCCAGTTCCTTCAAAACGATACTGATTCTGTATGGAGGTAAAAGGAAACAATTTCTTATTTTCAAGCAGTATTTCAAACAAGAAACTGCAAAATCATATCACCAAGCTTCCCTCACTAGTAAAAAAACAAAGAAATATTCACTTTTACAGAATTAGATTTCTTTCCTGTTCTATTTAATAGCATTTCTACTAAATTAAATGGAATGATAGGAAGATGATAAATTAATAAATGCAAAATGACTGCATCACTCATTTAAGGCAACATGATAAAATAACCATTTATTTAAACTCTTAATTTAAAGAGATAGGACAGTTAAACTTAAAACTTTGACAGAGTGAAATAAAAATATTAGAAACCAGAAATAACAACATTCTTTTCTTAATTACTTAAAGTTCGAGGAATTACAGAAAACAAACTAAAAAATAAACATCTGTCAACAAAAGAAACAGTAGATAAGTAACACTATCTTACTCAGATCTTACTGCATTTCAATGTTTGTTAAAATTAATAAATCCCTGGCACAAAGTATAAAATCATGATTGCTCTTTATTAAGGACTATATACCAGAAGAGTCTACAGCAGCTAAAAATAAAGGCAGGTCATGCATATAATTCATAGAGAAGCTCGGCAAGACAAAATTTACCCCCCCTTCATTACTTTATTTTTTTTTATATATATAATTGAACATAACGGAAACAATTAAACCTCTTAATATTTTCTTAGAAGCACGTAACATTATCTTCACAAAGACTGCTATGACATATCATTCTTTCAGGTGTTGAGCAGAAAAAATGTATTCTTATTGCTTATCTTTGCCCCTACATTTGACGGGGAAAAAAATAGTAAAGAAGTGTTTATTTCATCCTCCTGAATGTGTTAAATTATACACCGCAGCTGACTGGGAAACAGGATAAAGTCTTGTGCCTACACAAGACTGAGCCCCTACACTTAGAGAACTCTTCCCCCAAGAGAGAAGGTGCCATAAGCCAGCCTGACAATGGCAACAATAAACAAGTACTGCAATTAAAAAAACTCCATGCACAGACAGAGATTCAAGTTCTTTTACACAAGTGGACAACGAAAACCCAACGAAAACCCCTACCACTGGCATGCAGACTTCTTTCCTTCCTTGCACAAAGCATTGAAAGTTCCGCTTCTCTACAGGTTAAAGCATTAACTTCCTGAAACGTGTTATTGCTGTTAGTAAAGACAGCTTAGTCATGTCACCTATTTCTAACATTCCTGGTTCTCTAACAAAAAACTATTGTCATTGTCTGAATACTTTTTGTTGTTCATTTTGTTGTTGAACTTCATTCACTTCTTAAATAGTGACTCAGCTTTGACTGACCAGTAACGCTAGCTCCCATTCCTTTGAAATAAGCTCCTTCATTTTTCTGTGCTAATGATCCAAAAAACCTGATGTCCTGAGAGTCTCCTTAGCACAACAACCAGCACTGCCTATTATTTCCTCATCCCAGACCCAGCCGTGCGCCCATCTGCTGCCGTCAATGTAAGACCTTCGGGGCAGACAGTGCTCTTTGGTTCTGTGCATTTACACAGGTTCCTGACCATTATTAAGCTCCTTAACAAACAACAATTTGAAAACAGGACAGCCTCAAACAGCAGCAGTGAAAAACAACAGTAGCCTTGAATAACAGCAGTGAATTTTGATGCTTAAAGCTGAATGATGAACTCATCACACACATAGTTTTATTAAGACTAGCCTTTAAAATAATGGTAAAACCAAAGAGAGAACACTTAGGCAATCAAAGGACCACTGTCCCGCTCTGCCCTTCAGGATTTGATTCAGAAGAAAATTTGTATATGGAGACCATCTCCATATGGGGAGATGTCACTGATCCATGAGTGTGATTTGACCCATCACAGAGACCTGACTCCACATTGTTCACACCGATGCAAACAAACAAATCCCTTACACTAAACTCTCATCAAACTTCCCTACGAAAATGTTCATGAATACAATCCCTCTTGGTATATGACCATAGCAGTCCCACCATCTACTAACTCATTCTGAGATCTTAATAAGCTTTTTCTCTTTTTACAATTAATGGGGTTTTTTTTACAACAAATGCAGAAAATTTACCCCATAGAAGTGCATAAGGAGTGCTGCATTTCTTCAAGAAAAAAAATTTTAACTTCCATGATTGGTAAGAAAATCTGCCACAAATGAATCCCAAGAGCACACGAACATAATGCCTTAACACTACATGTACAAGCAGACAGATCTAGTGACGTGACGATGTTTGGACTGTCTAAGCTACGCAATCTTAAACCATATCAATCTTACATTTCAAACGTAATTCCTCAGAGAAAGTAGAGAAATTATGGAAATAAAGATAGCTTTTAACTTTTTTTTTTGTGGAAAAAAACAATACAAAAAAGGGTCAGCTTATGGGTAGCTGATCCTACGGAAGCCTTCCAACTTCTATGAAGTTCAAAAAATATCACTGCCCCTCACCAAAAAGAAATAAACTCGGTACTCAATATTGACTTATCCCAGGCATGTTGCATCAGCTGGAGACTTCTATGAGGAAATTCCCTCCATGTAAACATTGTTATGTGACTAAATTTCTGTATTTTTCTGTATAAGGGAAATTTTATTACAAGAGACTGAAATAAGTTTTGACAGCATTACTGAATCAAAACTGAGAATGTTTGCTGCTGTGTCATACTTCAAGAAAAACTTCTAGTAATGTTATGAGAACTGTCACATTTTGAATTTTCAAAATTCTGAAAGGTAAAAAAGAATAATACACACATTCAAAAAAAACAAGCAATATATTAAGAAGAATAAAAAGAAATATATTGCGTAACAACATACAGAAATTAACATACTGTTTAAAATAACAATTTTTCCTAAGGTAGAGCAACAAAGGGATCAGTTCCGGTCCTTAGAAGCATATATGCTGTGCAACATCCAAAAGCGTTTGTGTTATACTGAACAAAACAATAGCCATAGGGCTAAAATCAACACAAGCATTTCCAGTGCAGCAGGGACGTCAATTCACAAGTGTACAGAAACCAGCACAGATTATTTTCTTCTCCATGAATGTTTCCATTTTCCAGGAAGATTCAATGGAATCTTCACAGTCTGAATTAAAAGTAGATTAATTAGCACCAACTATGAAAATGGCTTTAAAAATAAATAAATGTACATGCACAAATTTGTAGTAAGAAGTTCTGGATTTCAAAACATTTGCAGAAACATTTTGGCTTTTCAATATAAGATAAAAGACGTTGAATAACCTCACACTTCGTATTTTTCTTTTTTTACCCCGAAATGACCTCTCCCTTGATTTCGGCCCTGATGAAAATATTTCCAGCAGCTTTCATATTTTCATATAAAGGCTAATGCCATTTGCCATAGTTAATTATGTAGATCCTAAGTTGTTTAGCTGAAATTATAAACTTCCTAACATTGAATATTCAGTACTATATCAGAGACGTACATCAGCATATTGTATGATAAAGTGTCTCCGTTGTCCATCTGAAAACACAGAAAGGACATATTCACCAGGTTTCCCGTGGCTCTCTCGCACCAAGAAGTCTCCTTGCTGTTTTAACAGCTCCTGGGCTTCTATTCTTGGAATTGCACCATGATACCAATCTTGCTCAGCCAATGGTTTCTCAGTGGTTGATATTACATCAAAGAACTTGGGAAAAATATTGGAAGAAAAATGTTATAATAACAGCACATTTTTAGAGTTTACTTTCACATTAAAAGCATGATAAACAACAATAATGTCTATTTCTGTATCTAAATTATGTATTTCTATTAGCAAACAGAATCAAGGCTCTTCCATTTACATAAAATGTATACTGATCACCTACTTTCCTATTACCTAAAAAATTAATATATAAAAAGCAGAAGTGTATATAAAACTTCCCTAAAACTATAATATTTTTCACTTGGCCCGCTATTTTTCCTAAGCCATACCAACCAACTCTTTCTCACACATTCTGGCGTGCTATTAACAACAATTCAAAATGAGCCATTTCTTTGTCCAGACAGAAACTTCTCAGACATCAAAAAGAACAATAAATTGATTTATGCAAAAGCATTTAAATTGGATAAATTGTTTTCACAGAATTTACCAATTGCATCCCAAATCAATTAATAGCTCTATGAAACACTTTTCCTAGCACTTACACTGTAGCACAGAATATACACCTGGGGGTACTGTGCTTACGAACTTTAAGACACAGGGATTCTAAGAAATTATTCTCACTGGCTATAAATGGAAGGTAATGAGTTTTAACATACAGTTTCACGTATTAATTTTAGCAAGCTTATACTGTTTAAGAAAACACTGAGGAAAATTTCAAATTTTTCAATGACCAGATTTATTTGTGATGGCTAGACAGACAAGCCCTTACTCTAGCTGCATGTCACTCAAAATCATTAGAGAGAGAGCTCATAGAAATTATCGCGAGTGGTAAAGCTCTGGACAGAATAACACAGTGTCTACTGTACCATGAGTTGAACAGGTATGTGAACATGTCCCAGGCAAGCTTGCTGAACTGCACTTTAGATAACACCATGAAGATGCACACCTCAATTAAGCACGACCAAACAGATACAAAGCATACAATTCTGAATTAACCTCTCCTGTTGCTCTGCCGTGATAAAAAAAAGATTTTTCTTCATATCATCAAAGATAATATGGTGTTTCCTCTATGAGGATGGAGAAGGAGCACAGAAACACTCCACTGGTGCATGTAAAGGAAAAATCTGACATGGTGCAGCTATGGGCATGGTGGAGGCCACCTGCACATCTAAGGTCTTCCTGCGGACATATTTCAGTTAAGATGACTTACCTAGACAAAAAAAAACTAAGAACAGTCTCAGACTCTCAGAGTGGCAATGAGTAGACCCAAGCAAGCGAACCTACCCTGAACTTCTTGTTTCAAAGTATCTGTAATTCTTTAGCACTTTCATAGTAAAGTTTCTGGTATAAAAATTGCCTTTGTCTGTGGGTTCTTGGCTGCCTTTCTAAGTTGTACCACCAAAAAGATCTAGTTTAGTCCAGGATCCTGATGGAGAACTGAAGAACACATTTAAAAGCCTGACAGAGCCTTATATTCTCACACATCGACACGGGGATCTAGAGCCCTGGGCTCATATCAGGTATACTTTCAGACATGAGATTTTGAGGTCAGAACTGTAAATAGACTCATCACCAGAAAGAGCAAGGATGCGCTATTGCAGATTTCACTCTCTTACAGATTCAGAGCTAGCAAGGGCTAAGTAAGAAATAACAACAGCTTAAACAGGAAATGCACGGTCGGAGTTTTTAGGAGCAAAAGATGTACTCCTGTGGTTTTCAGCACAGTGAACTACTAAAAGCCCAAGATACTGTTTGTCCAAGAAGGCAGTCTTATATTTCAATTTCAACAGTTAAACACTTCTCAGATCAGAGCTGCCTACTACTGCTAAATAACACTAAGTCATTCTCTTTCAGAAATTCCTACATGAAAAAATAAGCTTTCAAAATGTTAGAAAATGTTATTTACTTGAACATTTATTGCTCAAAGATGCCAAATTTGACTCGCCAGAAAACTCAGACCTCTACTATGCTATCAAGAAATGTTAAGGGCTTCAGAGTAGCAAAGGCTTTACCACAGACACACACTTCTACTTGAGAGGAGATGTTTCTAAGGATAAAAGTACAGTTCAGGGTCAACAAACTAGCTCACGGTCTGCACAAAGGAAGGTTTTAAAAAAAAAACAACAACCTGACATGCAACTCATTTTATAGCTTACTACAGAGGAAGCCACCAGATAATAACGCCTGTTTATGTTTGAACTGGGTCAAGTCTGAGTCACTGCTCAGACAACTGTGATCAGATCCCAGAAGAAAACATCTTAAAAGCCTTTATGACAGAGAAGAAGCTTATGGCAGAACAAAAGAGCATTTTAGACATGTTAACTATGGCACTGTTTATGACACTAACGTCAATCCCCTTCTTTTAAATTTGGTTAAACTAATATTTATTACTTTAGAAGGAAACAATGAAAATTCCACAAGGTATCCTCTGCTGATAGCCTCCTACCTTACATTACCTTTACTTATTATCATGTGTTCTGGAGCAATCATATTCAAGGTGGTTTTTGTGATGAAACAAGCAGTAATTATTCATGTTTTGAATGTTATTAAAATTGCGTTATTTTTATGAACAAGTCTTCTGACTCCAACATATTTTCTGTATGACACAATACTCACCCTGACTGTGTGTGAAAGAAAACATAACTGAAAGCCCAGAAAGAACAGTACAAGTGGAGGATATATACTCATTTTAATATTGATTTCAACTCAGTTTATACCACTTAGTGCTAATGTTTCTACTGCATTTTATAGTTAGAATTAAATGGTTTAAATACAATAAAGGTTCGTCTTTAAAAAAGACAGAGGAAAAAAAGCTACCCACGCAGAAGTAAATCCCCGTTTCTTTTCTTCAAACTCTACTGAGTCTAAGTATCAGTAAGCAACTTACTATGACTAATCAGATACCTGCAGAACAAGTTTGCATTCTAGGCCTCAGTGTTTTACAATTTCACTTGGGGGATGCAATCTCTTGCTCATTTGTATGCACACACTTGCAGAATCACTTTTTCAACAACTTCAATGAAGACATGTTTTTCTAAGATTTTTGTTGTTAATGTGACTGGAAGTTAAAAATAAATAATTAACAAAATCATACAGAAGGAAAGCAATTCTCACTGTCAAATTTCTACTCTCCTTCCAACCCTCCTCCCTTTTTTTGCCTTTTCTTTCTCCTTCAAGATTTCAATTTACTGCCATATTTAGCTCATGGGTTATTTGGGGGTGAAGTGGGGTGTGTGTGCCCTTATATACTTCATCATACTTTTCCTTCTGAGAGGACGGAAATGCTCTCATACACTTCACAGTCCTCACGGACCTAGTACTGTCCTCTTCACTTATTCTGAGCCCCCTTCTCTCTCCTTGTTTAACAATCCATTGAAACAGCAGATTTTCTCCAACAGTAAAATGAAGCAGTCCCCAGCTGCTGCTCTTATTCGAGAGAAAAATTGAGCAAACAGAAGAGTATTATTTCTAACTCCAAAAAATGAGATATTATTCCTGTCCTTATGCTGTCAATGAAAAGAAACTAATAACAGGAATGATATAGTATTAAACTTACAGTTTACTCAGTACTGTAATTTCTCATATATTCTGAGCTCAAACTTTGCATACTTCCTTATTTTCCATTCTTAAGCAAAGAAAACATTTTGTCAAGGCATTTTTTCTCTCCCAGTGTACAACATGGGCACACACAGAGATGAGAAAGTAAAGCAATAAATTTAAGTTAATAATTTGAGACAATTCCCTATGGAATATCCTGCCTTTAGCCTCAGTGTATCTGGCTCATTCCAACATGCTAATATACCATGTGAAACCAAAACTGATTCCACATATTATCACATAAAGAATAAAAAAGTTATCCTATAAACAATAACACGTCTGCGCCAAGCTCAAATGCCTCAGGCAGAAGGACAGAAGCTGGCATTCATGATGTAATTCATTCAGACTCTTCCTTCAGTTCATTCATAGCACTGCATTACAGGTACGTGAAAGTTGTCTCTTTTCTTGTGTTTTCTCTCCTCATTTGATTAAACTTACGTCTCTTGCTATTATAGCAAACTGGCTTGCATTTTGTCCAACAGAAGCCACCTCAATGCCTAACCTTGTTTTCTCTTAAAAAACACAATTTTCCTATATTATCCTTTACCTTCTCATTCTGAGAATACATAAAACATTTACGTGGCAACACACAAGCAACAGTTAAACTCCTGCGTGCTTTTGGAAGTACACGGTTGCTCTACAGCTTTCTTGAGATGACATAAAAAAAATCTGCTTTCTCTAATTACACACAAAATTCAACTTCTTCCACCAATTAAATATGGGACAGTGTTTTTAGAATAGCACTACACTTAAACCAATATACAGCATCGCTTCTAAAGTTTCAATAGACTTAAAACACATAATATGAAAATAGGTAGTTAACATCACATTTTTAGACTATGCTCTATCAGAACATCAGTAGTGGTCCTCTTCCTGCTCTTCTTCAAGATCCTTTTTTATACTGGTCTTTTTAAAAAAATAACAAATTCTTTTATGTTAGTTATTATTATTTTTAATACACCTTCCATAATAATTTTGTATACTTTGTTAATAGATAAGTTTTAAGTACCAGTTTATACATTTAGCAATAAACATGGTTATGTAATTGTCAGCAGAAAAAAGCTGAGCAGCTAACCACATTAAGAGCTAAGTACTAATTCATGAAGCAAATTTTAGCTGTATATGCATGGTTAGCTTTTCTAACAGACAAGAAATTGCTAAATCAAAACACAAGGCAAAACTGAAAATTGATTGGTTTATATATTCTGACTTTGAAGCTCATTTAAGTGATAGGTAATCAAGAGTACACTTGTTACTTAGATTTTACTTTCTGCCTCAAATGACCCAATTCCAATCTTAGTTCTCCCAAGCATATTCCAAGGCTTCAGCAATCCTACCTACCATGTATCTACACCCAGGTTTACACCAACTTCTATAGAATTAATAGTGATACAGATTGGAATGCCAATCAAAATGAGGCACATGCATTATTTAAAATGACACCTTCATTAAAGCAAATGAAAATTTTGACATTGACTTCCCCCAATTTCATCTGAAATGTTTTATCTTGATCTTCCTCTTGAAATTTTTCCTCTTCCAATTTTTCTCTGAAGCAATTTTAGGTAGGTGTGGGGGGGTTTTTTACATCATAACAAGTTGTATAACACATACAAACAGACAGAATTGAAGACTATATCTCACTTACACAAAGAACAGAGGTCACAGTAATATACATTTTAATATGCTTTTATTATGAAATGTTGCATTTTTACATCAATTAAAAGTTTAAAAACCAAAGATCATGATAATGTGGAGATTCTGTTGATCTCCAGAGATATTTCAGCAGGGATTCTCCTATTATGTCTCAAATACATCACTCAACTTTCACAATTTCCATAGGAAAAGCTCTCATGTCCTAATTTTATCTCATTATCATATTTGTTATTTCATTCCTTTATCATTATATACAATTTTCCTATATATATGTATATACACATAAATGTATACATATATATGCAATTGCAATCTCTTCCACACATTCTGAATATTGTTTAGCTTGAATAAAGTTTACCAGGTCCTTCAACAGGACCTTGGATGCAATCCTGCAGTATAAAACAGAAGGCCCATTCATTCTACAGTTTTCCCAAAAATGTTATTTTGAGCTAATGTTTCAGGTGACAAGATCACAATTAAAAGGCAGATTTCAAATTCTGCCCCAATTATCATAGAATCATAGAAAGTTTTGGGTCGGAAGTGGTTCATTTTTTATTTTGGTTTTTAGTTTGGGTTTCTTTGATTTTGGTTTTTATTGGGGTTTTTTGTTGGGAGAGTTGGGATGACATATGTTCCACCTCAGGAAAACACAGTAGGTTTTCAAGTAACATCTGACACCTCCCCAGGCAGGTGCTCAAGTATTGTAACTAGTCTTGCAATCTTCTGTACCAAAACAAACAGAGGTAATACAAGAGTGAAAGAAACAAGAAAGTTTCTCCATTCCTTAGGGAACATGAGCAAAAGCCTACTAGAAGAGATACACAACAATTTTTAGCGGGGATTGAAGCAAGAACTATAAAACCTAATTACTTAAATTGTACCAGTTATTGAGGAAGAAGTAGTAGTAGTAGTAGTAGTAGTAGTATATGCTTATATACTGGTGTCTTTGTAACAAATATGGGGAATATAATTATTGCAATGATGGGTCAAACATGCATGACCATCTGACCTGCTACAGAGTACCATAATACTGTGCCTTTCCAGGCACTGGGCTCCCCAGCTCAAGAAAGATGAGGAGCTACTGGACTGAGACCAGCAGAGGGCTACAAAGATGATGAGGGAACTGGAGCATCTCTCCTACGAGGGAAGGCTGAGGGAGCTGGGCTTGTTCAGCCTGAAGAAAAGAAGGCTCAGAGGGGACCTTATAAATGCCTACAAATATCTGAAGGGTGGGTGTCAGGAGGATGGGGCCAGACTCTTTTCAGTGGTGCCCAGCGACAGGACAAGGGGCAATGGGCACAAACCGAAGCACAGGAAGTTCC
>Ga0065711_1010699_pt1 | contig 13698 bp, 12 predicted proteins | sample Hoacrofraction12_FD_59098 | JGI IMG/M metagenome (GOLD analysis project Ga0065711, IMG submission 59098) | Hoatzin crop microbial communities from Cojedes, Venezuela - Epithelial fraction 12 v2 (version 2) | ecosystem: Host-associated > Birds > Digestive system > Esophagus > Crop | place... | reverse complement strand
CAGGGTCTCCTACAGCAGGCTGCACAGGACCTTGTCCAGGCGGGTCTTGAATATCTCCAGAGAAGGAGACTCCACAACCTCCCTGGGCAGCCTGTTCCAGTGCTCCGTCATAATCTTATGACATCAGGCTCAGTATCTCGGATGAATAGAGTTCTTAAAAGAAATAACAAGCAAAAAGAGCATGAAGACTAAGACACAGACTAGGGAAAAGAAAGGTGGATTCTCACCTTAAATGTAGTTATCTTGTAAAACTTATACACAGAACATATCAGCAGTTGCAGGGAAGTGCCAGCACCTAAAATGAGAAATTAGGTCAGGCTTTGCTACCTCATTGGATCCCTCCTCTTCTCTCCTTCTCTGTTTTATATATAAAGTTTGTCTTGGGGATTCTGATACATGTTTTAAATATAAGGAATGCTTGCCTCCATTGTGCATTACAGGGATCTTGACTGTAATCTAGATGAACTACCTGGGCTATTTAGATTAAGACAATTTCTTGGGGTAGCAAACTTCTCTTAAACTACTTTTGACAGCTGATAGATGTCTATTTGCATTATGCCCATCAGATTCAGTGCCTGAAGGCTTGTAGGAGGGTCCTCAAAAAGGAGGCTTTCAACTGTGTCTAAAGCATTTGCAAGTGACAGCATTCCTCCAAGAAGTCACAGGACCTGTAGGTTCTTCATAGGACTGGAGGAACATCATAGATACGGCAGAACGGGAAGGAGTATTTCACGAAAATGCATCTGTAGTTTCAGAAATTCCTGCAATATTTCATAAACCTTTAAGAAATATGAGATTTATTTTATGTTCTATGGGATAGCATCTAACAGAACAACAAAGCATATAGAGACAAACTGAGAAACCAACAGAACTTTGATTCACTACAGATTTTCAGTATAACTACATTTTACAGCATTAACTCAGTATTCTTTGGGAAACATTTTTCTTGCAAGAATTTATTTGTTTGCTTTTCTGTTAAACACCAAAAAAGTAACTTCTCTTGGAAATTGAGCAATTAAAACTTGGAAAAAAAATTTACTCTTCCCTTATAGCTGTTCACTAGCAGACGACAACAAACAAAGAGTAAAAGTCACGAACACTGGCACAGAGAAGAAGAAAACAGAACATTATGTAAAGCCTGCCTCTTTGGAATGGCTGACTACGGGAATCATTAAAAATGAGATTATGTTCTTATGGGAGGTATCTAGGGCATGATGTTTGGAAAAGCTGCCTGGCTGCAGTTACTAAGGACCGACTACCTTGGGTTCTTCAGAAAGTCTGTGGCATTCAAGGCTGTGTAACAGACAATGCAGACAGAGTCTGTCCAATACAATTCTCTCAGCTCTGTTTTACACACTATAACCTTAGTTTTGCTGTGATCAATGCTCCCAAAGGGCTTAGAAGTCTGATAAGAGAAAGATCAAAGACAAATATCTTCTTCCTGGTTGTTGTAGCATTTACGCCCACTTCTCGTGACTTCTTTCATGCAAATGGATAGCCCTTTTTTAAGCACTGTGCTCGCATGCTGACTTCTGTGTAGACAGGAACACTGGGTTTAAGTCTTCAATAACAACTTTGAGGGAGTGACTGTGAAATAGTAATTCCTAACTAAGAGACCACATGATTTTTTTCTTGATGTTTGCTATAAGTTCTTGCATTTAAAAGCAGTATTTCATAAGGCAGGAAACAATTTCAAAAACAAATGAATGTATGCTTCTGTTTGAGGAAAACATCTTCCAGTGGAAAAATAATTCAAGATTTTTTCATTATCTTTAAAAGAGATAAGAGGTATATCATGAAAAGGTAAAAAAAGGGCACTGTCTCCCTGGACCGCCCTAGAAATCTTAGACGATGAGAATGCTTGAGATTGTCTTACTCAAGGCTGCTAAAATTCCATCACCCTGCTAAGGCTCAGCACAGAAAGAAGAACGTACAGAAAAGGAAGCAGCAAGTGTTTCAGTCCCATACTAGAGTTCTGCTACAGGAAGAGAGAGCACAGTCTTTTGGATCCTGAGATATCTCATGCTTCTGAAACTGTTTCTGCAACCACAGAGTGCCCATCCAAAGCAAAACCCTGGGCTTCCCATCTTACAGCCTCCCACCTCTTGCTGCAGACCTCCTTTGAGCATTTGCTAATTTTTTTGCGTCTCAAGGACCCACCTCTCTTTCCAAGTCATTCTGTCCCCAAACTGCTCACACCTCAGCCTACCGCTCCTCCATATCTCAAACTTCTCTGTACTCGTCATATCTCACCTCCTCCATCTTTTTCCCCTCTCACAGAAGAGCTGGTGCCCAATGCAGCAAACCTTTTTTTGGATGCCAGCTTTGACCTATTAGAACACATGGTCCAAGATATTAACCAGACCAGCCTGAAAAACCTTGTTCTTCACAAATCCAGGTAGCTGTTTTTCATCTGCATATTGTCTTCTAAGTCTGTACTTATGGTCAGTCTTATATATTGCTTCCATGTTTATTCATTCCATAATTTATATAGTGAATAAAACTACGTAGAAAGATTTATAATTCCCTAGCTACTCTTTCTCTAAGGTATGGACAGTGCTTACCCTTTCCCTATCATCCCTGAACAACCAGGGTTAACAGCTAATAGTTCTGTGATTGCTCAGACCTGTGATTTTTCAGTCACACCATCCCACTAGCTTAAAAGAGTAACTAGGACCTCCGATAAACTGGAGAGCATAGGTGGTTTCTGGAATGACCTACTGGGTTTAGCCGGCATTGAATTCCTCATTAATTAAAACCAGCTTCCAAGTCAATACACACAACAAGATCAGGGATCAGAATAAGAATTAATTAGCTTCTTGTTGAAAGCTAATAAACCAAAATAAAATTCAGATGGGCTTGGCAGTAGAAGGACATGCCCTTTCTCTGTTTTTATTCAGGTGAATGCAAGAAGAAATCATTGGATTTAGAAAAGCTTCTTCTGCTATCCCTATTTGTATTTTACCAGATAGATGGGAACCAACAACAGTTCCAGACCCACATACTTAACTTTCCACTGTGGACAACATAACTACTATGTGGAAGCAAGTGTCACAGATAAGATACATTACTGCTCCACAGGACATAACACTTCATTCTTGGGTCTGGTAATTCAGAAGGCAGTAGATTGCCTACACCCAGCTGGGAATCTTTGTGAAAGGAACTAACTCCCATTTCCAAAGGCAGCTTTGTCTCACAACCCTGCCCAGGATAACAGGGTGGCACTTTTGGCTTTCTGACACATCTCTAGCAGTAACAAACTACCACTGGATAACTGGGTAAGATCTCACAGAAAGTTGGGAAGAAGAGCAAAGCCAAACTTTCAGGCTAGACATACAACAGAGACAGCTCTTGGTATCAATAGGCAGAAGTAAATTACTGTGCCAGGATAATGTTGAGCACAAGTGAACACATGCTGTGTCTTCACTTTGTGTTTGTATCCTCTTGTATTATTTTTTTTTTTATCTGTATCAAACCTAAAGATGTAGCCTGTGTTGTAAGTAGACAGTTTCGGACTTCTTTTTTTCCAATCAATCGTAGTCAGACTCCTAATAATAACAACTACTTTTATAGCTGCTATATAGTTTCGTCTGTGTATCTGTGTAATTCTGTAATTCTGTTCTCTTTTTTGATGCTATTCTTGCTATTCTTAGGCTAATGCTGGCTAAGGTAATATGCTTGCCTAATAACATTGCAAGCTGAGCTTAAGGAGGGCAAAGATTTGACTTTGAAAGGATTTTTTTTTTCTGATGCATATTTTATTATAATAATTGATAGTTAAGCAAGACAGAGCGCATCACTAGAATGATGATTAATCAGCAATATTCACTCTCTCATTCACTGCTGCATGCGGTACTAAAGACAGGACTTATACGTAAGCAGACACCCTCTCAAAAAGCAAGTGTTTCTACTGTAGTCTACAGTGTCCTGCTCCTCCTTGGAGAAGTGTGCAGGCAAATTAAAAACAAATCAAATACCTCAGGGCAAACATTAAAAATAGTTTTCCTTGGCCACATAGCGTTCAGCTGATTGCTTCAGGATGATAGTGCTGCACCAAGACACAGCTCTATCTGCATTGTTGTCTTCAAAAACTATAAAATAAAATTACATTTAAATCCATTCCCCTTATTCTCTACTGTAGAGTCATCATAATGACTTGTGTTGTGAATATGTTGTCCTTAGAAACAGATTTTGTGATACTATTTTCCCATTTTCCCTATAACAATAGGGAAGAGAGCGAGAAGCTGAAGTTTTAGTAAGTGATCTTATTCAGATATAGAAAGAAAAGCATGTCAAGAAACAAAAAAGTATTCCAAAACAAATTACTTTGCATAATAGAAAAAAGAGGAGAAAGAGAGATGAGTTAGGGAAAGATTTTGAAATATTTTTGAAAATTCCTTCCTCAAAGATAACTAAAAAGGGACCAGTCTTCCATAACATGAAATTATCTTTCATCTTTATTCTCAATATATTCTAACTGAACTGTTAACAACCTGACCTAATATGCCTGGCTATTTATATATATTTTGTTGAGAATGATTCTGTTAAATTACCTGCCTACAGACTTTTTTCCTAACGCAGATGAATAGAGAAACTGAGAACAGAAGCCACTTAATACAGAAATAGTAGCTAGATGACAGTAATGGCAATGCTATAACTTGGATAGTAACTCAGGGTACATCACGTTCATGTTCTCTATGCTACTCTGAACAATGGATACATCAAGAAAATATGATCTCATCACTTGAAAGCATACATCGGGTTAAAGGGTAAATGTAACCAATCTCAGGTACATGATTTAGGTTTGAGATTATGAGAAGTGAAATCAAAGTCCACAGCACAGCAACAAAGAACTGATTTGGAACATTTTAACTATTTCCTCGTGCAAAACACAGCTCAATCAAAAGAAACACTTTGGGTAAAAGAACTGACAATTTTTTTTAGATGTAGAGAAAGAGGAATGTATATAAACAGCCCCAGATGAATCACAGCCTTTTTGGTCTATATTTTCCCTTCCTCTGTGCTTATAAGCAATATATTGAGAAGCATAAAACAAAGTATTCAGTTCCAAGAGATACAAAACATAATACTTATCTTTCAAAAATGTATGCCTTTCCAGCTGGATTCAGGATTAATCCTGAACAGAAGGAAAAACTTTCAAAAATTTTCACAGAATGGCACTTTTCACTTGTAACAGAGTTTTCTGGTAAAGTCCATTGCTAAGGAGTCCAAACTCTGGAGTCCTTAAAACTGTAGCCTGCTCACACACTAGGGAATAGCATCATTACTGACATAGCAGACTGGGGAGGGGACTCAGTGAGACGACATTCTTTACACCTAGAAAGAACTAGCAAGAAACCAAAAGGCTGCTAGAAACATTACTGAGCTTTGCTTGGTTTCATTGCAGATCCCAGTACTACAGCATTTGGCAAAGATTCAGGTAAATACCCAGGTTTTTCAGATGAGTCCTCAGTCTGAGTCTTTTTGAGGGCTCATCATTGCAACTGCAAACCTGAGTCACAGATTTTCTTGCTGAAGTAACAAAGCTATCATCAGATCTTAGGGAAAAATGAGCAACCCTTTAGGTTAAATGTGTAATAGAATACAACTAGTGCTTGTGGCTTATTTATTTTTTTTTTTTACCTACAGATTTGCTCTTGCAGCAGAGCAGGTGGAAGGAGAAATGTGTGGTAAGAAGTCTGCAGAGTCACTACAGAATTTGTTCCCTGCTTGAAAAAAGAGAAAGGAAGTGCAGAAATGATGCAACAACCTCACCCTCCCTAATACCGGTTACTTGATTCCACAGGAACAAAAGGGTTACATTTTAAGAAGCAGAGGCTTGACAACTGATGTGTTTGGAAGCTCTTCCACATCTTCCACGTAGTAATGTAAAAGCCCAGACACAACTTCTTCAGGATTATGCTTTAAGCATTACCTTTGTCATGTACAGTAAAGTGCTGTTCAATGTATCATAGAAAAATGAAGAGGAACATATGTTTGCCTTTCCCTGTAAGACTTGTATGAGCAATTTATAAGGTAAGGTAAATGCTTTCAAAGTTACTACCTGTTCAGTATAAAAAAGTAAAAAAGCAACCTTCTTCTGATACTCTGAAAGTCTGAGTCCATTTGAATGAAATCAGAAGGATTTGCTCATTGAGATTCCAGTACTGAAAGGCTGAGTTGAATTAAGAGGAAATGTGGAAAGAATCAAATGTGCAAGGCCAAAATCCATTACAGCAAATGACTGTATTTACCTCAGTAAAGAATTTTCCTTGTAAATTATTGATTTTTGCCTTCTTCACCAAAAGCAGTTCACTGTTTGGTATAGTTCAAAAGTTATGATAAAATATGACCTATTGTTGTCAGTTATATTTATTTGCATAGCATTAGCCCCTGCTGAGGAGGGAAGATCTTTCTATTAACAGCTATAAGAATTTTAAAAAATGGTCTTGAGTAAGGCAAAAGTTTAAGAAAAAAGAAGGAAAGAGGGGATCAAACCATTATCATTCCCACGTTGCACATAAAACCTAGAAACAGCACCCTACAGGATGGCAGCTACCATAGCCATGTAAACTAATGAACTTGCAAGCACCAGAGGATCTGGGTCTTGTGGCTGTGATTCAAGATCTGTTCTGAAATAAAGCCACAAATGGAACTAGCTGTTTAAGTGATATAGCTATATGGAACCACTCTAGCTCCCTTATTTAGCCTTAGAGCTGAAGTTATTAACCTCTCCAGACACCATAGTAAAATCCAATGCGTATCATGAATCATAATTCTCAATTCAGTTTATTAGAATAAAATCAATCTGGTTGCAAGTTAAATTACCTGCTGTGAACCAATGCATCCTAAAATGCACAGACTCTGTCCAGTTACTGCAAAAGTTCTCACCAGTTACCAACTGGCTGTTGTTCACTGCTTCTAAATAGAGAGTTACCTTGCCAAAATTCAGTGATTTCTTTTTTTTTTAGCAAAAAAAGAAACTGAAGACAATGACAAAACTAATTTCAGTCTAGCTGACGACATGGCATTACCATTTTAATAAATTTGTAGCAAAGGTCTAATAAGACTACTAGTTTTGTTTTGTTTTTTAAAGGTATTATTAAAAGAACAGTCCTTAATCACAGAGAAAATGGCAGCATTAGGCCACTGGCTGGATCGTCTAACTGTTCTTTCAAGTGTTAACACACCTAAGTGCAATCAAACTCAAAAGAGTTTGCAGATATAATGCTGAAGACCCTAATAAGTAATTTAAAAATCTACCCTGAATTGTTTCCGGTTTGTCATGTGTTACTGCGATAATCTTTATGCTAGTTGTGCTGTGTTATAAATGACGAGTACTTTGAGAGCAGCTTTCGGGTCATTTAAGTTCCTAGTTCTCTGGACTTGCATGCCCTGAAGCTTGTTATGCTTCCTGCCCTGCATTAATCACACATCTCTACTTTCTGCAAGTGGCTGCACTCAGCTAATATTCAGTATTGTGGGATACACAGTGTTCTTCATTATTACTGAAAAGACCCACTATCTTCTAGAGTAGAAAACATTGTGACAGATTTTATTTTTATTGAGAAAGCATTAATTCTTACTAACTTGGCAAAGTATCTTGCAAAGTTGTAGAAAAGGTTATTTTTTTATGTTGATATTTTCAAGATACGATATGTTTCTATGCAAGATTTTTAGTTCTGGGAGTACTCTGGTGCCTTTGAAGATGGATTATAGGAAGATCTATGTTTTTTTTTATTGGAGTGGAACTGGAGAACATTTGGTGGGTGCTTATTTGCTTCTAGAAAAATAGGAAATAATTATTTCCTGACCTGAAGAATTTACTCTTGCAGTAACTCCAGACTCCTCAGATCATAGAAGAATATCCCAGTTTTGATATGGGTTTTAAGGATCATCTTTGTGTACTTCATTAGATTCAACAACTTCGGTAGATTGTTATGATACAATGTAATGATGTCATTGGCATGTAGTGTGCCATGATGTGAAGTTGTTCCTTTCTGAGGTAGTACAATAATGAGGACACATCACAAAGTAATTCATAGTTTTGTCTTGCTACACATGGAGAGGAATACAGCAGTTCAAAATTCCCTTTCCAGTCTTAAGTCTAATATACAAAGTCTTGGCCATATAGTCCTATTTTCAAGAAGGAAAAAAAAAAAGATAGAGGAATGAGCATAAGTTGTAGTGACAGAAGGGACTACTACCATAAATTGACTTGATCATTCTTCCAAGGGAAGCCCATTATTTCTGATTGACCTGACTTTTGAAAAGGACCTCTTGCCCTGATTTGAGTCTTAAAGTGATGAAAAACTTACCATACTTAAGAACAAGTTGTCCTAGCAACCATATGCAATTTATTTCTAGATGAAATCTATCTTCAAATTCCAGCCACTTACATCTTTACCCCTTTCTATGATATGTCTCCTTTCCGTGTAGGTGTTTTAGAGATTGTTAAACTCATCTCTTAACTTCTCTCCAAATAAACCAAAGATGTGGAGCTTTTTAATTGCATTTGTAAGCTGCCTTTTTCATATCTAAAATCACTGCTATTGCTGAAGCTGTCCAAACTTACCAGGCTTTTTAAAGAACTTCCCTCCATATTGTCACTGCTCTTCTCATAAATACCATACACAGAGAAAAGAGAAGCTATTACACCATACACAGAGAAAAGAGCACTCATTTGCTTCCAATTAAAATCTCTTTTCTCAACAACCTTCAGTGACACTCTGAAGAGCTCCAGAAGGTTATGAGAACATCTGTAAAAAAAGAGAAGTGACAGAAACAATCAGGGATTAAACAAAACCGGGAAGCTGTTGTGAAGGTCAGAAAGCATCTGCAAACCAGCGTGTGTGGACCACTTGACTATGGAGATGTAGCTATCACGGTAGGAGCACAGAGGACAACTGTGCAGTGGAGCAGTCCCACACTAGTAGTTTTCCCAGGAAAGAATGCTTAGACGGGGAAAAGGACACTGAGGATGTTGTTATGGGGACATAAAATAGTTGTAGCTTTGGTGGAAAGCAGTGTTCAGCTATCTAAGGCCCCACAATTATAAAGCAGAAGCACAGGAACCTAAACCTATAAAATTGTTTTCTTCCAGATTTACCTACCCATCCATTACTGTAGAGCTGATAGGGAAAAAGATTTGACTTCCAAGGAGAAGCTCTTTGGGCAGCTAAAGAAATACAAAGGAGTGCAGGGATAAAATATAATAAATACACCAACCCAAGAATGGTTAATAGTTCTAATAGCAAAATGTACAGACCTGTAATTGGAAAGAAAGACAGGAGAAGACGAATACACATACATCCATAGATCAGTGGATTTCTCATAAGGCATATGTACTTGTGCACGTATAAGAAAAGCATAAAATCTTCATGGGTACCAGATTAAAGAGTTCCTCAAGAAAAATATATTAACTGGGAAACATGCACTCAGCTTCTAAAGATTTAGTGCTTCCTACAGGAAGAAATATTGAAATATGCCTTAAGCACGATCTAAAATAAAATGTTTGAGAGAATTTTATGAAGTAACAGCATTACCAGGTACTTGATGACAGCAAAGCTCTGAATCCCCCTTTGGCAACAGAACCAGGTCCTGAAGTCTTTTCATTTTGATCACCACTGAGAGACTCTTTTTCTGCTACACTGGAGTCCTTCACTCAGGGTCCAAGCAAGCAAGTCTTTTACAGTCCTTTTGTCCTGACTGTGGTGCTTTAGGACCAAGTGGCAACAGGCAATGAAGAAGAAAAGGTAATTTTGTTAATGAACAACCAGGGAATCCCTTTAAGCAAATTTCTTGTCTAGTCCTGCAATTTGCTTAATGTTTGTCAAGAGACGAATACAGCCTTTTCTATACATCATTTATTCTGCTCAAGCTGGGCTGAATCAATAAAGCTTGGATGTGGCAGACTTTTCTTCCATGGACAAGCCTTGATTTACTCCACATACACTGGGAAAATGGGAAAACCACTTGGCTTCCATGTTTTTGCACCTTGCTGATAGAAAGCACCAGGGAGCTGACATTATCTTTCAGGTCAGGCACAGATGCATGGAAAGAAGTGGGGGTAAAGGGAATTTTCAGAGTTTGGCACACCCCTTTTCCACTGGCTGTGACTCAGTGCCTTCAAATTCTGGCTGTGATAGTTCAAGTGCATCTAAACAGCTCAAAAATCCTCGCATACCTCAAAGACAGACAAGATCTTCTGACACATATAGGTAACAGACACGTTTTTGATCTGTGAGTAAATATATCCATTGCCTCGTTATTTCACTGGTTCACCTCAGTACCAGGATACATAGACCTTCAGGGATTGTTCAGAAATCATTTCAGTTTCTTCAAATACACTGCTCAACAAAGCAGAACCACATTTCTCAGTGACCACTATTTCTTTTCCTTTTATTGACGTACTGAGAGTGGGGAAAAAGGAGTCAAATGCATAAAATACCAAACCCAAGTTCACAGTGACCTGTATCCTTTCTTAAACAAGACGTATATCATAGAAAACCAGCAGCATCCCAGAGGGAACTAAGCAAGGTCAATGCAGAAGAAATAGGACTCTTCTCTGATTTTTTGTCTAATACTTTCTAGTTTAACTGAACAACATACTTGATAATTGATTTAACAGAATCCCATTTTATTGATTTTCCTCAAATGAAACTGAGCTGTGTTTCTTTTTATCCTTGTGTTGTTTTGGTGTGGCCCTGGACATATTACACTCCCACCCCTAGAAAGAGTATAGGGTAGAAGCAAAAAATACTCCTTTCCAAATCTACTTGAATTAAAAAAAAAAAAAAAGGGAGGGAGCAGAGATAAGTAAGGACACACCCGACAGGAATTTTATGAAGACTGAAGGTCAAAAACGTGCTCATCATACACAGTGATGTTTTATCAGAAAATCCCTCCCATCTACTTACACTGGCACCTCTGGCCCAGCTGAGCGTTCCTCCTTATCTGTTGCTGGTGGCAGACCAATTTCCACCCTACTGTGACCACTCAGTCTCTCTCTCTCTTGGTCTTGACTATTCTTCTCCCAGTTCATCTGTGGTAACTTCCAGTCCGCAAGGGCTGTAAGGCCTCAGGGCTAATATTATGGAAAATATTACTGATTACCAAGTGAGAGGTCTTACACCTACAAGTAACAAGATGTTAAAACAAATAAGTGAAAGAATAGGTAAATCATATGCTATGAAAATGCCTGTAAGCTTGGGATGTTGCCTCGTATACAGGCTGGCAGTTCAGTTTTTCTCTTGATTATAAAACCATGAGAATATTAGTTACAGACTAAAAAAAGAGGTAACAAACAGTCGAAGATCGTGCAAAAGACTTGCCAAAAAGACAGCTTAGGAAATTTCTGAACAAGGGAACAGTTTTCTCTTGTTTGTGCCTAATATGTCCAGAAAATAAGAATTTATTTACAGTTTTTGACTAAAAAAACCCAAATAAACAAAACCAACAAGATCGCATCAACAATATTCCTGACCTGCATCTCTGCAGACTGCTCATCTGAGCAGCAGAATGACAAATATTTACAAACTCATAAACACCAAGAGATCAAAACCCTGCTAGTTGTTAGTGATGAACTACAGCTCCTCTGGGGCAGTCCTGTGTAGAAGGGACACTGGTTGGACTCTGCTGCGCATCAACCTACCTGCAGTGAACTGGTCATGGACTGGTTTATACCCATGTTGGACAGTGAAAGCTTGCTTTGATGATATCCATGTGTATCAAGTAGAATTGGCTATACCAGCAACGAGTAGAACTGCTAACAGGGGCTTCAAGTAGTAACACAAGTTTGTAGACCATGCAATCCAGGAGGTTCCTGCAGAGCATCGATGATAACATTCTGATGCAAGTGGCGGAGGAACTAACAAGCAGAGGTGTGCTTCTGGACCTTGTACTGACAAACAAAGAGGGACTGGTTGAGGATGCGAAGGTTGGGGGCAGCTTCGGCTGCAGTGACTATGAAATGGTGGAGATCAGGATCCTGAGTGAAGGAAGCAGGGTGATAAGTAGGATCAGAAACTGGACTTCAGGAGAGCTAACTTTGGCCTCTTCAAGGAGCTACTTGGAGGAATCCCATGGGCCAGGGCTCTCGAAGGCAGGGGGGTCCAAGAGTGCTGGTCTCTGTTTAAATATCACTTCCTCTATGCTCAGGATCAGTGCATCCCCCTGAGAAAGAAATCTAGCAAAGGAGGCAGGAGACCCACATGGATGAGCAAGGAGCTTCCAGCAGAGATCAGGTGGAAGAGAAAGTCCACAGAACGTGGAAAGAGGGACAGGCCACTTGGGAAGAGTACAGGAATGTTGTCAGAACATGCAGGGAAGCAACAAGGAAGGCTAGGGTCCACCTGGAATTGAATCTGGCAAGGGATATCAAAGACAACAAGAAGGGATTTTTCAACTACATCAGCAGCAAATGGAAGACTAGGGATAATGTGGGGTCACTGCTGAATGAGGCGGGTGTCCTAGTGACGGAGGATGCAGAGGATGCAGAGAAGGCAGAGTTACTGAATGCCTTCTTTGCTTCAGTCTTCAGTGCCAAGGCACGCCCTCAGAAATCGCAGGCCCTGGAGGTAAGAGAGAAAGCCTGCAGAAAGGACGACTTTCCCTTGGTTGAGGAGGACTGTGTGAGAAATCATTTATGCAATCTGGATGCCCACAAATCCATGGGCCCCGATGAAATGCACCTACAAGTGCTAAGGGAACTGGCAGATGTCATTGCTGAGCCACTATCCAGCATCTTTGAGAGGTCCTGGAGGACAGGAGAGGTGCCCGAGGACTGGAGAAAAGCCAGTGTCACTTCAGTCTTCAAAAATGGCAAGAAGGAGGACCCAGGGAACTACAGGCCAGTCAGCCTCACCTCCATCCCGGGAAAGGTGATGGAGCAACTCATTCTAGAGGTCATCATCAAGTACGTGGAAGAAAAGAAGGTCATCAGGAGTAGTCAACACAGATTCACCGAGGGGAAATCATGCTTGACCAATCTAATAGCTTTCTACGACAGCATGACTGGTTAGGTAGATGAGGGGAGAGCCGTGGCTGTTGTCTACCTCAACTTCGGCAAGGCTTTCGACACTGTCTCCCATAACATCCTCCTAGGGAAACTCAGGAAGTGTGGGCTGGATGAGTGGTCGGTGAAGTGGATAGAGAACTGGCTGAATGGCAGAACTCAGAGGATTGTGATCTGCAGCGCTGAGTCTAGTTGGAGGCCAGTAACTAGTGGGGTCCCCCAGGGGTCAGTACTGGGCCCAGCCTTGTTTAACTTCTTCATCAATGACCTGGATGAAGGGACAGAGTGTACCCTCAGCAAGTCTGCTGATGACACAAAACTGGGAGGAGTGGTGGATACACCGGCAGGCTGTGCTGCTATTCAGCGAGACCTGGACAGACTGGAAAGATTGGGCAGAGAGGAACCTGATGAATGTCAACAAGGGCAAGTGAAGGGTCCTGCACCTGGGGAGGAACAACCCCACGCACCACTACAGGCTTGGGGCGGACCTGCTGGAGAGCAGCTCTGTGGAGAGGGACCTGGGAGTGCTGGTGGATGACAAGTTGACCATGAGCCAGCAGTGCCCTGGCTGCCAAGAAAGCCAATGGGATCCTGGGGTGCATCAAGAAGAGTGTGGCCAGCAGGACAAGGGAGGTTCTCCTTCCCCTCTACACTGCCCTAGTGAGGCCCCATCTGGAGTACTG
>Ga0065711_1045090_pt1 | contig 13699 bp, 7 predicted proteins | sample Hoacrofraction12_FD_59098 | JGI IMG/M metagenome (GOLD analysis project Ga0065711, IMG submission 59098) | Hoatzin crop microbial communities from Cojedes, Venezuela - Epithelial fraction 12 v2 (version 2) | ecosystem: Host-associated > Birds > Digestive system > Esophagus > Crop | place... | reverse complement strand
GCCCGCAGCCCGGCCCGGGCCAGCGGCGCCGCCCGCCAGGCCCCAAACATAGCCGCGACCTGCGACGCGCGCTGGGGAAACGCTTCCGCCTGCGCTACGGCAAGCGGCGCGGCGGCGACGGGCCGCGGGAAGGGACGGATCGCGCAGCAACGCGTTTGTCTGCCCGTGAGGGCGGGCGCCGCGGGGCGGGGGAGCGCCTCGGCCCTCCCCGGAGCCGGAAGGATTCGGGGCGTTTCAAGCTCGTTCTGCGGAGCCGGCGGCGCCCCCCAGACGCGTTCGGGGCCAGTTCTGCCTGAAGTGAGCCGCCGCCGCCGCGGGGTGACGGGGGGAGCGGGAGGGCCGGGCACGGCGGGGAGAGCAGCTCCCGCCGCCCTGTGTCGGCCTCGGAGGCCGAGGGCCGGGGAACTCGCTTACCTGGGTGGGGATGAAAGCAGGGGGGTGTGCCGAGACCACCGCACAGTGCGGTTGCTGGGCTAGGAGAAAGGACCAGGTATGTTCTGAAAGTCATACGCAAATTTAACCTGAGGGGTAGATGCTGTGCAATCTTTGTAAACTGTACAGTCTGTAAAAGCCACACTTCCTTTGTCCAAAGCAGTGTATTCCTGAATGTATTCTGGAGGTATACATCAGACATGGCCCTCATCAGACAGAATGTACTGTAACTTATCAACTAGTCAATGTGAGATCAAAAAGTTGCAGAGATGAGAAGCCTATGGCCAGCCAGCACACACTTGCCTAACCAAAAAGATCCACCGCCCCAGAAAGCGTGCTGCACAGGAGATGCGGCCCTGTAAAAATATCAGGCGCCTTCTGCAGTAATAATGCGCCTTGCACTCCGTTAGTTGCTCTGTATCACGGGGAGGGGGTGTTGAACCTCTCAGCTCCTCTGAATAAATCTGATTTTTCTTAAGCACATTTTAATTTTACGGTTTGCTTAGAGATTTCAGGCAGGTTCACTACAGAAAGAAAGTAGACTTCTTTGCCTTAAGAATGTCCAAGAAAATTGTGCCCAAGAAACACCTCGAGTCAAGCTTCAAGAACATAAGATACTGTATTGTTTTCTGAGGCTTCTGAAACTTTATGCAAACATGCAATAAACCAAGCCTTTAAAACAATTAGGTAAGTTTTAGCCTCATTTTACGATGCAGGATCAAACATGCACTAAAAGGTCAAATGAAGAATGAGAAGCTGAGCATAAAATCTTAATTATCTTCTTCCGAGCTCAATTCTTTAACCCAAACTTCCCATCTAATTTTTTTTTTTTACTCTCAGAAGTACTCATATTCCAGATATTTTCAGTATGGAATGAACAACATGCAATTTTCCATCCTGTTAACTTGTTTCACATGATGGTATATACTTAAGATAGTATCTGTCTTCCCATGTGTTACACCACCTATTTGTTCTATGACTTTCAATTGTTTGAGAGCTGCTTTTTGCCACAGGTAGCGTTTCCAAAAATTCCTCTGTAACCATTGTTACCACTCTATGATAGCCCACACATGTGCTTTGGGTATGGACCTTGGCTATTTTACAGGTCTCCAGAGCACTTTGCTCCCATCCATGAGCAGTAAATAATTAACAGTAGCAACCGTGCTTTTTGAATGTACTTACTCTACTCTTTTAGCTTCAGAAATCTTCCAACTTTAGATACACCTGTACGGTGTTTCTAAAATGCTCAAAAAGTTCTTAAACCAGCTAAATTTGGGATTGATACCTCTAACATTGCTGTTTGCTTTTGCTGTAAACAGGTGTGAACTTGAGGTTACATCAATATCATCTACAGCAGCTAGCCTTATCACTTCATCATATTATACTTTACCGAGCAGATTTCTCAAGCAAGAAAGGAAAGGTATTGTAAAATGACTTATTGCCACTTATGCAATACTTGCTGCAATTGCTACAAATATTGACTGTGAGGGAAGCCTAATATATCACCTGCATGGTGATTAATGAGTTCCTCTGTACTTTTTGTTCTGGCTCTGTGCTCAGGTGTTTACTGGGAAGAATATTATACATGTGAACCCAACCCAAAAAGCATGTAATCTAGACAGACAGAAAAAACTGACAGGAAAACATAAAAAGCCATTAGCTCTGCATTTTAAAGAATACAGCATGGTTATCAATACTACTTTTTCCTCAGATAGAGAAAAGCTGGGAGAAATGGATGCCTTTTGCAAGAGTGATAGTTATTCTTCTGTTTGGGAACTGAAGGTGTAGTGAATCACGCTGATGTGTGCTGGGGAACAGCTGTAGAAATGAATACCGTAGGAGGAATGACAGGACATGCAGTGTTGAGGGGAGGAAGGAAGATGTAATAGATCTCCCTAAAGAAATCAAAAGAAGGTAAAGAAATACAGAAAGGATGGTAAAATTTAGATAAACAGATTTTCGCATACGAGGGCAGCGCTTGCAGTACCTGCATATCACTAGCCTATTTTGTGTTCACAATTAGGCCATCTACAAAAGCCTACTATTTTATATTTAAACAAATAAAAATAGTAAGTAAAGTTGCTTTTGTCATCCTACCTGGTAGCCTTGTACTTGAATCTGGACACAAACCAACTGTGCAGGTTCAGTTCTGAAAAAATGAACTTGTGTTCACAATGTACAAAAAAATGAATGCTCTGTGTACACTACACTTTTATGATGAGTTGCTGCTGTTCTTGTTTAATGCCAAATTTTATTTTAGCGAGAACTGGGCTCACTGTCAGAGCATAGATAATTGAAAAATCTTGTCTAAAGTAGCTTTATATCCCTGTGTTTGTTAATTGTATTTTTAAAAACGTCAGAGCTCACTTCATTAGTACTCACTGGCAGTAACCCACTTTACCCTTCCTACTCAGCTTAAACTGTTTCTGTTTGGAATGTTATGTAAAATATTTTTGTTCTTATCTTCTCTTGAAGAGGAAACATACAGGTTTGCTTTTTGTTTCCTTTCAGCACTCACTATGGCTTCTCCAGCTCTACTAATGCGTGTGGTCGCCTCTGCATATTCTGTTGCAGAAAAAGCTGCAACAATTGTGAGAAATGTAATGGCTGCAGGAGATCTGGGGATAGTGGAGAAGGTATTACTTTTACTTTGTTCCAATTTAATTTCTTGTATTAATGCAGAGTTGGATACAGGTCAAAGTGGTATTTTTGAAGATCATCAACTGGGGAAGGAAATACAGTCCTCACCTCTCTGATAACAAGAAATATTTCTTATTAAAAGATTAAAAGAGCAAAGAATTGTCTTTTGACCAGCACTTCTAAAGAATGTTCATACACTTAAAAAATACACCATAATTTTGTCCTGATTCCCCTATCAAAACACAAGCTTTGGATAGCATGTCAATTCATAATAATGTATCTTTCCCATTAATTTCCATACCTATGTAGTATAAAGTACTGTACCCTTGACAAATTTTGGTTTAGGATAAATAAGTGTTTAGTTTCTTAAAACAAAAAGGAACCTTAGATTTGACTGTAAATCACAGTTTTCAAAATAAATTCAGAGCTTAAAATTTAATTCTATAAAGAAAACAAAAATGAAATTACAATCATCTGCATGAAGTTCTTCATTTGCTGCACTGATGAGCCAGGACCTTTGTTTTGACTACAATACTAGAGTAAGTGGAATTAACTTTTGAAGTTAATTGTAGCTTTACAGGTATGTCACAGTATTATGGGCTGCATTAAGTATATTATTTTTGGTCTTTAAGTAATTGCTGATATTTATGTTTTTCTGATAGTAAGTGCTTTCAGGCAGTTGTGAAGAAAAGCCTGATCCTTTATGATTTTTATTGTCAGTTCAAACAGTAGATGCAAAAAGACTTTTTTCCCCCCCATTTGGTCAGTTACTCACCATTACGAAAATATTTGCAAGTTTTTATAATTCCCTCTTTTCCTAAGCAATTAAAATCAGGTGTATGGTGGAGAGAAAAAAAAACCTGGAAAGTAACGATCTGCATTTTCAAAAGTATTTAGATGCATAGCAGGATTCTCAGATATATTAAGTAGAACATACTCTCCCACACAACCTGCTTTTAGGTTCTTGGAAAAAACTAATGCAGCTTCACTACAAGAAAGCTTTGTGCACTACCTGTACTTTGTTTTATTAACCAGTTAATTTTAAATGCATAAACAAGTTTCATTAAGCTTATTTCTTAAGAGTCCAGCAAGGTTAAGGTAATTTAACTAAAACTAAATGCTGGCTTTTATCCATTTAACTCGGTTTCACCTTAGAAAATGCATGTGTGTTAATATTATTTCCCAGTAAATCAGAAATGCACTGCTCTGTCATTTTCTAACATAATAGAACCAGCAACTGAACATGGGTTTTTTTGTTTGTTTTGTTGTTGTTGTAGTAGTTTTGAAATACACAAATTCCTCTCCATCCTTTGACAGGGCGGAGCCAATGACTTGCAGACCAAAGCTGACCGACTGGTGCAAATGAGCATTTGTGCTTCCCTGGCACGGAAGTTTCCTAAGGTGACAATCATAGGAGAAGAAGTACGTACCTAATTGATTTCATACTAACAATTTAACTTGCTGTAACTTGCAGTGGAATTTGCTTTGGCAGGTTTTAGGAAATCGTCTGTTTTTGTTTTGAAAAAGTATTTCCATCCCATTTCATCTTTCCATTGCATTAGCTTTGTCAAGCAAGCTGCAAGCAAATCCAGAGTTCTAAGGCAAATCAAGGTGAGTCCAACACCTTTTTCCAATAATTTTGAAAATCTTTTTGTTAGGAACTGTCCAGCGATGAGGTGACTGAGGAATTAATTGAAAATGGTCACTGTGAAGAAATACTGAAGAAAACTTGTCCTGCTCAGTACACAGGAATTAAAGAGGAAGAGGTAATGTAGTAATGCTGTACATATGTCTTCATATTTTACACTTTCTATATAACTTACTGATTTTAGCTAAGAATCTATTGAGAAAAAAGGTTATTTCAAAGTTGCAAATTTTTCTTTTTGGTTTGAAAACTGAAATGTAGTCATGAGAATCAAACCTCCAGAGCTGGTAATGCTGCATTATCCCTATGTGCAATAATGGAAAATGGACATTTGCTTCTTACAACTTGTGATTCAAATTAATGTGGGAGGAATCTACTTTGGACATAAGAAAGTAATGTCATTTAAGTGTTCCGTTTAAGCCTTCATACATCTATTAAGATATTTACTGAGAAGTTCTAGTCAGTTTTTAAGCTTTTTTTGTGTAAAATACTATTATAGGCTTCAGTCATATCATAATGTTAAAATTTTCAATCTCTATTTCCTTACTGCTGTAAGGAAATTAAAGCACTGAAGTAAAATATATATTTTGCATGGTAATTTACATGATTTGTATTTATTAATTTTCCTTATTTTTTTATTTTCAAAGCTTGTAATATGGGTTGATCCCTTGGATGGAACCAAGGAGTACACTGAAGGTTGGCTTCTCTTAATTCTGCTGATTGAAAAAAGTTATGGCAATGTAATAAAGTAGCATGTACATGTGGATAGTTTTACGATAGAACTTACATACAATATTGTTTCGTATGGCTGATGTTGTTTCTGTACTTTGATTTCTATGGAATTTTTTAATCATTCCATTCAGTTCTAGCCAGTATTGCATATTCCTGGCGGGCTACTGAGTGCCCATGAGTTTTTATCACTTCAGGGAGCAAAGGGCTGCCTTTGAGTGCTGGCAGGTTGTCTTAAGTTTTTAGTCAAACTTACAATTTTGCAAATACTTTGAACTGAGGGACTAAATCTCCCATTTGCACAGGAATACACTCAATTATATTTACATCCTCCTCTTCAAACAACCCAAATACCACAGCTGTATTTGTAGCCCTTTCAGAGTAAAACATCTTCCCACAAATCATAATTCTTCAGTTATGCGAAGAAACTGTTTGCAGCAAAGTCTAATTTTTGTCTGTAGAAATAGACCCTAAAATGAAGAAAAAAACAAAAAGAAAAACCGCCAGAAACAACATGCTGAAACCTCAACTCTAGCCTCCTGCTGCATCTTTTAATTGATTAGTGTGAAATATTTTAGGCAGATTATTTTACCCCCTTTCAGGGAGAGAGATGTACAAGTGTCAACAAATGGATAGTTTTGAATACTATTAAATAATTCACACCACAATTATAGAAGAATGCCATCATATACTGCTATTTCTTTAAACTTCCTTCTCATTATATGCTAATTATAACATAGTTCTATTAAGATAATTCTATCTGGGGCATTTTTTTTGCAGACCCCAAGCCTAAATGACTAAAAAAATTATATCAACCAACCTGTTACACCCCTAACCCCTAAAGTCCTGATTAGTATTTGCATTTTTAAGATACCACCCTGCATATCAATTTGTGGACTTTTATTGAAGGTTTATTTTTTCATATGTGTACTTTCTCTTTTTCAAGCATAACTACATTCATATGATTTCTGTACAGGTCTCCTTGATCATGTAACGGTTCTTATTGGAATTGCTTATGGAGGCAAAGCAATAGCAGGAGTTATTAACCAGCCATATTACAACTATGAGGTATTAAATGCACTGATTTGTTTAAAAGCATTAGGTGATTTCTGTGACTTCTAAGCCACTTCTGGTTAGCACACTTTCAACTGAAAAACAGTGTGTAGTGGAGTTACTGTTGTAATATAAGGTGTTGTTGTTTTTATTAAATATACACAATACTGAATGTTGGTTTCCAGGAACTGAATCTCAGGGACCTACTACCAGCCATACTGAATCTTGAGGATTGTGTAATACACTAATACTGTGTACATTACATATATACTGTACATATTACTACAGTACATATAAAGTACATATTGTAAAACAAGAACAGCTTGGCATTTTTTGTAGTCTTTCCTAGAAATTCTTTAGTAAATCCATGCAATAGGTGCATTTGTCATGTTTGGTAACTGCCATAAGCCTGCAGCCCTAAATAAACCAAGTGTACCTGTCACTGACAGCTGGGTTAGAGTGTATCAGGCCAGGTTTCAGGTTTAAGTCCAGGATGGCCAACCTACAGGCATTTACACATGTTTGGAGATTATTTCAGTATCATCTGTGAGGGGGGGGAAAAGCTCAGAATGCAGCCTGATTAAACTTACTAGAATTTAAAGAAAAAGCTCTTGAGCTGTTGTAATGCATGTCATCAGCTGATTCTGTATGTTCTGTGATATGTGTGATAAAACATATACAATGACAATGAAGATATTTTCAGTTAGTGATTGCGCCTGAAGTAGAGAAATATACAAATACTAATTTGTCAGTCATTAGAGGCGGGATGTAGTGCATCACCACAATGTCTCAGATAAGGAAATGGGAAATGATGTCATTGCCTTAGAGGGAAAGAGACCCATTTCTCAGAGCTTTAGAGCAGTTCTTTTTAAGTGCCACTGTTTAAATTGATACACCAGTATTAATATTATACTCCCTAATAAGCAAAGATTTCTCTGGGTACTGCTCTCCATTTGTGCTTTAAATGCTGATCACTACAATTAACCATCACCTGGACCTGTGTACCTTTTTCATAGGCAGGAGCTGGTGCTGTGCTGGGCAGGACAATATGGGGAGTCCTGGGCATAGGTGCCTTTGGATTTCGGCTCACAGAAGCACCTGCTGGGAAACACATCGTCATTACCACGCGTTCTCACAGCAGTACCCTGGTAAATGACTGCATCAGTGCCTTGAACCCAGACAGTGTCATCAGAGTTGGAGGAGCAGGAAACAAGGTATGAAAACTCAAAATCTTTTGTTTTCATAGGGACAAAGAAGCCTTATTACCCTTAGAAAACAGAATCTTTAGAGAAATTGTTTGCTTACTTGCATGAATGTACAGGAAATTTCGTCCTCCTTCCGCAGCACAACTTCTCTTCTTAGCATTCACAGTGTTATGAATTAGAGAGTTGGAATTTGGTACAGGTATATTTGTAACTATGACTGTGCTGGCCATGGCTGAGGTCCACCTTCCCCGATATTCTGTTTCTAGAGGAGAAAATATAAAGTTCTAAGACCAGAATGACTAAATGGCAATACAATTTAATCATAATTATTAGACATTTCCTCCTGTTCATGTTAATATGTTTTTTGTTCCAACTATCTAGCAGCACATACCAAAGGATAAAAGTAGGAGCAGCACACAGTGATATTTCCTTTGCAAAGCTTCTCTGCATACAGGGAGTACTCATTTGATGCAGTCTTGAAAGCTTAGTTTTGCCATGGTTGTCAAAAACAGACCCTCCAATATCTTTTCTCCATGTGTGCAAGGCCCAAAACGGCACCAAGACAACATGGAGATAGTTTCCACTATTTTCTTAGTACTTGCACAAGATGCAAAGTCTTGTTTCTGAAACTAAAAGCAGATTTTCATCCTATTAACTGTATTTATAACAATCAAAAATAGATCATGCAGAATGGTAATACAGTATAGGTTTGTAAATCTTAATATAATTTCTTGTAATATTGGAAAGAAAATGGCTGGTGTTCCTTTTCTGACCATAAGTGCATAGAATAAACTGATCTAATCCCCGTTTCCTAGTGTTATTTTAACCTGTTTCTAAATGCTTAGATCCTTTGCAATGATTGCCACTCTCTATTCATAACAGATCATTCAACTTATAGAAGGCAAGGCATCTGCTTATGTATTTGCCAGTCCTGGGTGCAAGAAATGGGATACATGTGCACCTGAAGCTATTCTACATGCTGTGGGAGGTAAGTTAATAGCACTCAAAATTCCAAGGTAAGTGCAACTGCATCAATTTACAGTCATTTACAGTTTTCATTAAGAACTTCAAAACATGTCTTTGGAAAAAAAAAATGACACTATATGTGTATTTTTAAATAGTCACAATTCCCTAGGAGCTTTGAGCCCTTTGACATCAACAAGTAACTCCAAAGGGGCAGCAAATGATGCTCTGTAAAGCATAATATGATCTGCTTTGCCCTCGACTAATATAGTCAATAACTGTCAAATAATTTAAAAAGCCAAATTCCAGAATTTTGTTTATATTAATATTTTCAAAACAAATGGCTTTTTTCTGTTGGCTACTATTTTACAGTAAGATCACACTGTCCTACTAACTGGATATAGTAGTTCATTATTAGTAACATATTACATAATATGTGGACATCAAATTCTTAAAAAAAAAAAAAACAAACAAAAATAGGCCAAATCATGCAGTTTTTCCTCAGATGCAAACACTCCAAAATTGAGTCATTCATGTAATTCAGTAAAATCAGTGGTCTCCAGCCAACATAAGCCACTTCACCTTTCTAGGGGGTAAGGGAAGTTATGAAAAGTCTCACTGACAAGAATTTAAGTGTTACTATTGTATTTTCTCTGCTGTTCACATTGATAGACCTTTTGCCACCATATGCTACAGTTGTGGGGTTTGATCTCCTAAATTCTGTCAAGCAAGGATAACAGGCTTCATAATGACATTATTTAACTCCTCTGCTGTCTCTAGTGTTGATAACTGGGATAGCTTTAAACAGGTTAGCTGAGGCACAAAAAAGCAACCAAATCTGGGGCACCACAGTGCTGTATTTAGCCTCCTTGTTTTGTAGGTATCTCATGGTTAAATTAGCTTGCATAAAGATCTGTGTTGCTCTTGTTAAGTGATTTCTAGAAACTCCTTTAAAACTAGCTGTGGCATTTCTATATTATGTTAGAGTTTGTTGTGTAGCCTTACCCTTGCTTTTTCTTGAACTGAGGATGTTTCTTTCTTTCTTGTAAACAGCCAATGTAAAAACTACTCGGGAAGTATTTTAATTAATCCATAAGACAGAGATGTTGTTTTCCTTTTCTGAAACACAAGGAATTTAAGTATTGCTGAAAGAAAATAAAACCATTAGTTATTTGATTTCAGTCAATAAAAACTGTTGTACTTAAACTGGGAGCAAAGATATTTCACATCTGAAGACAGGCATGTGTACCCCAAAGACTGGGTTTTTTTAGTTATATCACTTGTAGTAATAAAATAGATTATCTCTCTCCAGCTCCTGTTTGCCGGAATAATTTTTTTTTTTTTTTTTTGCAGGCAAGATAACTGATATCCATGGAAATTCATTTCAGTATAACAAGGAAGTGAAACACATGAATTCAGCTGGGGTCCTTGCCACATTGAGAAATTATGACTATTATGCCAGTCGTATTCCTAACACGGTTAAACAATCTCTTGTGCCTTAAAGCAGTAAAGCATCTTCACTTGGCCTGGAAGGCTGAGAAAATGAGCTTGGAGAAAAAGAAAGAAGATAACTGAGCATGAAATTTTGTTTTATAGAATCTGAACCAAATTCTTACATTAACACGTTCAATAATTTCAAAATTACATACAGAATCTCTAGGTATATGTTGGATCAGATTGTTTTGTTGTGTTTAGCAGACAATATCAAAAGTCACGTTTCTTCAATAGTAGTTGTCCATATTCTTTGGGAGTATTCATTCTTCATGACTGTGCTTAATATACTGCTAATCACAACACTACAGTCCAAAACTCATCTTAATATTCAGGGCACAAAATTGTTAAGTCATTTGCCTGATCTTGCTCAATATCTTTTGTTGTATGTAGTCAACAAGGGTTTATGTGTTAAATACAAATGGAGTGAGAATTTGCTGAGATGGATTAGCCCATTTATAATAAAGTGGCCAGTTTTGATTCTTAGAAGTGAATCTTTGAATTTGTCAATCTGCTCTCAGTTTTGGGATTGCCAAGACTGCTGTTTGTGGTGAGCTAGATTGTCTGAGTTTTGCAGGAACCAGGACACAGTCCAGCTGGGCCTCTGACATCTCAAATGGGGGTTCCTGGATCATTGGATCCATTGAGGATCAGTGAAGCATTAATACAGCAGGACACCTCAGGTGAGGAGAACCCAAGGAAACTCAAACAAGGGGAGGAGTTCCAGCACATCTCTGATGATCTGAAATGCCTCTGTCAGGATCAATGCCACCTCAGTCTTGGAGAGCTTTGGGCATCCTAGGTCATTTTGTCATACATGGGGACAACAGAAATGCCAGAATTTGAATTTTTTCACATCCAAATTTTGAGAGAAACAAAGTCCAGATGCTTTCCAACAGCCCCAAGAATTGAGGAACCTGACACTACCACTTCTCCCTCCTGTATGACATACGCATGTTAGGGGACACAGCAGGAGCCAAGATCACTGAACATGAACTTAAAAATTGGAGAGCCTGTTTCAGTCAGCTTTCCCATAGGTGTGGGGGTTAGGAAAGCAGGATTCAACTTGAGTCCACTTGAACACAAAAGAGAACAAGAAGTAAATGACATTTGACTAGCTAAAATTGGCAACCTTAGCCTAAACAGATAAAGTCTCTTCAATCTGAATTTAGGATTTCAGAGTATCTTGAACCAGTGGGGCTGCTATGTCCTTTATCTCCAGATTCTGTTACTCAAGTCCCTCACCCTCAAATTAAGGAGTCTTGGGGCCTCCCTTTTCCTAATGATGTGACACATACTGAGGCATGCCATGAAGAGATGCCATTTTCAACAGACAGCACATAGTTGTGCTTTTCTTCCTGTTTTCTGTGTGGATAAGTGGCATATGTTGGGTTCTCAGGCTTGTGGTGGCAGGGAGGGTGCCTGAACTTGGCTGCTTGATTCCATAAAGACTGAATGTCTATGCTCTCCCAGCATTATTTTTTTTTTTGCCTTAACCTCTGCTGACACTATAAACAGCAAAGTAACCTGCAAGTTACACTGCACCCATTGTCACGTTCTCCCTGCCCACAAGGTTAAGTCCTCTGAACAACTACACTCTTGGTCCACTCAAACCATTTTTAAGCTAGCACTGAATTTCATGATACAAAAAGCTACGTTTTTCCACACAGAAGAAAAGTGCAAAATTCAGTTTTTAACAGTGTGTTCAAGTTACTTCTTTCTGTTTTCACCACACAAGGTATTTAACAAGTCTAATTTACTTAGACTCCTTAGATTAGATCACTTCCTCACAGTAGGGTGACACCAATATGACTTCATTGGCTTAAAGCTGGCTCTATTTCCAGCAAGCAGGAACATCTTGACACCAGAAGATACAAACAAGGTGACTGTTGCTAAAGTGTTCCCCCACAGAGAAGATTCTAAGGAAGCTCTTTCCTTAGTGAGTTCAGCTTATCATGACACAGATAAATTAGCAGGATTATCACCTACCTCATTCTGTCATCATCAGCCAGTCCATAATGCTATCATGACACTGGATTAAAGCTGCATATATAGGAACAACACATGCTGCTATTCCTTTCATCTATAGCCTGCCTTTATTCTCCTTCCTCAAGCGTATGACTAGTAGCAAGACAGATTCAGCCTGCTTTAATTAAAGCCTTGTTCATATTTTGACCCATTATAAGTTTACCCATTCCACATCTTGTGACTGAAGTTTGAACCACGTAGGAAGTACATGATTAATCAAATTTCACGGCCTCAGTTATAGGTAATTCTCACCTAAATCTTCTGCAGGATTCTTGGGTATGCATGCTTTAGTATTCACATGAAAATCTGCATGTGAATTTTCAAAACACAGTAAGATAAAATGTGGAATGACTTGGATGATGCAAAGCCTGCCTTAAGTCTTTCCACGTAATGATTAAAATACAAAGCCAAGTACAGAACCCACTGTCAGTAATCCTCATCTGTCTCCATATTCTTGTTTTCATCTGAAGCTTGCTATATGTTTGAAAAATCCCTAAGCATAAGCCCCTTTCTAATTCTGCTGTAATTTATCTCTGCTCATTTGCAGTCACTTCAATGGGAGTAGAACGAACATGGCATACACCAGCTTCTACCTGACCCTTATGTATGGAACCACTTCCCATGCTTACAGAAACTGCAAGACTGCTAACGCAGAAAAATATCAAAGTTGAGATAAAACCCAGCAGTAGGAATCAAGGATGAAAGCCAGCACGTAAGGTGCAGTCATGCTCTGGCTATACCACTACGCCCACTGCACAGAACAGCACTGGTCCAGCGACCAAGCGTTTGAGACTTTCCCTGCCAGCACACCAGGTGCTGTAGTGCCATCTATAAAATAGACTGAGGGGAAAAAAAAGAAACCACAGTGACACTGCATTGTCCTTGCAACAATGTGAACTTGAGCCTGTCTCCTGGGAAAAGCCGCTGACACGGTATTTCTGTAATTCATTCCAAGACTAGCTTGACCCAATGCAGAACCCGCCTGCTTGTGAGGGGTGTTAACAAGCAACGCTCCGCAAAACCAGACGGGTGGAACCACCGCGCTCAGACGCGCCGGTACGCGCTGCGCCGCTCGGTCAGCCGTACCGTTACGTACAGACGGGGCACCGCAGCCACCCCTACGGCTGCTGCCGGCCGCCCAGCCCAAGGGCTCTCACGGGTAACTCCGGCAAAGCCCTCGGGAAGGCTCTTCCGAATCGCCGGGGCGGCTGCGGAAAGAGAAGCACCGGCGCCCGGCCCCACCGAGGCCAAGGGCACGCCGAGAGGCAGGGCAGCCTCCACCGACCACCCGGACCGGGCGCTGTCCCCGGGGCTTCACCCAGCGTGGACGGGGTGTGGCCGGCAGATCCCTGCGCGCCGCCCGCCAGTCGTCCCTCGCCCGGCTCCAACCTCACCGCCTCCTCCCGGCGGACCTCGGGCCGCGGCGGCCCCCACCGCAACCGACCGACCGCGACGAGGCCGAGCGCGCCACCTCTCCCCTCAGCCGCCGCCGCTATAGCTACTCCCGCCGGAA
>Ga0065711_1045087_pt1 | contig 13700 bp, 5 predicted proteins | sample Hoacrofraction12_FD_59098 | JGI IMG/M metagenome (GOLD analysis project Ga0065711, IMG submission 59098) | Hoatzin crop microbial communities from Cojedes, Venezuela - Epithelial fraction 12 v2 (version 2) | ecosystem: Host-associated > Birds > Digestive system > Esophagus > Crop | place... | reverse complement strand
CCGCCGTGCTGGCGAGCGCCGTGCGGCCCCGGCCGGGCAGCGGTCGCTGTTCGCAGGCCGAAAGCGGCTGGACCGGGGGCTGCTGCGGGGCCGGGCAGCACCGCCCGCCGCGGTCACCGCCGGGCCGAGCCGAGCCGCCGGGGCTGCCAAGGTGCCTCCGCTCATCCCTGCGGCAGCACGGCCGGTTGGTGGCCGGGTGGCACGGGTTAAACGTTTCTCTCCGCTCACTGCTCTTGTGTGGTAACTCTGCATTCTGCTTCCGTCTTCCTTTCAGCGCTAGATTGCGTCTTTGGGTGATGTGGTCAGTGGCCGGGTGGCAGATGCTACTCTTCTCCCAGCACCTCCTCCCTGACGGCTGGAGGTAATTGTTCTTTGTGACTCTCTCCTGACCTTTCCTTCCAAGTAAAGTGAGCTGGAAGATCAGTCGTCACTTTTGGAGGGGAAACTTGCCGCGCCGTGATTCCAGACGTTGGCTCGCATCTCCTAGCCACAGCAGGAGGGCCTGGGCGGTAACAGGCTCTGCACACAGTGGAATGGCCCTTTTACATGGTGTTTGCTCTTGGAAGCTTGACAGCCAGGCGTGCTGTGTTTGCACGGTAAATGTGATAGCGCACAGAGGGAGAAGCGTAATCAGGAGGCAGCAAAATAGTTACGAAGCAGCCATCATCGTCACCTCAAAAATTGCACAAACTTTCTTAGACCTGTAACCCCATGTCAGTTTACAGCCATATTGCCAGCATGATGTGTAAACATTGGAAAGAAACCAAGACAGTGTCCATATTTTTACAAAGTGACTGAGTTGTGAACTGCGAGAGCTGCCTCTCTGTGCTGCCAGGGCTGTTGGATACTTCCTCATGTCGTCTTGGTAAAATGTGAAAGAATGGTCCCACAGGTGGCAAAAGTCCTAGAAATCAAAGAAGTACACTTAGATAAGGATCAGTAAATATCTGATATAAAAATTAACTTGAGAGAAATGTGCATTTTCAGTATACCTTTAATTGTCCGTTACATATTTTAGCTAACAGTTTAGAATTTACAGAAATAATATCTAATTTTTCCATCTATTCACACATGCTTACTGTAATACACTAAACTGGGAAGAAAACTTGTAGAACTTGGCCGTGTTTGACTAAATGGTAAACAGAGACTGCTACAAGTAAAGACTTGTGCCCAGATATAACTTTAAGAATGTAAGTTATAATCCACTTGGGTCCTGTTGTCTGGGTATGTTAGGCCAGGCCCTGCAAACACACCTGGTTATAACTTTCATAGCACAGCTAGCCTTATTATTTATAGTAGTATTAATCACAGCACAAAAACCCGTCGAAACTGGATGAAGAACTAAAGGACTTTAAAAGCACTCTTTTTGCATAATACAGACACTTTGCTTAAACTTCTATGCATTTGGTCCTTTAATCCATTCTTTAACTGGACTATGCATTTTTTGAGGGGAGATTGGATTTCATTTTCTGTTTATATTGGCAGGTAACACAAGGAGAACCTCATTCATTATTGTAACATTGTAGCAATACTTGCAAACATTTAGGCAAATAGTGTAATACACACAAGGTTGAGACAACAGCAGTTCTCTACCCTCACTTTCTAGTTGGTGCCATTCAACGAGTCAAGGCTTTCTGGGACTTGAATTCTTCCTGTAAAAAATTAGCAGCAACCTGCTCTCTCACTGGGACGTCGGTGGGAACAGTAGCAGGCCTTTTAATTTTATAGTTCAGTGAGCATCCCCGTTATCTCTCAGGATTTAGCTGCTGTGTTTCAGAGCTTCTCTGGGGCCTCTAGCTCTTACCCAATAACCACATCCTGTTTACAGGCAAGACCGATTCTGCTGAACCTCCGTAATTCATGTTGCCTGCTCAGACCTTTTGATCTCTGATGTCTGAAATCTCTTGCCAGTGTTTTATACCCCAGTCCAAAGCCCAAGTGTTTTGCACAGCTGGGGAAGAAGCAATTGGACCCAGCTAGTTTGCAACATCTTTGTACTCAGCTATGACAGAGTCCAGCTGTGACAGAGCCACTGTAAAATGTTGCCGAGTCACTTAGCCCCCAGCAATGTATCTTCATTGGCCACTCAGATCCCTGCTACTAAACGAATCCACTCGGCTTTGGTCTTCTTTGCCCGCCTTTTCTTTTTACTGCTCTTGGAAAAGGAGGGAGGAGATCACCTGCTGATTTTTTTTCATCAGTATTCTACAGATACCACGTAAGCAACCCCTTTTCTTAGTAAGTGTTTGAGACAATGGGGCATGTAATGTTGGCCCACATGCCAGTGTGATCCCGCAGACCATGAGTTGCTGCTGGTCAGACTTGCTGGGTCTTTTGCCTCAAGATAATCGCAGTAACTTCATCTATAACTGCAGAGTGCGGGCATCACTGTGCTTATGAGCCTTTTTTTCTTCTATTTTTGTGTGGTAGTGTACCACCGGTGTTAGCATGAAGAAGAAAGAGAATGATGGTAGTCCCACACAAGCCAGAATGAGTAAAAGCCCACCCAGTTCTAATGTGTGCTAAGATTTGATAGAATAATCCCAGAGCAGTGGGTAGCTATTGAAGCGACAAGTCCACTCGTGGTGTTTGTCATTAGTTTGTACGTAAGCCACAGAAGTGTTTTCGGTTGTATCCAGAGAAGGCAGTGTACTCCAGGTGATCTGCACACCGTAATAATTATTGAACTACTCATCATGGACGAGAAAAGGACCAGCAGAAGTGACCTCAAGATCTCTGCTTGGCCTCTAACTGCACTAAAGCTTTTGACAGTCAGTCAATCCAGGCTTTGGAAGACTAGCTAAGGTGCTTAGCTTTCCTGAGAACTTCTTAATGGTGCTTAGTCACTCACACTGCAGAGTCAGGATCGACTGAGCCCTAGCCAAACATTTCCTTGCCATAAATAGAAAGAAGCTGGGAAACATTTCTGAACTAATCCTATTCAGGTTGTTCTACTCAAATGTATTGGATGGGGCAGTGTAACCACAGCTCCAAGTGAGTTTTGGAATCTTTCCTGGCTGCTGGGAAACTGCTCAAGCTTTCTAGACTCAGAGCTGTTGCCAGACAAACATCTGTGCTTTTCCCCAATAATCTGCATTGGTGACAAATTCTAAGGAGGACTTCCAGCTACAGGTGAACTTTCCGATATTTCTGCAGCTTAATTTAAATAAGCCATAAACAAGAAGGAAATGAAAAGCATGTGTCAGTTAGCTGGTCAGCTCCTGGAAAAAAGCTGTGCTAGCACTTGCCATAATCGCAATTGGAGATAAACTGTCTACTGTGTGTAAATTCACCCATTTCAGAAACATCCTGATTGACCATGCCTGTACTGATATGATGAGTTCCTGCATCTGGAAGCCTGCATGGTCTTTGGCAGGCTCACAGATCAAGGGCATCTTTAATAAAAGACCTATGGTACAGCATGAGTAACACCCTATGTATGGATGCCATTAGGCTATATGGAGGTGCGTGGCAGAGAGAGGACACATCTTACTGCTGCAGAGACCGCACCAAGTTCCTGCACACTCAGCTCGGGTCAGCAAGCAAAATGACAAGTGCATACGTTGGTTGTTGAAGTATGAATTGGAAGGGCTCTGCAGTATCGATCTACCCAACTGGTGCAGATAATAACACACAAGTGCCCATGTTGCTGTTTTGTGTCGAGCTAGAGCGTGGCAAAAAAGAGGCATGGTTGTCTTAGGAAGAACTTAAGGAATTGTTACCAGCTGACCACTGCGGCTCTCTGCTGACCACTGCCAGTGGTATGTGACAGGAGGTGAATAGCTGCAATGCACTAGCAAGGGAGGGTACCTGAGGCGAAAGGAATGAATGACAGCAGCACCATGCAATGGGAACGTGAGACTTGTGAAGGAGGTTGTGCACCATCCTCCTTAGTATCTCGCATGCCTATCTGGACTTTTGTCCCGCCACAGTCATCTTGGACCAGACAAAGGCAGTGTCAGCTATTAAACTATACACAAACATTTACTGCACCTAGTGAAAATATGTTTATGGCTTATTACCTATTTACCTATTTACATATTATTCTCATCTTCACTGGTGATACAAAATTCCCGTCAAAAAATGTTGCACTTAAGCATCCATTTGTCTTTTTTTCATGAGACAGAGGCTCTTTAAGTAAAAAATAAATAACACCAAAGAAATATCCAAGGAGGCTTTTAACACCACGTTTTTTGTTTACAAAATTCCTTTAATTATTTTCAGCTGTGTCTTCAGTACCTAAGGTTAGGTCATCCTACCAGCATAGTCTGACTGATTTGGCTCCAGCCAATCCTTTCCTTTTATCACTGTCTGAAAGAGTAATTTATTTTTCTGCTTATCCAAATCTTCTCTGGCCAGTGCAGGTATTTAATTAATTTCGTTCTTATATTGTACTAAAAATGTATAGTTCTTTTCTGTTCATGCAATTTGTTGATTTCTTCTGCTTTCTATATCACATTTTACTGGAGCCTGGGCCAGCTCTCTGTTAGGAATAGAGATATTTCAACCCTAGCATTCACTCTGCTCTCCTATTTCACGCTTTTAATCACAACAGCTTCCTCAGTTGTCCTGTGCGCTTTAAATTAATCTCTTATGCAATCAAAACAGGCAGTTTTGGTGGCAGAGTATTTCTTCTTTTTTGTTCATGATTTTCTAGGGTGTAGTGCATAAACAGTCCTAGGATCGGGGTTCACAATTCAGGATGCCTCCATTCCAAGCAGGTACTCTGTAAGCTGCAGAGGTCGTCACCTTCTGTCACCTACTTTCTTTTTGGAAAAAAAAAAATAAGTAGAGGGTAGATTCTTCTTCCATGACATTACCCTCTGGATTGTGCCTACTCATTAGGTGCAAAGTGGGGTGTCTGAATTAAAATTCTTACTTGCTTGTCATGAATAAGCACCACCAGGGCTAGGCAGCCACAGAATGGGCAGTTTTGAAGTGCACTGTTGTACTTAGGCTCCTAAAATCCACATCTGTTGTACTTTGGATCTGATCCTTTGTCAATTTCTTCCATTCCTAACTAATTATATTTTTATGGATACTTTCTTGTGTATGAATTAAGGTTTATCTCTCACTTGAACAGAAGTGTTTTGGGGTTTTCAGTCTCTGTATAAGAAAATCATTACACAGATACTGCTAGTAGATTTTAATGATTTGCAGGAGGAGCACGTAATATGTGCATTCAACATTTAAGTTGACTTAATATGTTGTAGTTGTTCTTTAGTGGCCAAAGCAAAATTACAAATAATGATAGTAAGGAATTTCTAATTTTAACCCGATCTATGCCATCACTTCAACATCTAGTTAACTTTATGCTTCCTTCAATGCAATCCGTGCAGCTTCTTAACAGTATGTATAAGCTTAAGCTACATCAGAAGACATGATTTACTCAACTGATAGTATGACATACTTGTCCTCAGTACAAAACTTTCATCATTGCTTGCCTTATATCATACTGATTCTGCAATTTGATCTATTCTGATGGATACGTGCAACATATTAATGCAGAATCATATAAGCACAGAATAACTGAGGTGAGAAGAGAGCTCTGATGGCCATCTGGTCCAACAGTCCACTCAGTCATAAACTGGACCCAACTTCAAAGTCAGATCATGGTGCTCAAGGTCATGTCTAATTTTTGCATATCTTCAGTGGTGGAGGTCCTGTAACCTCTGCATTTTGCATTATTACAAAATAAAATTACAATTTCACATCCCATGTGCTTTATTTCTGTTTTCTTGGTTTTACATTAATAGTAGGCCTAAGCCAGGATTAAAACCTCAGACATACAGTGCTAGTACAATCAGAACAGGTTTTAAACAAGGTAAGGCTTTTTCCATCTAGAAAAATATGGGCTGATACTTTACTGAATAATGAATATTTTTTCATATGTATTTATCATACACATTTTGCGGTAGTTACTCAAGTATAACACAAGTGCTTCTTATTACAGTGCCACTTTAAGACCTGCATAAAAGAGTGAAGTAAATATGAAACACAATCTGTCTCCATTAAAAGGCGGTGAAATATTAGAAGTGAAATCAACACAAGCTTTATAAAATAGCCAAATTAAGATGAAGTATGAGTGTCTGCCAAGTGAAGAAGGATTTTCTTGGACTAAATGAATTACAGCTAAAATATGATGGACAAAACTAATTTGTCCATTCTTAAAACAGAATTATAGTGCTGCAATTTTGAAAATGTCTTTCAAATATGGTAAGTTGTTTATGTACAGTATTTTGTATGAAGTGTAGGGTTTCAGACAGGATCTTTCATCAATGAGTCATTTTAAGTGCCCACTACAAGAAAAAAAAAAACTCACATATTTTATTACTGTCATTGTGATTACAATGCATTAGTTGGTAGTGGATTCCTGTTGTACAGTAGTTCAATAATCTAGACAAGTACTCATTCAGACTGCAGAAACATTAGGCCTTTATTGAAAATAACTACAGTTTCACAGGTATTTTTTCTTCTTACTTTAAAATAAAAGCAGTGAATGGCTTAAGCTGAAAGGCTAGGCACTCAAGTGTCGTGTTGTAGTTTAACCCTGCAGCTGGCAACTAGGACTTGACAGTCGGTTGCTCACCCCTCCCTTTCCCCCCAGCGGGATGGGGAAGAGAAATGGAATAAAGAGGAAACTCGTGGTTTGAGATAAAGACAGTTTAATAAGACAACAAGGAAATACTAATACTAATACAGCTAATGTTAATAATTAGGATAATAATGAATATGCAAAACAAACTATATATGATTTTTCGCACCACGTGACAACCAGTCCACAGCCAGTCCCCAAGCAGCAATTGCAGAACACCAAACTCATGAGTTTTGTGAATTTCACAAAACTCCTGAAACAGACCAAACTCCCCAAAAAATGTTCAAACTCCCGGACAAGAAAGGATTCGAACTCACGGAAATGGGAAAAGCTCGCTGCCCCCCAGCCAACCCCATTTGTAAACTGAGCATGAAGTCCATGGTATGGAATATTTCCATTGGCCAGCTCGGCTGTCTGTCTGTCTGTGCTCCCTCCCAGCTCCTGCAAACTTCCTCATCAGATGAATACGAGAAACTGGAAAAAGTCCTTGATTTCATAGCAACAACTGATAACATCGGTGTTATCAACATTCTTTTGGTACTAAATCCAAAACACAGCAGCTCCTGGGACGAAAATTAACTCTGTCCCAGCAGAAACCAGGACAGCTAGCAAGCAAGCGGACAATCCCTTTAATGATGTTGAAGCTAAAAGATCCGAAATGCATCTATGCTTTGTTTAATTTTAGGCTTCTTTTATTTTTTCGTACATTTATTGTCATTCGTGTTACATTTTTTCTGTGAATATAAAGCCTTCTTGTTCAATACCAGTTCAGAAATAATAATACCAGATATATATTTAAATCTTCTGGTTAGCTCAGGTGTGTGAGAAAATTTCAGCTTTCAAGACAATTAAAATATTTCACATAAGAACAGGAGCGTTCTATATAGTCTTAACTTCATTCCAAGCATGGCAAACACTTCCTCTTTCTGCATCTGCCTCCCTCCCAACAAGTGAAACAGGAGGTGAAATGCAAGCACAGTTGAGACTTTCCAAAGAAAATGCTAATGCCCTCGGATTTAAGAACAACATATTAATTTGAAATTAACAATGCAAATAATTGTTTCAGAGAAAGTAAATGGGTAACAAGACAAGTGAGTAGGAGAAGCCTAGAGCGTGCAGGACAGATTCCAATTTATTAAAGTCAATAAGCCTGACAATTTTCATTTCTCGCATTCTTTACACTTTTTAGATTCTGTCCCAAGACACTAGTCAGTGAGCTTCTTCAGTAGGCTTTAGGTCCAGCTGGTGACTTAATCTAAGACTTTTTGAAACCCTAATGGAGGCAATTGAACTTTGACATGTAGTAACTGATTGAATTAAAGCCTAGAGGAATTTATAAGCTCTAATTAGATCAGCTCAGCAAGTGCTATAGTGCAGGGAATTGTCCTCACCAGAATTTAGACCTATTGCTGGATTTAAGGTTCAGCAACTTGATGTATTATCACGGTTTTGAGCTCTACTTCAGGCAAGGTGTGTAAAGAGTCATTAATAATACCTGCTCCTTCAAGTCTCCCTGTGAGTCACCGTTCCTTCTGCTGTAGCACCCAGTTACGGCTGGTTACAGTGCCAATTAGGAATAGCCAACATTTATTAATTACACCTATATTTTATATCACACTACCATGTAGATGCTTAGGCCAAAAATACGCTTTCTGAGAAACAGTGGGAGTAAGACTACTGTTGCAGAGGCCCATCTCTTTAGGCAAAACAGACAGGTGAAGGGGAAAAAAGATACTATCTTCAGTTTAGCAATGGGAAATTGAGATAGACACACAAGTAAGGCCATGCTGGTTTAGCTGTGCAACTATCTGGTACGGTTTGTACTGCTTCATACAGCTACGCCTAAATTACAATCTGCAGTGGAAGCTGTTTAGTTCGCATTAGATGGGCATTTTCCCCCTTAGCCATAGGGGCAGCCCTGGCCACTGGGAACCTCCCCGGGGACGGGCTGAGGCTGGACTGGGACATGGGTCTGTGGCTGGGCAGGGATGAGGGGAGCTGGAGGGCGGCCCTGCTGCGGCGTCGCTGGAGCAGGGGCTGGCGGCCCCGGGGGCTGGCGTGGGGTCCTGGGCCATGGGGAGCCCCGGAGAGCTGGACAGGGACAGCTGGGGCTGGTGGTGCCCCCTGGGCCCTGAGGTTTTCAGACTGACATCTGAAGCAGAAACTCATATCGGAAGGGCCATCTTAATTTACACCCCGTGAAAATTTTTTTCTGTCATGACTATTTTTGTCTAGAAGTTTGGAAAAAGTGAAATTTTTTAAAGTGAAAAATGTATCTTATAAATAATCCTTATGTCAAATGTGAGTTATTCTCTTGCTGTATATGTAATGTGGACATGAGTTCATATTCCTAGAACAAATTTTTGGGGAAAAATTGTATAAAGTTGCTCCATTCTCAAATGTAAAATTGGAAAATGTGACAAAAGTTATGTAATACGAGTGATATTATTAAAGCTGTTTGTTTTGTTTCAGTTCATGTGAAGATGAGTTTAAGAGTTATATCATGCAATGTCACATCCTATTACTGAAGTAAGTTGAAAGATCTTCTCAGTCTCAGTCTTGTAACTGCCAGGCAAGAGAGTCCATCATTTTTGTGAGAACTGATTTAAGAACAGATAAAGCCTGGGATTCTCTGATCTGTATATCACTTGCACTGTCCGCCGCACTTGTTGAGTGTTTTTGTTTGACTTGCATAGTTTTTGCCACTAAAATAGAGTTCTCTTGTTTATTTCCAACACTACGTAGTGACTTCACAAGTGGCAGTGAAAGGAAACAGGACTTGTAAAGAGTCATCACAAATAAGTACAAGCAAGCGGTTTTCTTTTATTTGCCATTTATTATGTACTGTAAGCCTAACATGGATTTGGAGAACAATCTGTGTGTATCTTAAAATTAAAGAAATGCTACATTTTAGGCAGCGATTTCCAAATCCATCTTACTATTCCTGTCCCACTGTCTCCAATCTGATCAGAAATAGTGTATAGTCTCTAGCACTAACTTCTAGTATAGTTTGCTCCCTTGAAATAGAGCAAATCCATTAGGGAATACCAATGGCTAGGCTAGGCTAGACATCGGGTCACTTATATTTGCACCACTTAACATGTTCCTCAATTCCTAACCAGGTATTTAGAAATTCTCCATGTATTAAATACTGTATCTATGTCTACAGACTTCTTCCTGGCTACTCCATTCAGGTTTGGCGGCACTCATAGACATACTGCATTTCAGGAGTCCCCTAGAGCCACCACATACCAGGAGCCACCACATACCAGAAGCCACCACATGCTTAGAAGAGCCTTGAGGCTGTTCCATCTTTCGTTAGGTACTTTGACACACCTTTGTCTATCTCACTGGTCCTGCACTTAACATGTTTTTTTAGACCCAAGAATTTAGGCCATTGAATGGTATTTTCAAGGAATTGTTCTTTTTTAAGCATAAATTTGGTAAAGTATATCTCTAACAGCTGGCTATATAATGCCTGTGACTTTGGATCTTTCAGGTGAGGACAGATGTATTGAAAAGGTGTCTTCCCAGAAAACAAGCATGTTAGAGTTATACTATGATAACACTTCAGCTCTTCCCAAATGCAACATAGAAGCGTTAACAAACATTGCCCCTAAAAACCCTGTACATGAAACTGTTCACATGATGCTGAAGAATAATGCTTTCTTCCTCACATCTTTTGAAAGCATGGTATCTTTGAGCTAAGTAAATGATTAAGAGAAATAAGAAGTTTATCTTGTCTCCCTACTGTTCTGCATAGGTTCTTATTACCACTATCACCACTGTAGCTGTTGAGTGAACACCAGCTCTGCATACAGCATTGTAACTCTCATCCGTCATACGCAGCTTGTTTTCCCTCAGTCTCTAAGGAGAATTATGTGAGCAGTATAATGTTTCCCTTTGGTGGCTTTCTTTGAGGTGGAGAGTTAGTTGCACATACGCACTGCTGTGTTTTTACGCTAGAAAAAGTATGATCAAAGAAATGTGCCTTACACTTCAAGCAGAAAATGATAATGTTTGTGACAATCCATATTTCATGAAAACAGTAAATTAAATTTAGTGAAAAAACAGAACTTTGTTTAAACAATAGAGAAAAAGCTTTCATAAAGGTGAAAACAGAGAGAAATATTTCTTCTAAAGCATGAATAGAATAAGTAAATACATAACAAAGGGGATGTTTTTTAAACAAACTTTCCCCACAGAGCTCTTGCTACCTAAAAACTGTAGGATAGTTCAATCAGTGAAACTCATGCACAGTAACAGTAAAATGTTCAAAAATTTAGTAGGAGCAAAATGTGCTCATGTATTTTCATGCTGGAAAATAGCAAAATTAAACAAATTAAAGGAAGAGCATAAATGGGGAAAAGCAAGATTCTGCTTTGCTTTTAATATGTTTTGAAAAATATTGTAGTCTACCACTGCCAGTATTTATTTTTTGAAGTAATTATGTGCATTGTGTAGTGCTTGTGAAATAAACATACAACTTGAACCAGTGTTAAGATATCAGATCCTGCCCAGACAGAACAAGCAGGACATTTCTTTTATATAATGCAAAGTATGCAATTGGGTAAAAAATAGTGTGACCTGGAGGTCAGTGACTTCCAACACCAGTGATTAACAGAGAAAGACACCCCAAGATCAAAGATGATTTGGTGGAGGTTGCTTCCTTCTGCTCCTGCCTGACTGAATGTGGAATTGTGTGTATGAGTTCTTCAGCTGACCTCAGCTGTCACACTATCACAGGAGTGAGAACTATGCAAAGGACAATGTAACCCCCCTCCCCCTTTGCCCCCACATTTTAATGTATTTTTATCTTAGAATAGTTTTCCTCAACACTTATGCCCCTCAACTGTTCCTTTATTGCTCTAATGTAAAGATATATGTGATACTTGGAAATCCAAGGGAAAAGCATTGAAAAATTACTTTCAGTTTTATGGAAATCTTTGAACCAGGAAAGATTTTACTGACATAATTTAATGTTCTGATTTGCATAAAATTTGAGAATTTTCCCATAATGGGAGAAAAAAAGATTCAAAAATATTTGCTTTCTATACCACCAGAAGTTGGGTAATCATCAGAAGTATCAGATGTTACATAATCTTGGCTTTTCTCCATCCTGGCTGCCTCCCCATGTGGTTCGTTGTCCTCCATACTTTATTCTGGTGCATCCTGAAGGAACTTTGAACTTAATGTTTCCTGTGAGCTATCTCATCACAGTTATAGCTACTGTCTCTTCATGCTGATCTCTAAGCCTGTTACCTTTCACCAAAGACCTCGACTGTCTCTTAACTATGTCTTGGGTATCTCCTTGTTTGCCTTCAGTTACACACAGAGGATCAGACCCTTTGGTCTTTCTCCCATAACATTCATACATCTGAAACAGCTCACCCTACCAGCACTAGAAGTAGAGTATTTGAGTTCTCCCCCTGCTCCCTCACCACAACAAGACCAGCTCCTATTTTACTTCATGTTCTTTCTCAGTGTCACAAAAATTTCTCTCCCCAAGGGTGTATTCCTTTCTCAGATCCTCATCCCATAGTAACTAATGTAACAGCTCCCTGGCTTCTTTATAATCATCTTTTAAAATTTTTTTTTTCAGGAAACGCAGCCACAGAAGTTATCATCCTTGCCCCTCGTTTGCCATTATATCATTCTTTATTTTTACCCCTACTTACTCTTCAACTGTTATTACCTCAACTTCAAGCAGTTTGTCAGCATATTCAAGTTGTATAAGACCCTATTCCTCGCTGCACACCTAAATTAGTTTGTGATGCTCAGATTCCTGACTTTTTCTATTTGCTTGAGAGGATCTCCTGTTTTCTTGCATGCTGCCCTGCATGCATATACATAAAGTTTCTGAAACCAATTTGCAAGGCTAAGTAAGTCTCTTAGAAAGTCCTATTCCTTTCAAGCAACATGTTAGGCTTAAAAAAGGGGAAAAAAAGTTTTTCATGTCTCTTATCATGTATAGTTTACCACTTTTCTCAAAGAGGATGAACTTTTTTTCCTTCCCACCACACAGTAAACAATGTAGCAAAGAAAAAAATCATAATAGAAAGGAAAACAATGGATTTGAATTGACAGGAGATTGTTTAGAAAGAAAATCACTGTTTCTTTTCTGAAGTATTTTTTTCACATAAGAATTATTTTAAGTGTCTGAGTTTGCTCTAAGACTATTTGCTCTCTTGACATTCTCAGGGGTGCTGAGAACAGTCTCAAGGTGGAGATGCACTTACTTTAACATTAAAAGAGAAAAAACCCCAACAAATAAAGCCAATAAAGGCATAATAAAAAAAGCAGCTTTATCATTTTGAATATTTTAGTGAAATGTAGATTGTCAAAGGAACTATAGAAGACCTGGAGTGTCTTATTTAGTCTTTAATGACGTCTTTCTGAACAGCTATTATGTAAAAAAAAAGTCATTGACTAGACCTGCATTAAAAAAAATGAAAGTAGAAAGAAACATAAATAAGCAGTAAATTAGTAACAATAATAGTACTGACAGAGTATTCCAAGATATGCTTAATTTATGTATTGATACCTTAAGTATTTATTAATGATCTGCAAATTACATTTAATGACATCTAGGTGACAGAACTAGTTAGAAGACTTCACAAAGCTAAGAAGAGACATATGCCCAGCAAAAGAAAATCCTGGTAATTTAACACATAGAGTGGGAAAATTTCAAATATAAATATTAATATTTATTTTCAGGCTTTAAATTACCAGTTCCATGCCTGTAGAAAGTTCAGGGAGAATCTGTGCTTGTCAATAGCAAACAAATAAATTGTTACTGTGAAAAATCAATGGAATATATTTCTGAAAAGATACTAATGGCAGAATCACAGAATCACAGAATGGTAGGGGTTGGAAGGGACCTCGGTGGGTCATCTAGTCCAACCCCCCTGCTGAAGCAGGGTTACCTACAGCAGGCTGCACAGGACCGTGTCTAGGCAGAGAAGGAGACTCTACAACCTCCCTGGGCAGCCCGTTCCAGTGCTCCGTCACCCTCAGAGGGAAGAAGTTCTTCCTCATGTTCAGACGGAACTTCCTGTGCTTCAGTTTGTGCCCGTTGCCCCTTGTCCTGTCACTGGGCACCACT
>Ga0065711_1045086_pt1 | contig 13701 bp, 7 predicted proteins | sample Hoacrofraction12_FD_59098 | JGI IMG/M metagenome (GOLD analysis project Ga0065711, IMG submission 59098) | Hoatzin crop microbial communities from Cojedes, Venezuela - Epithelial fraction 12 v2 (version 2) | ecosystem: Host-associated > Birds > Digestive system > Esophagus > Crop | place... | reverse complement strand
GGGGGGGGGGCAGAGAAGAACTTCAAATTCTACTAGGAAACCTAACGTAACATGCTCTCCTGGTTTTTCCCCCCAAACAAGTTTGCCAGCATTTAATGTTCCCTGCCAGAGACCAGCAATATAAAATTACGCTACAGTCAATAAAATCTAGTACTGCTCAATCATTACACTGTTAAGATTTTGTTTAAAATAGTCACAATGCAAGTAAACCCCAACATCTTTCTCACTTCTTTTGCAAAATCTACAGCCTGGACACTGAACCAAATTCAATACAAGCCCAAGGACTATATCGGTTTTTGCATAAGCAAAATAATCCATTATCAAGCTTTTTGCTTTGAATAAAAATGCATTTGTAACATCAGCTGACAATGTTTCATGTTCTCAGGTTTTTGGCTTTACTGTGTGTGTGTACAAACAAGAAAACGGGCTTGTTGATCTTCAAATTATAGTTAACAGATTTTACTGTGACATGCAAACACCATGAAAAACTCTCACCAGGAGCACTGTAGAATTAGTAAATGCACAGAAGATGGGCTCTGACGTCATCTACACACCTGCACTAGTTTATCCACCTGAGCAGCCTCACTGATTTAGAATGCCTGCAGAACTGACATTTTAACCAACTGTTTATTACTCCTGCTTAACTAGCAGCATTTATTTTACAAAAAAAGCAGTTAGAAAAAAATAAAATAAATATCATGTCTGTTGGTTGGAATACAGTAAAAGCAGATTCAGGCTTTTCAGTGTTTCCAATTTCTGACTTACTGGTACCCAACTGCCAGCAGAAACGACCAAATTCTTTACAGGGCTCTCTTGATTTCTGTATTAATTCCGCAAGGTATGCAAAAGACATGCACATTTTCATTTTTCACTGTTTGTGGTTGCTGAATCAAGGGCGTAAGCCCAGCAGCTGCGCACTAGGCATGAAGTTAGGGGGGAAAAAAAAACCTTTAAAAGGGGAATAAGCAAGCAAACAAAGGAGACGGCAAGCAACTGGAAAGGAGATTAAAAAATAAACAGTATTTTCTTGTAACTGCTGGTCCCATCACGCAAGATGCCCACACGTGTGCAAGGCCCCTGCCACCCGTAACAGCTCGGCCCCGCCCCATCCGCCTTTTACCCTCGGGCACCTCCCGCCCCACCACCGGGCTGCGACCTGCTCCTGAAGCGGAGGGAAGAAACGGCCTCGCCTCCACAACGGACGCGCTGCTTCACGACCGGTTCGCAACCAGGGGCCGCCGTGAGGAGCGGGGGAGGCAAGGCGAGACGGGCCCCGGCGCGGCCCAGTCGCTCCCCCAGGCCCCGCTGCAGCGCCTCGCTCCTCAGGACAGGCCCCGGGGCAGGGCGGGCACCAGCAACCCGGGAGGGTGGGTGAGCACCGGCGGGTCGCGCTGTCGGTACCTTTCAGAGCCAGCAAGTGCTCCTGCTTGGGCTGGTTAACATCCATGGTCCCAGCCTACAACCCCTACGGCAGGGCAGACGGGCCAAGACGCTGCCGGCAGCGGAAAACGCTCGGCGGAGAGTGCCGGCACAAAGCCCTGCGCGGTTAACACCGCCGAACCCGGAAACAGCTGTCCCAGAATGCAACGCGGCGCCGTGGCGGCATGGCGTGCGAAACTACAACCCCCAGAACGCACCGCCGGCGGGAGGGGAGAGGGGTGAGTCCTGCGGGGCGCTCCGGGGGGGGGAGGGGCCACCGCCCTCTCCTTTGCATGCTGGGATATGTAGTCCTCCAGAAGCCACGGAGTGGGGGAGCAGCTGTGCAGACCGACACTGTGCGGCGGCGGGGGAGCGCATGCGCCTGAGGGGCGGGGCGGTGCCTGAGGGACGGGGCGGTTGCCGGCTCCTGGCTGCTTCCGGCCGGTGGCCGCGCTGCTCCGCCCTCCCTAAAATGGCGGCCATGGGTGTAAACAAGGTCGGGGCTGGTGCCGGGTTGGATGGAAGCCGGGGGCCTGGCAGTAGCGGCCGCGGTCCGGCTGGTGCCGCAGTGAAGGTGAGACGGGCTGCCCGTCCGTCCGGCGGCAGGGCGGCCTGCGGCGGCTGGGGTTGCGCCGTCGCTGCCTCAGCTGAGGGAAGGGGGAGCGCGGGGTCTGCGGGGCGGACGGCAGGCGGGCAGGCGGGCGTCCCCTGAGGTGGCGGAGGCCGTTTCCCCGCCTCGTCTGCGCGGAGCCGCGCTTCCGCGGGGTGCCTGGGAGCGGCCTCCGGTCGGGAGGGCTCCGTGTGAGGGACGGGGTGAAAGCCTGGAAGCGGGGAGCTGCCTCGGAGAAAGCCTGGCGCCGGGGCTCCCTGGGCTGGTTAGCTGGCGCTGTTGCCTTATGGGTTGTCGGGTGTTTGGGTTTTTTTTCCTAAATGACGGTCAGTTTTGCTTTTTATTAACGGGTAAGGTCTCCTAGTCCGCTGCTGTTTGTTCGTGCTGTCTCGATGCCACCTTTGTAGCTTCATGACCGGCTAGCTTGGTGTGGCTGACCTTCGTATGTTTATCAACTGTGAATGGAAACCTTTTCCACCGGCTGATAGTCTGCTTCGGCAGGGTCTTGCCCTCCGTTTCCTTCTGCGAGGACTTTTCAGCTTACTTAGTTGTGCTGCTTGACCAGCAATCTTTCCTTGTGGCAGTGGGTTAAATGAAAATGGGCAAGAGCTAGTGGTGATCAGGTGGGATGCTGAAGAGTTAAAATGTTCTGTTTGTATCTATTTATTTATTTTACAAATATCATTCATATGATTGTTATTTGTGTGTACGAAGCAAAAATAATTACTCAGCTTGTCTGCTGTGGTTGCAAGAACTTCTGCAAAATAAACCATGTCATGTGCCTTACTGTATGAAGTTTTGCTTTTTTATGAGCTCAAAACCGAATATGGTCTCTCTTTAACTCATAGGTTCTTGAGTGTGGAGTCTGTGAAGATGTATTTTCTTTGCAAGGGGACAAAGTTCCCCGGCTGCTTTTGTGTGGCCATACTGTCTGCCATGACTGTCTTACCCGGCTTCCCCTGCATGGCAGAGCAGTTCGTTGTCCTTTTGATCGACAAGTTACTGAACTAGGTAAGAAAACATAAGTCTAAAGTTCTTAAAATCTGTCAGCCGAGGATATCTACAATGTAATGCTAGATACAGATTCCTAGTGCTGATTAGCAATAATATTTTCAAGCAATGAATGTGCAGTGTTCCTTTTCATTCAAAGAAGATCATAGCACTGTTAAGCGCTGGCAAAATACGTGTCTTGGAGGAAGAAACTCAAGATTTTATCTTGTTGCACCTGGGCTTGCAAGCTTTATACCTTTTTTGTACGCCTACATTTACAAAGGGACTACTTTATTTTACATTAGTGTCTAAGGGTTCCTGAGTGTGTATGAGTTTCCTGTTGTCCTAAGCACTAAACCATGCAATTAAATAGGTAGTTTCTTTGACAAACAAATTAGTCTGGATTCAGTTTGAAGTGATATAGAGGGAAATACCAGTGACAGCCAACCTGTTTTTGAAATGTAGAGTAATTCTGTATATGCGATAACTGATAGCAGCAGGCTATGAAGAAGAATTTCCATATTGTAGGAGTGTCTGCAGACAGTATTTGAAAGGATAAGATACAGCTTTTATCCAGCAGTGGGAGTTTTTGTACTGGGCAAAAGATGGCACATGCTTATAATTCCTTCAGAAAAGGAATCGCCTATTTAGCATAGGGTTACAGAGGAGATGAGTTATGAATAGCATTTGGACTGAGGAGAACTTGTTAATAGAACTGACTCCAGCAGTTCTAAATAGCACAGAGGAAAAAAGCTGTTGGAAGAAGAATCCTCGGAGAAAATGATCTCTAATCTGGTAATCCGTGAAAAAGATGTTTAAGTATCAAATTTTGTCGAATGAAAATTTGCTTTGAAGTAGGAGAATCTGCTAGATTGGAGACCAAACTGAGAAGAATATTAAGGCACTCTGTGGGATGCTTTCATGGAAGTAGGAGTCAGGAAGAGAAATATCAGTCTTGTATGAAAGATGGCTTTGTTTTCTGGGGGAGTGGAGGTGGGGAGTGTGTGCGTCATGACTGACTGCCAATCTAGAAGATGTGGTTAGAAGAGTCACAGTTTATTTTACTTCTTGTCTATGACTGTACAGCTGCACAACGTTTCTTAAAGTATGCTTTTAAGGGGGAGAATGTTAAAGCACAAGACTCAGTCCTGCTGTTGTGAAACATTTCTTTCCAAGGCCACTGCCTGTATCTTGTAAAATCAGCATTTTTATTATGATAGGGAACTTGTCACTTCTTAGTTTTTGTTGTACATTTTTTTTTACCCAGGCACCTGAAAGTATCCTATCATTTTGGTTTTTGTGGCTTTCAGGTTTAACAAAAATGAAGCTTTATAGAAACATTTAAAGTATTTTCATCTTGCATGATACTGAGGAACTTCTGATGAAATATAGTGAAATGTTATTAAACTTCCAAGGCTCCTACAGAAAGGAAAAGCGAAGAGAAGCTTCGGCTTTTGTGTCTAGGATAGTAAACTTGCATCGTGCTGGCTAGTAATAGAAAGTAGAATGATATGCTGTGGCCAGTAGTTGCTCAAAAAACTGATGGGTCGAAAATTTTAGCAAAACAGCATGAAAGTAAAAATACTTCTGTGAATAAAAATATTCTGCCTGGTGATTTGGGGCAAAAGGGGATCGTAGCCACTTTTAGTCTTACTAGTTCTGTAAGAACTGTGCTAAGAAATATTATTGTTTCCAGCATGTAAAAGAAGGGTGGTTTCTGGAGTGCAGCTTGTCAGGGCCCCTCTGTGAAGCTTCTGTGTGTTTGTTGTCCTGCTCTAATGACCGGCAGTTACTGCTGTTCGTTAAATCTGCTGCACTTGTTGTGTTTCCTTCTGAGAGCTCAGGAGTGGGCCTGGGAGGGAGGCATGGTGACGCTGGGCCCGGGGAACTTCTTATCCTTCCCTCCCCTCCATCTGAGGGCATGTGAGAAAGCAAGCTCCATTTTCACCCTTTTCTGCAATTGCCATTCTGCAATTTAATGGAGTAGTCTCAGGAAGCTGTTCAGTACTTAAATCTAGATCATAGAATTGCTGCCAAGAGAAAGTTCTGTTGAAAGAAAGAGCCATATAATCAAGGCATAAAGTCACCTGTGTTAAACAGTTCCTTAATCAGTAACTGTGGATTTTACGGATGTTTTTAGTTGACCATTTAAGTATAGAGTTCAGCAGATAAACTTACTTGTTTTCCTTTGTTCTTGTTACTAAATCACTTAATTCTATATTCATTGAAGTTTCTCCAAGGAACCTTGGGAAGTTTTTGAAATAGTTACTCGGAGATCTATGTATCTATAGATATAGATATATTTTCTTCCTTTTGAAGTGGGCATTTGGTTTAAACTTACTGGCCTGTGTCTTCTATATACATAACTGTATGGGAAGGCAGAGTTGGAAATATTTTGTCAATCCGGATTTCTGGAAATAGAGAGTCTGCAAGTTGAAAACTAACAACACATTGTTTACATGCTTAGCAAAATATTCTAATAGTTCACAAAGTCCTTCTATGAGAGAAAATATTTAGTAATGCACTGGTAGGACTAAAGCCTGCCCAAACCATATTACTTTGCAGAGTAGACCAAATGCAAATTTTTGGAGGGTTTTTTGAGAGTTCTGTAATGAAGTCGCCTCTGTTTAATCTTCTAGGGGAAAATTTTAAATGAGTATGTACATAGAATCATAGAACGGTTTGGATTGGCAGGGACCTTAAATACTGTCTCGTTCCAACCTCCCTGCCATGGCCAGGGACACCTTGCACCAGACCAGTGTGCTCAGAGCCCCATCCAACCTGGCCTTGAACACTGCCAGGGAGAGGGTAGCCACAGCTTCTCTGGGCAACCTGTGCCAGTGCCTCACCACCCTCATAGTGAAGAATTTCTTCCCTATATCTAATCTAAATCTACCCTCTTTCAGTTTAAAGCCATTACCCCTTGTCCTGTCACTACAGGCCCTGCTATAAAGTCCCTCTCCAGCTTTCCTATAAGGCCCTTCAGGTACTGGAAGGCCGCAATAAGGTCTCCCCACAGCCTTCTGTTCTCCAGGATGAACAGCCTCAACTCTCTCAGCCTTTCCTCATAGGAGAGGTGTTCCATCCCCCTGATGATTTTTGTGGCCCTCCTCTGGACCCGCTCCAACAGGTCCATGTCTTTCCTGTGCTGAGGGCTCTAAAGCCCTCGTGTTGAAGGTATATGAGCTGTCTAGTGGCTATCTTCAACTGCATTAGCATTCTTTAACCAAAAAGATATAATGGACAAGCTTCTTCAATGTTAAAAATTTCGAAGCCTTATATGCCAGAGATTATGTTGACTCAGGCAATATATATGGGGGAGGGGGGGAAATCTGAAATTATCTTCATAGAAGAAGGACTACTCTTAAAGCCTTTTCCTTAAAGTATCATGATTTGGGAGAAGAGGTGAATAATTTCTTTCAAACTGCTTTTGCTCTGCTTCCTGCATTGGATTAGTGTTTGGGTTTTTATTGTTTTTTGTCTTTAAATACATGGACCAGGAAACTGTTGAGAAGGATGTGCTTATATAACAGCTTTGGAGGCTCCAGCTTTTAACTTCAGCTGAGCAGCTGTGCTACAGAAGCCTCTAACAGTTTATAGCTCAGGTGAACTTTCCCTACTGTCATCACATTACAGGTCTGAAACTATTTTCTGTCATTAGAACTTGTTGAACTGATGTGTGCAGCTGTTGGCACCCTTCATGGAATCCACCCCATTGGTATTGTTTACATTTATATATTCTTTTGCTAGCGTTTGAGTGCTAAGATAAAATTTCAGAACATTGTGCAAGAAAATGTGACTGTAACATAACATGCTTTCAGCTTTGTTTACACATTTAGACAAGTTACTCCTTTATTACTTGCATTATAAATAATTCTTTGGCAGACAAGCTTCATGCTTTTGAAATGGCATTTTTATTGTTGTCTGGGGTCAGTCTTAATATCATCACTCTGTCACGATCTCATTCCTTGCTGACACACTTCCTGCAATTAATGTCTTGCTCTCCTTTTGAGGAGACAGTCAGATTGTGTAGTGGTTTTATAATGAGCACAAGCATCCCTTGTAGGCACAAAGATGAGATCACTAGACTCTTTTACATTTGTGACTAAAGCAGAATTTGAGCTAAAGTCGAAGAGATTAAATAGATATATTTACACAACTCATTTTTAGTGTTTTTAAATATAAAATAAATGATCAGATGTGTTGAAGATGTGTATGTTGTGTAGTATTTTTATTAGGATAAAGTTTAGATTTAGTGTAAAAAGAAGTGGCTTTTTCTCAAATACATAAAATTTATGGTAGATACCAGTGAAATGAGGCATGACTTTGTGTATGGTAATGCATGTTATATAGGGTGCTTACTGGTTATAAATTCTGTTTTAGTAGATTAATAGCTGATAGGTAAGCTTTTCCTGTTTTTCCATCTGTGTCCAAAATTGACAGTGCACTGACAATGTATAACATGTATTAGCAAATCTCTAGGACATACAATGAAAAGGAAGACTGTAAAAGCAGTGTAACTTTTTTCTCCTGACAGCTGTAAGTTATGGACTGGAAAATAAACACAGAATAGCTAGAGGTGTATCTTTTCTGATTTCTGTTGGTTACATTTTGGCAAATTAGTTCCGCTTTGCCTTTTCTGGCTTGGCTTTCTATTCATGCTAGACATGGAACTAACATGATTAAAATCAGATACGAGAATGTGAACCGAGGCAAGTACTTCTTAGTTCATTTTTTTTAATAAACACATTAAAACCTGTGAAAGGAAATACTTCTGTAAGAAACTCTATAATGATTGAACAGCTTCTTCCTCTCTCAACCTTATCCAGTGTTTGCTGGAAGGCTAAGACAGTGTTTGCTTAAAGGCTAATTTGCTGTACTCTGTTTTATAAGTAGGTTTATCCCTTTGATGTGTGTACATCCATATATGCTCTGCTATTAATGGCTATCTGGATTAGTGCAAATCTGTAAATGTGGGTCCACGTTAGCATCAGCAGTCATGATATTGGTGTGTTGTTAATGTATTTTATATACTGTAGTAACTGAAGGTTGTGCACAGTTAGTTTGCTGCGGGACAGTGCTGTTCAAAACACTGTAGAAGAGAAGTGTCTAGCCACTTTTCTGTGCTTTGCTTTCTGGGAGTTAGTGTCTAGAAATCTGTCTAGAGACAGTGTCAGCAAATCTGGACTCCGTTTACAGACTGCTTTGACATAATGTAAATTCTAAAAGTGGTTATTGTGCTTTGTATTTCTTCAGCTTGTAAGAAGAGGTGACTCTTCCTTGCTCTGTGTTATGAAAAACACTATAATTGTGCTAGGAGTGCTAGAGCTGAAAAATACCTAAGCTCTGAGGTCGAGAATGTATCAAGGTGGATAGAGGACTGTTCCAGTGCTGAGTGTAATTGCAGAGGACAAGAACATAACTTCTGTAAACTCCTTCAAGATCTACGGCAAAGAAAAATTAAAATACTTCTTTTTTTGTTTGGAATTTATTTTGTGGAGTGCACTGAGCTAAGATTGGGTGTTGCTAATGCTGTCTGTACTAGAGAAGGCTTCCACCGTGGAACTGGTAACTGCAGAGAGCACTGATGTGCCTTTGCTTTATACCTACCTTCAAAGTTACGAACCTGTACCTTGACAAGTCCATTTTCAGAAACAGCAGATTTGTTAAAAAGAGTGGTCTTTACTGGTAAGCATTTTTTTAAATAGATAGTATTGGTTTGTACCAGTTGAGGGTGTTGGAGGTGAGAATAGCTTATGTATGTTCCCATTTATAGCTATAGAAAAACATTATTCATCTGTTTATTTGTTCTCTGAATTCTGCCCTTTGTCTGTGAGGCATATAACTTCAATTTTGAGTTTGACTGCTGAGAATATTATGGTCAGTAGTTTAAACTGTTGGGAAAGATGCTGAAGAAAGACAGTTTCATGTAGTAAAACTGGAAGCTACAGAAAACAGTAAGGTATACAGTGTAGATGTTCTGGTTCCAGTTCATGTCCCTCTTGGTAGGTACCATAACATTGTTGCCCTCACTCTGGCCAGATGCTGCCTGCACCTCATGAAGCTATTTGTTCTCCTCCCCTTGATGGGAAAACAGTTGGCATATGAACATTGCAGTCTTCCACGTAATTGTGTGGAGCCATGTAATGCAGCTCTGCTCTTTGCAATAGTACTGCAGGAAAAATGTTGTCAGGTAGTAAAGCACTTGCATGTATTTCAAACATGTTTTGAAGTCTTAAGATTGAAAGCCAGTCTCATTTTCCTGTTTCATAGGTCTTGAAGTAAAAGAGAATGTTGTGGTTTAATCCTGGTCAGCTCCACACAGCCACTCACTCCCCTGCAGTGGGGCAGGGGAGAGAATCAGAAGCGTAAAAGTGGGTTGAGATAAAGATAGTTTAAGAGGTAAAACAAAAGGTGTGCACACAAGCAAAGCAAAATAAGGAATTAATTTGCTCTTTCTGTTGACAGACAGGTGTTCAGCCATTTCCAGGAAAGCAGGGCTCCATCACCTGTAGTGGTTACTTGGGAAGACAAGCACCATAGCTCTGAACGTTTCCTCCCACCCCTTTCTTCCTTCTTCACTCCAGCTTTTATTGCTGAGCATGATGTTATATGGTATGGGATATCACTGGGGTCAGCTGTCCTGGCTGTGTCCCCTCCCAGCTTCTTGTGCACCCCCAGCCTACTCCCTGATGGGACAGCATGAGAAACAGAGAAAGGCCTCAATGCCGTGTAAGCACTGCTCAGCAGTTGCTAAAATGCGGGTGTGTTGTTATCACTGTTCTGGTCACAAGTCCAAAACATAGCCCCATACCAGCTACTGTGAAGGAAATTAACTCAATCCTAGCGAAAACCAGTACAGAGAATAATTCTTAACAAGCTGCAGATAGGAGAACTTGCATTTGTTTTTTGGGTGTTGGTTTTTTTTTTTGCTTTTGTGTACACTTTCTTACAAACAATATTGTAACACATCTAGCTCTTAAAAGCACTGTCTTTTATGCAGTAACTGTATTTGAACAATGTTTGTGTAATTCTACATGGAGTCTTTATAACAGTGTATACTCTGTGTGCTGCAACTTCAGACTGCTGTGGGAGCTGGAGATCCATATTCTTAGAACCATGAAAATGCTGATTCTGGCTATGTGTACAAAGCTGACAAGCAGTGAAACATGAGTATTTGGGGTGGGTACTTTGTTTTGCTAGTTCTTATAACTGACTGGTAGTCATAGTCTGTCTGTTCATTTGGAACAGTACTGTGACTCTAATGACACATCAAAATCTGTGGAGTGTTTGATAAATCTCAGTATTGAAGAAGGAAGAATTAACGTCTGTATAGGATCAGTGAGATGACATCTGAATTCCAGAACGACGCAGAGGGCATATGCCTACCAGACCACCACAAGGCAGCATAATTTAGGAGATGTGAAACAACACTCAGGAGAACCAGACAACTCAAGTAACCTGGCCTTTCAGAAAATGCGTGGGATACAGTTTCTGTGAGTTCATGTCAGATGCAGACTTCTGTCAGTCACCAGATACGTGGACTGAAAATGTCAAGAGTTTTTAGGCATCATCTGGAGCCAGCCTTAGGCTGTAGTTGCTGTTGTGCTAGTCTTTGCATCTGGATTGTAAGCACCAGCCCAACTTCTCTGTGGATCTAGCATTGTTTTCTAAAACTGTTTTTCCAGATCATGCTTGAAGAAAAGCATAAATTACATAGAGCAGTTACTTGAATGTAATAAAGAACTATAGTATGTATTAATTTTTTTACAGTGAATAGCAGAAGTTCACTGCAAGTTTGGCTTATTCTTAGGTGAGTGTGTTTGCATGAAGTACAAAACAAATATTTGAATTACAAAAGCAGTGTGCATATGCAGTTTTGTCCAGATAGTGGTGTCCCACACTCTAAAAAGTAACTGCAGCAACCTTTTCTTGTCTTAAAAACACAGTTCAAAAGTTCCATCATAAAATAGATGACTCAATTTCAGGTCCTACAGAGTCTGTTTAAATACAAGGTGGTGTTTCCAGACACCTTCTTAGCTATGTAAATGTACATCTGTTACTACCCTGGGCACTACTGGTAATGTTGTGCCTTCTATCATTCTACTCAAAGCTAGCAAACCCCCTCCTATTTCTTTTCGTGAAGCTAGTAGCTGCTGTACACTTGTGTAAACATCTTACGAAGAGATGAGGGCAATGTTAATATGATGAAACTAATGTCCACATCTTGCCTTCTTTTGAGCACACCAAAGAAGTGCTCTGTCAGTATTCAGCAGTAATCTTGGATATAATTAATTTCTTGAGCTTGTCTTCATTCTCAGTTATGTTTTTTCAAGAGCTGGTAAAAATAATGTTACAAGATCATAGGTGTTCAAGGGTTAACTCTGATATATGTTAGGAAAACCGGATGTTTGGAGGTTTAATGAGGATTGGTTTACATATGTGTTCTACCAATTTTGGGGAACTGATTGTAATAAAATCCCTGTGACAACAGCAGAAGAGCTCATCATAGCATTGAGACTGGAGGAAGACGACATGTGTTTCATTACTTGTCCCTTCCAAATTAGGAATTGTTAGCAAATAGTTTTACTGTCTACCTGGATTGGCATGTATTGATACTATATATGAACAGCCTTGTTAGTGTTAAACTGATTCGAAACTGTACAGTAATAAGGATTTAATTTGGACAGTAAACAACTTCAAAGTTGATCTGCTCCTGATTTTAAGGAAGAAAAGAAAAAAAAAATCTTGAACCTACCCACAGAAGTGACACTTGTTCTGGGAATTCGTACTGAATTCAACACTAAACTCCATTAAAAACACCTCTGTTCTCAGATAGTCCATCTGTAACTGGTAGTTCCTGGTTTCTAAAAGTATGTAGTTGTGATTCAGCAAAATAGTCAGCCTATTGCAGTTAATAACATACAACTTTCTACATGTTGTATGTTGAGGAGAACCTCAGATTCTGTGTACTTAGTCCTTGAAATGGCTAGCATCTCATGTGAGGCATGCCTGATAGCATTCTACTAAAATATGTTGTTTTTTTTTCTTTCATATATTAAAAAACTCTGCTGAGATGAAGTCGCTAGGTGCTTTCTGCATCAGATGTAAATGACTTCTTGAGTCATGTCTTAAGAGTGCAGGAGCATACAATTCCAAAGTGTTGGAAGTCAAGCAAGCAGGGCAGAAGGCCAGCTTGGCTGAGTAGGGGTCTTGTTCTAGAACTTAGGCGGAAAAGGAAAGTGTACAGACATTGGAAGCAAGGACAGACGACATGGGCGGACTACAGAGATACTGTTCACCACTGTAGGGAGAAAATTCGTGGCCAAAGCTTGATTAAAGTTCAATCTTGCCATCACTCTGAAGAACAATGAAAAGGGCTTTTTAAAATATTTTGACAGCAAAAGGAGAATCGGAGATAACATTGGTCTGTTGCTTGATGTGGTTGGTCACCTCACAGATAGGGACATAGACAAAGCAGAGCTATATAATCCTGAGGTAATCCTCCGCCGATGAGAGGCAGAGGGCAGCCCCGCAGAAAGAGATCTGGTGGTCTGGGTTGGTGGCAAGGAGTCAGCAGTGTGCCCTGGCAGCCAAAAAGGCCAACCATGTCTTGGGGTGCATCAAGCACGGCACAGCCAGCCGGTCAAGGGAGGTGATTGGCCCACTCTGCTCTGCAGTGGTGCAGCCCCACCTCAAGCACTGTGTGCAGTTTTGGGTGCCTCGGTATTAGCAGGACATCACGCAGTTTGAGCGTGTACACAGGAGGGCAACCGAGATGGTGAAAGATCTCAAGGACAAGACTTAGGAGCAGCAGCGGAGGTCACTTGGCTTGCTCAGCTTGGAGTGGAGAAGGCTGAGAGGTGACCTCATCACAGCCTGCAACTTCCTCATGGGAGGCAGCGGAGGGGGAGCTGCTGATCTCTCTCTGGTGACCAGTGATGGGACACAAGGAGATGGAATGAAGCTGTGTCAGGTGAAGTCAGATTCAGCATTAGGAAAAGGTTCTTCACTGAGAGGGTGGTTGGTCACTGGAACAGGCTCCCCAGGGCAGTGGCCATGTCACCAAGCCTGTCAGAGTTCAAGGCGCATCTGGACAACACTCTTAGTCATATGGTTTGGTTTTAGGTAGTCCTGCAAGGAGCAGGGAGTTGGACTCAATAATCCTTAGAGGTCCCTTACAACTTACATTCTGTGATTCACAGAATCACAGAAAGGTAGAGTTTGGAAGGGACATCTGTGGGTCATCTAGTCCAACCCCCTGCCGAAGCAGGGTCACCTACATCAGGCTGCACAGAACCGCGTTCAGGTGGGTCTTGAATATCTCCAGAGAAGGAGACTCCACAACCTCCCTAGGCAGCCTGTTCCAGTGCTCCATCACCTTCAGAAGGAAGAAGTTCTTGCTCATGTTCAGATGGAACTTCCTGTGCTTCAGTTTGTGCCCATTGCCCCTTGTCCTGTCACTGGGCACTACTGAAAAGAGTTTGGCCCCATCCTCCTGACACCCACCCTTCAGATATTTGTAAGCATATATTAGGTCCCCTCTCAGCCTTCTCTTCTTCAGCCTGAACAAGTCCATCTCCCTCAGCCTTTCCTCATAGGAGAGATGTTCCAGTTCCCTCATCATCCTCGTAGCCCTCCGCTGGACTCTCTCCAGTAGGTCTTCATATTTCTTGAAGTGG
>Ga0065711_1045085_pt1 | contig 13702 bp, 7 predicted proteins | sample Hoacrofraction12_FD_59098 | JGI IMG/M metagenome (GOLD analysis project Ga0065711, IMG submission 59098) | Hoatzin crop microbial communities from Cojedes, Venezuela - Epithelial fraction 12 v2 (version 2) | ecosystem: Host-associated > Birds > Digestive system > Esophagus > Crop | place... | reverse complement strand
GCCTGCTCTAGGTGACACTGCTTCGGCAGGGGGGTTGGACTAGATGACCCACAGAGGTCCCTTCCAACCCCGACCAGTCTGTGATTCTGTGATACTGAATTCTTCTCAAGATAGAACTCTGGCAGCATTTCGCAGCATTCTCCAGCCTCCTAAGACTAAAATGTGATGCACAACGTAGATTTCTTACACAGTTTCACAGTTTGTTGTTAACAGACTTTCTACCTGCAGGTATTGTACAGCCTTATAATTTATCTTGCATTTCAATACTAATATGGCCTTCCTTATTGTAGTATTGAAGTTTCTCACAATTTTTAGTATTTCCCAAAACTAATATGGTGTGAGAAAGTCAGTAACATCTACATTTTACAAACAACTGAAGCAACAAAATTTAATTTCCTGCAGTTCAAAAGGATTATGTGGCAAAGCTAGGAACAGAATTCATATTTCCTGAGTTCCAGTCCAATGAACTAAGAGTAAGAAATATCAAATGAACAAAAAAGCTACTAAATACAAATTTATTTCCAAATAATTGTGCAAAATCTGCAGGGCTTTTAAGTTACTTGGGGAAATGAGGTTTTATAACAAAAGAAGCATGTGAACGAAGATCTTTGGAAATAGTATCATAACCTGCCCCTAAACAAAAAGCGTGCTACAATACTAACAAGAGCATTTCAAATAAAAAATATGTATCACTTTGTTTTATTCCTCCTTACATCAACTCCAAGATCTAGAAGGTATTTGACTACGCTGATCATCCCACTAGACGCTGCAGCATGTAAGGGTGTATACGATTTCTTGTCTTTGCATGTCACTTCAGCTCCGTGGGCCACGAGTAATTTCACAACTTCAATATGACCTGAAAGAATAAAGACAAAAAGAATGAAGCTGCATTTTATATTCACCAGCACAAGTTCACAAACTTAATAATTGTACAATTGTTATAACATGAACAAGACGTTATTCATTTGGACCTAATCTGGAAAATAAAGAATTGTTCTTGTATTTCAATTGTATCATGAACTATTAAAACAATATAAAATACTCATCTCCAGAAAAGATTATTTCCACCTCCAACAACCACAGTATTTATACTTCAAAAATAATCTTCTACATGAAAAAATAAAATCTTGTCTTCTGCTTACACAGAAGGATTTATTTGTAAGATCTGAGAACTAGAGAGGTGGAATAATTTTGTAATTATTAAACATTTATTGCACATTTCTGTTAACAACTTGAGAGAAAACGTGATTGTCAGTCGTCCACCTTCATCTCATCTGCAAACGCACCCGTTAAGATTTTTAAGGCCTTCAGCATAAACTCCGAAAAAATTACACAAACACGGAAAAAAGAAAATATGCTATTTTCAAATAAAAATATATCCCCCCCGCAATCCACCTTCCTTTACTTGCAAAGCCTTTAAAATGTTGACCCAATTCATACAGCATTAGGCAAAGCTCTATTTCCAAAACTGACTCCGGCCTTTGAGGACCCGTAGCCATCTGAAAGCACCGACCCTTCTCCTCAGTCACCGGGAGGAGAGCAGGAGCTGAGCGGGTTCGTGGGGAAGGGCCGGGCAAGTTCCAGGCAGGAGGGTGGAAGAGGGCAGGGAGCCCAGCCCGAAGCAGCAGGCAGTCGCTCTCTCCGCCAGCGTTGTGGCTGGGCCAGGGGCCCCGGCCCCGCTCGCTGCTGCAAAGGGCAGCCCAGCGTCCCCCTCACCGAGCTGGGGTGCTCCCCCCCCCACCGCCTTCCACGCGGTCGTGACACTGCACGCTAAGAGAAAAGCTATGAAAATGAGATAACCGAAAAAATCTGTCATTCTTGCTCAGCTGTTAATTTAACTGCCAAACAAGCCAACCACTGAACACACGCGGACAGTCATGACAAAGTGTCAGAATAAAGGAGCATGCTTCAGTGAAACGGACCATGATGGATTAGTGCTTCACCTTTGTAACTGACACAGACAGATGTGGGATTCTTCATTCTGCCTTCTAAGGGACACCCTTACCTTAGTTAAAAGTGGCAAGAGGCGGACTAAATATTTATGCTTATCCATTCAGACATGTAAATAAAAAGTATTAAATCCAGCCTTCAGTTTAAGTGCTTCATAAAAAGTGAGAGTCTCTGCTTTTTTCAATGACTAAGAGAATTCGCAGAAGTTTGAATAGGAAGTGCCTACCCAAAGGCATACCGACAAAGTTGTTGCGATGAACATTTAGTCACCACGATGTCTATTATATGCTGCATGCCCAACAACGTACAAAATGACCCTTCACCTAGCTACACCCATCAGAAACCTACAGAGTTTACCAGTGCAATGTGAAGTGCTGCAGTATTTCACTTCTGAATTACTTCAGTATTGTAGGAAAGAAAGAGAAATGTAAACATGATACTCATCTTCTGAACCAAATATAAGGGGGACAAGAATGCAAACAAGCCCTATATGAGGGACAGAAGTACAGAAGATATTGAACGCAGTGAAAGTAGCAGAGACACTGGACAGAACAGTGACAGAAAAACTTTAAAGAGAAGAAAAAAAACAAAACAAAAAAATCCCTGACCTGCCTTGAAAACGCAAGCAGCGATCAGTGGGAGACACTCAAACAGAAGAGCAAGGTACTTGAAGTGGGAAGCGCTGAGGAGACATCCTGAGACACTAACGAGGGCGACGGTGACGCGCACCAACGAAAGCCCATTCCAGTCGCAGCGTTGCAGCTGGACAGCAATGGAGCTGGGTGAAAAGCAGGAAGGAAGGGAAACAATGGATATAACCCTAGAAAGTTATTTATAGCAGACTGACGAAGAGCACAACTTCTTTTTTTTTTTCCCCTATGGTCAGTTTTATGTGGTGGAAAAGCTTCAAGGCTTTCTTCAAACAACTGGAGCAACGTAAAATGGCTCTAAACTGTGAGAGAATATCCAGGGTTTTTTTTCCTTGTTTGAAGACTTTTAAAAGCTTTTTCTACTCTGTTGTCTGCAAGGATATTTAGGTGCATCGACATCAGACAAATTACATTTTTCCCCACCCAAAACTGTTCATTAACAGAGTTTCCTGTTAATAGCCTATGAAACAGCGCTGACTAGAATTGGAATAAATGTAGCTTAACTGAAAAATAAAAGACTTTTCTCTCATCTAGGTGAGCACAAACCAGAAAACATCTCTGTCTCTGCCATCTCATGCACAAGTTTAAAAATTTTGCAAATAACCACCTTGAGTAAGGTGGTTGGACAGCCTGTAGCAGACACTGCTTTGCATATATAAGTACATTACAAAATACTAATACAAAATATCATAAAGAATGCTGGATCAATAACGATGACTGTTCTTTAACTTCTTGGTTTTAAGTACTGGTATCAGTGCTTGAAGTGCAGTATCATACAGCTTCAAATTGCAAGTTAAGAGTATTAATGCTGTGATGATCACTTAATCCACTGGCACATTCAAGTCTTTTCCTCTGAAGACAGCTCAACAGGGTCCTGTTCATTTTAGCATTTCACAGCCTCATTTTACATTGTCATCAGATTATTTCAGGCCTGTATTGTCAGGGACATAAGACTAATGTGAAATTGGCCTGAAACACAGAGCTGCGCAAAGACAAGAGTTAAAATAATTCCAATTCTGTGTGAATAGAAGTGTTTGGGAGAAGATTACTTTTACAATATTTGAGATCTTACAAGTAAGCCCAACTTTGTAAATGTGTGGTTTTGCATTTGTGAAGACCAGAATTTTCAGTCCTCAGACCAAACCACGTTGCACACAATGAACAACTCCTTATCAACCCCCAAAAGTCAGGGTAAGTTTTCTGGTGACTGCATTTAAATAGGTACTGCCCCCACGGTACTGCTCTTTTGTTTTGCTCAGTATGTAAGTTTAAAATGCTATTTCTGCTTTGAAGTTACTGCTTCCATTTGCTTTTATACGGTAAGACTAGCAAACATTGCTTGGATAAACATAACTCCAAAGCAGTGAGGTAAGATACTCGGTGCCACAGAATCACAGGTGAGAAACATGTTTAATTAGCAACTTTAAGTTTGTTTTTAAGAACCACCCCCCACGCATACACACTGGAAAGCATTATGCCTATTTATAAGTAATTCTCTCATTCACAATAATGAGCTTTAATACCTAACTGCATATTGAGAGGCATTTTGCCTAAGATCAGATCTCCAAGGCAGAGGTGTCCTAGATTTAGAGATGTCAACGTAATGAGTCCATGTAAGTTCCTAGTTTATGTGTGTTTATTTTTTGGTTTCATATCAGATACAGTAAAATTAGTTTGTTTTACTCAGGAAAGGGGCAGTATCGAAATTCTTCTCCTTGTACACTAACTTCAATGTTTGTCAAAAATACAAGGCGCTCCTTTATAAACCCTATATAGAAAGGTTTTCACGGAGACAGTCATTCCAAGTAGCATTTTCCTCTTACAGGAATAAACTGGAATAAAAATGTTCACATCTTTAGATCACTTCTGAAAAAAAAAAAAGCTGCAATGAAGACCATGTTCTCTTCCTGACTGTCTTCCTGAAGTTTCATAAAATGGTATCTTAGGCATATAGTTCTGTATTTTCTAGAGAATTTAAAATTTGGGAAAATGCAGATCATCAAAACATACGTAATTTTTTGTTTCTGTTATAAGGGAGTCGTATTTCCCCACATCATCTTCAAAGAAATTCCCAGGCATGCAGATTCACGTAATACTGACGGTACTGCTTTTATTCTTCTCCCCTAGCTGGATAAAATTATGATGCAATAAGCTAAAATACTGAACACCAGTCAAGACCATGGAATCATCTCTACCTGAAATTGATACTAAAGCTTAATTGTTCACTGCTCATACACAACACATGTTCATGTGTTCAAGGGCATTTTTAGACACTGTCTGTAAGTTAAGAGGCATTATGTTTTTTGACTTCTGAACAAGTACAACGTATTCTGCAATGAAAAATACAATCAGCAGTTGCATGTGTATTACTTAGAAACACAGTGATTAGCTAAGAAGTCTTTGTCAGTGCCAGCCTAGAACTCTTAATCTGCATTTTCTGATTCATCTTTCAATGGTGTATATTGCTCATATTTTAAATGAAGCTTGAGATACAAAGCTCTACTATTTATTATAGATATGCTGAAGAAAACAATTCCTACCACTTAATAAAATGAAAGTCTGATAAAAGGCTACGAAGTACATCACTCTGACAACACTGCCAGTGCATTGATCAATACCATGAGAACAATAATTATCCACTCCTGGAATAAGAATGGCAAGGCAAGAATTTGAAGTTTTAGAGGTGAAATATTCTTCTTTTAAAATACAATCCCCAAGGTTGGTGTAATGATCCTCTGTTTCAGGTGCCCCTTGTATTAACTGATTACTTTCTACTCAGCATTATCACAAATGCTGTGAGTAGACTCCTGCTGATTGAGGAAAACAGTTCCTTTTTTTACAACAAAATTACTTACCTTTTCTTTTTCCAACAAATTGATTTTTTCTATTAATGTTTTTTTAGCAGACACACAGATAACCTCAATGCCTATAATGTAAATATTTTTCCTAGAAATATATAAAACCACTGAACATAAGGTGATTTGTCTTTTTCACTACCACAATAGTAATCAACTGAAATACGTACATACCCATATATGCTGCCCAATGTATAGCTCGTCTGTCTTTCTTGTCAAATGCATTAATATTGGCCCCTCTAGACAACAGTAAGCTGACCATCTGAGATAAACAGAAAGAAAAGAAATCCTGTATTCATAATGGAAAACTCTGCTTAAAGCTAGACAAAGAAAATTATAGGAGAAAACAAAAATATATGCATTTTCAAACGATTTAAATGTGTTTTCTGAATATTCCGTAAGCTTGAGAAATACTGGCTGCCCACCTTGGCAGCAATAACGAAGTGACTGTAAGGAACACAAAACTCGATGTGAACAAAAACATTTCCAAGTTAAATATGGCAAAGCTATGGAATCTTTGAATTCTTCAGGCCATTATTAAGGGATGCACTAAAGGTAATCACTAAAACCAAGCCTACTGCCAATTTGTCTCCAAAAACATATACAGAATTACAATAGGAATTTGTCAGTCGTCATTTTTCAGGGACTGAAAACGAGCAATTTAGAGCTTATTACGTGCATTTCCTCCAAATTTCACTGACAGCACATTTCGTATGTTCACGATCTACTGAACAGAAAAACACCTTTTTCTCCATTTTAAACTTAGCCATTACTAGTTTAACTCCAATTAACTCAGGCAAATTTGCCTCTGTCTTAAGAAAGGTGAACGCTGCAATAACCTTCCAACTAAATGAAGTAACTTGGATCTTCCACAACCATTCTGTACACAAATGCATACAAAAGACAAATTCAAAAACAGAACAAGGGGGTGGGAGAGATGGGGGAAATCACAGAATCATAGAGTGGTAAGGGCTGGAAGGGACCTTCAAGATCATCTAGTTCCAACCCCCCTGCCATGAGCAGGGACATCTTCCACTAGACCAGGTTGCTCAGAGCTCCATCCAACCTGGCCTTGAACACTGCCAGGGAGGGGGCATCCACAGCTTCTCTGGGAAACCTGTGCCAGTGTTTCACCACCCTCATGGTGAAGAATTTCTTCCTAATATCTTATCTAAATCTGCCCTCTTTCAGTTTAGAGCCATTCCCCCTTGTCCTATCACTACACACCCTTGTGAAAAGTCCCTCTCCATCCTTCCTGTAGGCCCCCTTCAGGTACTGGAAAGCTGCTATAAAGTCACCACGGAGCTTTCTCTCCTCCAGGCTGAACAGCCCCAACTCTCTTAGCCTGACCTCGCAGGAGAGGTGCTCCAGCCCTCAGATCATCTTTGTGGCCCTCCTCTGGACCCGCTCCAACACATCCATGTCCTTCTTGTGCTGGCGGCTCCAGAGCTGGACAACAGGACTCCAGGTGGGGTCTCACCAGAGCGGAGTAGAGGGGCAGAATCACCTCCCTCGACTTGCTGGCCATACTTATTTTGATGCAGCCCAGGGTACAGTTGGCTTTCTGGGCTGCAAGCACACACTGCCGGCTCATGTTGAGCTTCTCATCCACCAGTACCCCCAAGCCCTTCTCCTCAGGGCTACTCTCGAGCCACTCTCCGCCCAGCCTGTACTTGTGTTTGGTGAAATGTGATTTTAAACCGAGACACTAAACATTAGAAATGTGAGGGACAGAATGACAAGTGGGAAACAAGCTAAGAAAAATAACTCTTACCTCAACGTGTCCACTGAAGGCTGCATGGTGCAATGCGGTTCTGCCTGCTCGATCAGACACATTTACGTTGCTTAGGAGAGGCACCAAAGCTTCAGCACATTTCACAGCTTTGTTCGCAGCTGCTATATGTAGGGGTGTCTGCCAGTTTTTATCACGAGCATTGACATCTGCTGAATGCTTTAACAACACCTGAACAGCATCCTGAAAGCATTTACAAAAGAACCAAGCCACTTAGTAAAGATTTGAAATGCCAGCCTTAAATTCAAGGACAGTGTAATAGAATAGAACTATTTGCAATTTGTTGTTTTGTAAACATCACCTTATGCTTTGGGATTTGTACTTTATCAGAAATCCAAATGTGCGGATGTTCTCAAGAACATGAGCAATACACTCCCTATAGGATTCAACTGAATCAATCATTTCCAGGTCTTTTATCCAGTTCCTTAAGCCAGCTGGCAAATTGTTTTGTCATCACAACTGATTTCCAGAGCTCAATAAACTTCCTTAGGTTTTCTTCTGTTGCTAAGGATTCCTGAAGTACTATGAACTTATAATGCACTTTCATCAATTTGCCAGGTAAAAATTTTGAACTATCAAAGTCCAGACAGGGCAAAGAGAAGAACAGCTAATAAGCTGTACTCTAAATGTATGTTTAGAGAACCACAGATAGAACAGAGCACAGTCACAAAAAGTTTCAACATATTCTGTTGCAAAACTCCTGAAAACCGTTACAGAATGTTGCACCGAATTCCATCTCACAAAAAGATTATTCATTTCCTTTTGTTAAACATACAAGCTGTGAAAATTTGACAAGACTGTAATTCTTACAGCAAGATAAACTAATCCCATTAAAATATGTGCACACAATTGGAATGCACTAAAAAAAAAAAATCTGTTAGTGATATCAACATGACGACAAATACTGCATTTTATATCAGCTCTGAGACCTTCCCACAGTTCACTAATTGCTTTCAGTGACTTCCAATTCAAACAGTAAGGACATAAATAAGTGGCTGGCACTTTGAACTTAACACGTTACCACAAGTAGTTACTGGAAATTTCTAATTACACTGCGGTACAATAGCTAGGTATTATTCTCAGCTAGTATAAAAATAATGTATCTTCTGTTTTTCTGTGCATATGCATTAAAGAACTGCAAGAATCAGTGAATCTGGTCAGGGGGTCGGGTTGTTTTTTCCCTGCAAAGTACAGCAGGCACACCAATACAGAGGCCTGGACTGTGACCATCTTGACATGAAGTTGATTTAACTTGCGCAGTTGACAGCTAAATGCATAATTCCAGCTATTTTGCATGTTTCAAAGTCCTTGTTTAATTGCAGCTGTTCTTGCTTCAAGAGTAAGTCCAGATGTTTTACTGAAATAATTATCAAGAGTTTTTTCATTACAGCTCTTTTCATCTAACGCCCAAACCCCATGTATGTCCGTCAGCTGGCAAACAGCGCCTACATGTATCAACCAAGTATGTGGGCTCCTACGACTTACTGTGTTTATAAACAGAAAATTCTGACAAGCGCCTATCATCGCCTTTTGGGTACATAGTCCGATTGGTTTACATGTGTTGTTTGCCTCTGGTTAGTATTTTGTTTTAAATATTCCACATTTGAAAAATTATAACCATGATTGCTTTTCTTGAAGTTCTCATCTAGCTTTAGTTTGTCTGCAGCACTCTTCCCTGCAAGCATTACTGATATAAGGAGCTTTTATTGTCCCCCAGTTTTGAAGAATGCAGCATTTGGTGCTTCGGTCAGCTCCCAAAGGAGCAGCCTAAATATACATCAAGAACAACAACATTTGGGAGTAAGACACCCTCGGAGATTCATTTTCAAACACTGTTTTGGATAACACACTCTCCACATAACTTAGCTATCAATGTTAGTGACAAAATATTGCAATTTATCCAGGAAACTGAAAAGCAAAAACTGAAACAAAGCTTGTTTAGACAGTTTGTGGATCAAGTATTTGAAGCTCAATGCTTGCCAAAACCAAAATACTCAATTCCATCTTCTCTAACAAAAATTTATACAGAAACTTTAAAAAAACAACTTCATTTTTTGAAACATACCAAAATGAGCATCAATTTGACTCAGGACCTCAAAGGAAACAGTTTTGCATAAACTCTTCCACATAACAAGTGCAGCATTCCTCTATTTGTTTTGATCTTCTACAGGCACTTAAAATTTTTATTAGGACATCAACAATAGAGGAACAACAACAAATTCATTTCTTAGGTTACTATATTCTCATAACTGTGCAACTGATAGACTTCAAACAATTTTCCACATATTTAATTTATAACTTCTAAAGTGATTTTCAACACTATCATTACTCACTAATCACTTTTGTAAAAAAAGATGTTCAGAGGCCTTATACAACCACTTATTTCTCCAATGTCTGACCAGACGAGCATGTAAAAGTGAAGAAATGTAAAGATTACGCCGTAAACGCTGTACTAAATCATAGTTCATCTCTACTTTCCTCACACTGAACCATTCTTGCTACATTCAGGGAAGTAAATTGGACTTGAGAACATCGCAGGCAGAACCCTCTGCTAGGGAAATGGCAGAGACTACAGCTGAGAACTTCAAGTTTATAGTTTTCCCCCTTTCTTCCTACTCAGGCATATGAGATACACACACCCTCAACATGTTAAACAAACTGTTGCAAAAATGTTCTGCAATTCCAAATGTTTGGAGTAGTTTCACTTTGTAAAAACCAAACAAAGAAGAACAGCAGGTTCTTGGGATGTCTTGTTTTAACAAAAAGCAGTCAAAAAACCCCTCACCCAAACCCCACATACCTCACTACAAGATGCCACAGCTCTATGTAAAGGAGTCAACCATTTGCTGTCTTTGGCATTAACTCTAGCTCCTGTAACAAAAAAGAAAAATAACAGAAATGTGTAATATATTTACAGAAAGACTTAAATATTTTCAAGTACAGAGATAGAACTATTGGAAGCTACTTATTCTAGGCTCATGAATACAGCACAATGCCAAAAATGGAAAGAAATCTTTTCTCCAGCTGAAGTCCACCCTTTGAGAACACTCTTTTAACACCGCACCCATAATACTCCTCCATCAAAGTGTACTCATCTTTCTACAGCAGGTAGTCCTCTATAATCTTCTGCACTTCCAAAAGCACATACAAGACTGCTGAGTAAGAAAGATGGACTCCTTCATTCAGCAACAAAAATCTCATACTTTCCCACTACAATTGAAGTCCTCCATTAAAATAGAGAAAGAGGATACATTTATTCCCCATGCCTCCAGTTTCCTTGTGGTTGGTGAGTCTGATGCACAGGTATATAGAATACTGCTGCTGCTTCTACTGGGTATTTGGGAATGAATCTTCACTACTCCACCAGGTCACCTAGCCCACTTCAGGACCTCCTGGACTACCCTTCATGAGGTGGACTGTAACAGCCACAGCTCTCTGCTTCTAAAAGCAAACCCAAGAAACAGCTGTCCCTGCACCCAGGAAAAAAGGTTGCACAAAGATCTGTGAGAGACACAAGCCTGGGTTTGGATTTTAATTTTTTTTTAAATAATAAAAGGAAAGAAGGATCTGGGGATTTTTTTCCTGAAGGAAGCAACTGAACTACTTCCTAACTTCCAGTGAACTTAAACAAACAAGAAAACTTAATGCTTAAGCTTAATAATTTTAATTTCTTACTGATATATACACACACATATTTACACACATATAACCTTATAGGTTTTTTTATACCTTGAGTGGAAATTTAGCCATCTTTATTTGAAAACTGCTGAGATTTTACAGAGATGTGATAGCTTAGACAAAATGTTATGTTTCTGCAAAAATAGTTTGGAAATACTGTTGGAAAGAGTTCATAGAGCAATATATGATATCACACTGTAACATTAATGCTATATAGTCAGAGCTTATTAACTTAGAATCATAGAATCATTTAGGTTGGAATAGACCTTTAAGATCATTGAATCCAATTGTCAACGTAACACCGCAAAGTCCACCACTAAACCACGCCCTTAAGTGCCACGTCTACACGTCTTTTAAGTACCTCCAGGGATGGCAAATCAACCACTTCCCTGGGCAGCCTGTTGCAGTGCTTGACCGCCCTTTCAGTGCCCACTTCACTACACCCTCCTTTCAGGTAGTTGTAGAGAGCAATTAGGTCTCCCCTCAGCCTCCTCTTCTCCAGGTTAAACAGCCCCAGTTCCCTCAGCTGCTCCTCATATGACTTGTTCTCCAGACCCTTCACCAGCTTTGCTGCTGCTCTTTAAACACACTTCTGCACAGCTTATCAGGCTAAACACAATATTGTTATGTTAGAATCAACTTTAATTGTTCCTGTGCAAAGAACAGAAAAGGATGGAAGACCAGCAAGACACAAACAGACCGCTGGTCAGGATACTCAGCTGAGAGACAGGATATTTTGATCCAAGTCTCCCAGACCTGCATCAGCAAAGAAATCTCTCCCAGTCCAGCTGAAAAACCTGACCAAGAAATTTTGCAGTGTGTACAAAATTGTGGTTATGTATACTAAGCAAACCAGAGATTTGAAGTCAGTTCTCTAAGTTTACCAGTTTCCAGTCATCCCTTTCAGGCTTAAGAACACAACATAGATGCTGATGCCGGATCCAAACTCTGACTTTGACTGTAGGTCTGCCAAGGGTCAGACAGAGCCCGAGGTCTAATCGCTAGCTACGATTTCAGGAATTTCCCTCTTTCCTTACTTAAATTTCAGAAGCTTCTGGTGTCATCCTATTTTCCAAGTTCAAAAGTTTTTGAAAAATAAGTTTGAAGGAATGGGAATAAAGTCCAAGTCCATTTGAAGAAAAGCACCACAACCTAACAAAAGTTTAAGAGACTTACTCTTACCATAAATATCTGCTTTTGTCAAACATCATAAGGACCTAGTGTAATGCATCGTATCATGTACCGTAAGGTACTGTATCAAATTCTGCATAGAACTTCAGTGAAAAAAGAATCTGAGGATTCTAAACATCACCACAAATATATTAGAATTTTCGCTCATCCTTCCCAAAAGGCAGTAACTTTACTGATCAGGAAGTGAGAATGTAATCAATATATTTCAAACGTATTTCTAATTCTTGACTGTCTTCCAGGTTACTGATAGCCACACCTTGCTTTTAGCAGACACGACAAAAGAGCGAGCCAAAATGGTACTCCCAGCTCCACCTCACCATGTTTACAGCCAACAACCATGGAATGAGGAGTTGCAAAGACTAACTGATTTCTATTTCTAATTTTAGGATACAAATGTCTTTGAAGTGTTTTAAAGGAATCAAGAGAGTTATTAGGTCACTAATCACCATCCTAATTTTCCTCAGGAAAATGCATTTGCAATATCTGAGGTTAGGTCAGATATGCCCAGGTGATGAAGCCTGAGACAGGAGGAGCACCATGCCCAGCAGAAGGGGAGAAATGCACGTTCCCGCTCCAAGGAAGCGGCAGTTACCTAAGCTCTGGTGAAAACGTGCTTAGAGTCCAAGCTGTGTTTCTGCGTTCAGCTAAGTCTTTCACTGACATTTCAGGTACTTTAACACACAGCCTAAAAAACACATCAGAGGAGAGCAGGAATGAATACAAAAAGATACTGTACAAAAGGTTTTCCTAAGTTAATCAAAACTTGCTAGGACTAAAGGAAAAAATATCTGAAACTGTTTGTTGCTTCTGGTAAGAAAGAAAATCAGCATTAGCCAAAGAAAAGCCAAAGGGAGTTTGAAAAGTAACATGGACCTCTCAAAAGAACAAAATCAACACATCTGCCCCCCACCCTGTAAGCAACCTTCCACCCAAACAAGTAAGAAAGCCTACATCTAGTACACCCCATAGTTAAATTAGTGTAATATGCAGACACTAAAATAAGTTAACTTTTCAAATGCACAAAAATATTTGTAGAATTTCTGACAAATGAAAAAACTAAAGTTGACTTTTGACAAAAGATCTGAATGTCTCATGGACTTAAAGAACCACCAAGCTTGTTTTTTCCCCCACAATAAACAACTCTCGAAGGAGCTCCAAAATTGTTAGATTGAAAGACAAAGGTTTTTAAGTAATAATCAGAGTAAGTGTACTACCAAAACACGCATACACACCATTAGTGTTGGAATTGGGAGATCTATAGCTCTAGATAAGTTAAACAAAATAATATTTTAAATTGACATAGAGATACTTTCCCCTTAAATTTCTCCAATAAGACATGCTGTCACAAATGATTTAAAATTTCATAAAACAGCTTCTCCAAACATCTGGGTATCTGAGGACATAATCCCCCTCTAGGCTGTTCTTTACTCCTTAGCTCATGATTTGGGGAAAATGTTTCCATTCCTCCCTCCCCCTTCAGATGCTCTCCTTCTCTGGAGATATTCAAGACCCGCCTGGACAAGGTCCTCTACAGCCTACTGTAGGTGACCCTGCTTCGGCAGGAGGGGTGGACTAGATGACCCACA
>Ga0065711_1011085_pt1 | contig 13702 bp, 15 predicted proteins | sample Hoacrofraction12_FD_59098 | JGI IMG/M metagenome (GOLD analysis project Ga0065711, IMG submission 59098) | Hoatzin crop microbial communities from Cojedes, Venezuela - Epithelial fraction 12 v2 (version 2) | ecosystem: Host-associated > Birds > Digestive system > Esophagus > Crop | place... | reverse complement strand
CGCCTGGACAAGGTCCTCTACAACCTACTGTAGGTGACCCTGCTTCGGCAGGAGGGTTGGACTAGATGACCCACAGAGGTCCCGTCCAACCCCTACCATTCTGTGATTCTGTGATTCTTCTGAGCAAGGAGCAGGGTTAAGGAGAGGTATGTGTATGCAGCATGAGTCAGCTGGGGACCCCTGGCCTAGCTTGATATGATCATGTTAAGATGGCAATAGTGGCTGTGCATCTCCAGCACCAAAAGTATTTGCTCAAAGATTCTCTCAGAAATTTTTGTCCGCTAGCCTTCCTCAAATTGTAGTACAAGTCACCATAGACAGAGGCCCATCCTACAGAAGATGAAATGAAGACTGCAGAGTTCCTGTGCTATTGCCCGTCCCTAGCCCACCCCTTCTCTGCAGAGTGGGCATGATGGTCTCAGGGAAAATCATATTTTTGTCTTTGCAGATCTGATGGCTGAAAAATCATTAAAAATTACATCTTGCTTCCTGCAGCAGCTGACAGCTTGAAACAGTAGCCCTATTTAAACTGTCTCTATTCAGTAGAGCTCTGAAAACGAAGATGAATGCTTAAATATCAGTATTGCTTAACTAATGATGTTTCCCAGAACTCTGGCAAATATGCAAGTGCCACAGTGCCTCCCAGCTTTCTGCGGGTGCCAAACCCATCCCACGTGTTCCCTGCCCGACAGCACCCCCTCAACTTCCACCCTGCAGCAAAGACAGAAAAACTAGAAACATGACGACTGTGCATAATAAACCAAACTTTGTATTTAAAAAGATCCAAAATCACAACAACAGTGCATGGTATTCTACCTATATTATATACACACTAAAAATGCAGCTTCACACTGAAAGATACCTCTGTAAGTAAAAAAAAAAAATATATAGATGAAACCATGGCATATAGCGCTCAGCTGACCACAAAAGAATAGGCTGTTACCATCCAAGGAGCTGCCAGTGTAATTCAAGCCCCTTTTTACTATGTTTGGGCTACAACACTTAGCATTTACATCTACACTGGCAAAACCCTTGTGGCAACGGAGTATCATGAAGCAGTGCAGAAACAGCTCATATCACCCAAAACCAGTGCTCCCAGTGTAGCTGTTACTGACATGACAGTGTTCTGGCTGGAACAACAGGATCCACCCCACAGCTCCTGCCTCTCTCCAACGGGGTGACCAAAAGAGCTCAGAGCATTCAGTTAGAAAAGCCAGGGGACCACAGAGATATGACTACATTTTATAAGCACACCAAGTAGAACCAAGCCCTGGAGAAACCACACCAGTGAGAATACAACAATAGTGTAAATGAGGACAGCTTATGCTCAATATTAAAAAGTTCAACCATTGCAGAAGTAAGTCTTTGAAAGGGCCTTTTAACAGTTGCCGTGGAAGCAAAATAGCTAGGTGATGGTGAGCACACTAAGCTTATGAAAGGGTCTGCACAATACGGTTTCCTGCAATAGCAGGAGAATAACCCTGAGTGCCCTAGGAGGTCATTTCCATCTTTGTGTTCACACAGCCTGCTTTCTGTCAGAGGTATTGTGTTGTTTCGCCTCATGGTGCCAATCCCAGCCGCTTCACACAGCCTACAACAATTCCATCAGAAACTACACACTGTAACACAGAGGTCTGATGTTCTAGAACACCTGCAGAGTAAGTGCTCGGAGAAGCAGAGGGATGCCAGAGGCACACAGTTAACAGCCAGGGAGCCTGGGGAACAAACCTGCCTGCTACAAGAGGTTTCCCTTCAGAGAGAAGGTGCTCTGGTAAAACACTGGCGCTGTAAGCAGACCAAAGCCTTCTACCAAACCGTTCCTCCTTCTGCATTATCTCGGCCAGTTTTAACATACCATCTTCTCCCCACTGCCTCTTCCCGCCCGATTTTTGCAGCACAACTTCAATTCTGTGTTTGTGAAGTTATCGCATACCACTGTGAAATCACCTACAATGCCAGGCTTTAGGTTGCAAGTCCATACAGGAGGATCAGGAAGGCTGGAAGAAGCACTTGTTTTTATACAGAAATATTTTGCCAGCTGCAACAGAAAAACAATACATGGAAGTAGCAGCTTAATGGGACCCAAGCAAAACACTGAAGTTTTTTGAACCTTCCTCTCATTTCTTAAGGGCTTGATTCAAACCTCCTGAACGCCAAGCAGTTATTTATATTACTTGCATGATGAGATCACCCTGGAGCAGGATTTTGCAGTGCCAAGTGTCACCTGCCAGACCGAAGAGGATGCGTCACAGTGAACTGGTCTTCCACAGCCTTTAGACTGTTCTCCTTCATGAGGATGCAGGTCTAGTGACTTAAATGCATAAAGTTGAGCAACCAATCCATTACTTAGGTTCCTGACATAGGTTAACACTGATACTGAGTGTTTTCTTCTCTTAAGCTGATGCTGTGCTTACTACCACTGTTTGTAGACACAGCTTCCTTGTTATATGTATGTTTTGACATAGGCAGAGAAAAGATAGGGTGTATTCCAGAACTGATGTACAAACACACTGAAGAGGAAACTGTAACACGAATTTAACATTAGCAAGGAGTGCTATGAGTTGAATCATAGAATATCTCTACCTGTATTCCTGAATCTTATTCTGGAAACGTTGCCTGAGAAGAGTGTAACCAAGCATTGCTACTCGGGTGTCACGCCAGCAGCTGCCCACTGTACAACAGCAGCTTGTAGCTAAATCTTGTACTTAGGCTGACGATGCAGCCTCAAAGAACATAACTGAGTAGATATATCTGTTTTGGTTGTTATCCTATCCTCTACTTTGCTTCAGAATGAAGCATTTTACTGAACAGATCATCTTATAAGCCAAGAAGGTAAACACACAGAAGAAATAAGAAGTTTTAAGTTGTTCAAAAGCTATAGCTTTGTTTTGAAACACAAATAAAACATTTACATATTGTACCACCAAAACAGAAAAGGCAGACAACACCTAATGACCTCGCTATCCCCAAGAGACCAAAGAGGACTCTTCCCTTTCAAGCTCTAACCCAAAGGCAGAGAATGAGCCTTTGTCTTATTCTAGTGAGTGAACACATGCAAGGTTTGGGAATCACTTCCACGCAGGATACGGGCACGTGGACAGGCAGGTGCCTCTGCCTGCAATGATTCCGAAATCTCAAGAGCCTGAATTGGGTGCAGGCACTCCTGCACTGGCTCAGCAGCATTTATGAGCTCTGACGCATTTATCCACTGCTTCGAGACACATGCTGGGGCACGGACATGTCCTACAGAGGCAAAAGGGTTGCTGGATCTGATAACCACTAGGCAAGATTCTTTACCCTGCACACATCTTCATGCCCTAAACATGCTCCAAGGGATATAGACTCAAATTTTGCATATGCAGAATGTAGTCCTACTTTTAATTAAACCCTTACTGACTTTCAGAAAGGCTCTTCAGTCTTAGTGTCTAGTGCTGGGCAGGGCAGCAACTATGCTTTTAAAAAAATCTGTCTTTTCAAGTTTTCAGACAAGGAAGGTAGGCAGATGTCTGTAGTCTGCACAGATCAAATTCGGAGCGCATGATTGCTTCACATGCGGTTGATGATACCGTACAGCATTTCAGCCATTAGGATGCAGTTCCACCCTGACTGCTAGTAAAGCATTTCTACACACTCAATACACCTCAAGACTTCGTGGAACTCCATGTTGACAAAAATTTTCCTGAAGATTGCTTTGGTTAACAAGATTTACACCTCTAACTCAGTGGGGCAGTATAGGGCTGTTTTTTTCAGCAGCAGAGTCAGCTAAAGCAACCTTCACATCCAGCTGCTCATACCCACTCCCAAATTGTCTTTCCTAATTGCACTGCTATAATTTTGTGTTTGCTGGCATTGTGGACTGGTTCAGGGAGCCAGCTGGTTATTTTTCATCCGGATGTGATAAACCTTCCATCCAAAGCACATCTGCAGAGTTGTATTACTGCAATGATGGTGGCTAGAAGGAAAAAATTTTAGTTCTGCCATCAAGATGAACATCAATGAAACTATAGCACTAGTATTGTTTTTGCATATAAAATGCAGCTGTGGTGATCTGGAGCTTCCTAGTTCACTGTAGAAGAAAGAGAAGTTCTGACAGAAGGTAATCAACAGATCCTTCTGCAAGACCAACAATTGCTCAGCATGGCTGGGTATCCTAGCACTTTTAAGATGACGGCTTTCATGGCTTCTGATGGAAGAGACTTTAACTAAAAAAAGGGGGAGGGCACAACACAAAGAAAGAAGAAAAGAAAAGGAGATGTCAACTTTTTGTTACCCGACATTGAGATATCCAAATCAGGCATGTACAACAGCCAGGAGAAAAGCAATTCCTTCCTTCTGGCTGAAGCATGAGCTTGATCAAGTAGGTGTCCAAAGCACCATGTCCAAAGCAGGGATAACTTACATTCGTTGACTTTGAATTCCATCATTTCCCTTATTTTGACTGGAAATCTTTGGGCCAGAGTGTTTACATGACTCTGAAAGGCAGTTGGGTGCAGTAGCTGCTCTGAGTGTTTGCAATGAGGTGAGACATATGCCCACCCCTGCTCAGGGAAGAAGGAAAACCCCACCATCATCATCATCAGTGGTCCCTTTGTAGGCTCCACAGTGCATCCAGGTTATTTTTCCAGGCTCTCAGGAAAGATCTGCTGCCGGTCTTGGACCATCAGTTCAGCAAGAGCCAGGAAGCTCTTAGTGCTCAGCTTCTTAACCAGCCTGCTCCTCTCCTCCAGTGCATCAGACTCTAGCATTGCACACTGGCATGACAACAGCAAACATCTGGCCAGATGTTAAAAGCCATTGCCAAATATTCTCAAGGTAGACTCACTTCAGTCAAAGTGATTCAAGTCAATTTTAATCATATGTAACAATCAGCAAGCAGGAAATCTTGTTTGAGGTCACTGATGTTAATCTGAGTTTACAGTTGTTTCTAAGAGAGAATGAGTCTCAGACTTGCAGAAATCAAGGCCTGTTTATTTGCATCCAAACACAGCTCAATACTATGTTTTTTTCTCAGCTATAAAGGGGGAAAATGATGTATATTTAAGCAATTCTACAGCTGATACAAGTCAGAAATCTGAATGTGCCCAGGGTGTTTTCTACTTCGTAGGCTATTTTTACTTCATGCTGCTAGTGTACACCATCTTGAACATTCATACAAATGCAATTAAAAAACCCCAGAAATAAATGATGTTATTATGTGCTAAATTAATCTAGAAAACATGAAGTTGAAAAGGTTTTTAGAATGCAGAAGAGCACCCAAGAAAAAGAACCACAACAACACAAAACACTTGTCATTCAACTACTGAACTGAGTCAACTGTTGAAACGAATAAGCAGCTTGAGACCAACAGCCTTTTCTGGGGATGAAGTCAAAACTTCAGAGAAGTTGCAGTCTCAGAGAAGTCTTTCTTACTGAGCTAGTTCAGTTTGTACTTTGAGGAGCTGGGAGCCAGGAGGGTCAGGTGGGGGGTGATCTACTCTGTATTGGGAAGACGAAATACTTTTCACAAAAAGCCTGAAGAATGCTAGTTGCTTGTATTTTGCAAGACGCTCACATATCACACTGCTGTGCTTTACATCACTTCAGAATTTCAACAGATGCTCACAGCTCTAATATTTTTGTTTTACAGCAAAGAAAGGGCTTAAATTGGACTCAGTGATCTTAAGGGTCTTTTCCAACCTAAATCATTCTGTGAAATATTTACTTACCTACATGAATAAACGAAGTGAAAGCTTGCACTAAAAGTTCCCTCTAACATTCCAGAAATTTCACCCCAGGAAGGTATATGTGAACGGGTAATAAGAGTGCAGTATCCCACAGCTCATACAGAAGAAACACCAGCAGCAGCACTCTAGCCAGCTGAAACCTAGCATCACTCAGCAGCAAGGAGGAGGTTGATCACCGAAACCAGAAATAGGGGAAGTGTTTTCAAATAACGAAGCAGAAATACACAAAGCGACATTTCTGGGGAAGAGAGATATCTCATTCAAATGACTGGTTTCAGCTGAAGTCCATAGAGGAAGTTTCAGACCCAACAAGACACTTCAATAACTGTAAATCAAGGGTTAGTGGTTTTAAGGCAGGGAGTTGGTGTTGTTTAGCATCATTTAGTGTGGCAAAGACAGCGAGAAATAACACATATACAATTGGATCACACATTTAAGAGCAGCTGCATGAGGGAAGCAAGCAAAGCGAGAAACCCTCCCAGGTGTAGTGAGCTTTCCACTACAGGCAAGAGACTGGGAGCAGTTAAGCTCACCTCCTCTCACAGCCCTCCATGAGGAGGACAAGCAGCCACTGTGCTGTTTTGTATGCTTCCTGCCAAACCTTTGTTGTGTGAGGGACAGAGATGCCCCTCTTTTAGAGGTCACAAAGTAGGGTAGACGTACGGCATGAGTCAATTAACAGACATAGCTTCTTGATTTAAAAGAAGTAGATAATGCTCATCATGAGTTGTCAGTGCAAAATCAGCTTCACGCAGACCTCTAGAGGGTCTATGCCCTATTTCTCTTGCATACTCCCAAAGTGTATTTTCACTCAAAGTCTGATTTCTCATTCCTGGTAACCACAGACCGGTTTCTCTGGATAGAAGCCAAAGCAGCACAAAATTTCTTGCTGGCACTAACACACATACAGCCTTTTGTTAGGAGAAATACAGTCTTTGTGGTCTAAGGAGAACTTCAGTTCTAGAAGCAGCCATGAGATCAGGCTACTGCAGTGTGAGACTACACAATTCACATAAATTATCACTGAACCTTGCAGAAACTCACGTGACAGAGCTGTTAATAGGAGCTTTGCTCCAGACAGCAGAGGCCAACGAAGTGTTCATTAATAAACAGAAGTTCGACGCTAGCACTAAGCCCCTCATCAGAAACAGACATAAAAGAACAGGTAGCTTTGCACCTCCGTATTTTACAAGGGGACAGAAAGACTTCTCAGAATCCTAATTCAAGCAACTATGCACTCAATCAGGTAACTCTGCATCTTCCTGTTTAAAAATGTTTCTGGGCAAATATGAGCAAAGAGAAGTCTTTCCTTAAGAAAACATGGATTACTAGTTTTCACTTCCATGAGGTGTCTCGGATGTAGCATAGGACTTCTTTTCTTCAAAGTCCATGCATCCTAGTAATTGGCTTTCTTTAGTGTTATGTTTTAGTTTACTGGCATGAAAAACATGTACTGATAAGAAAATAATTTTCATCAGCAAGGGGAAAAACAGCTGTCAAGTCACCTGGGGAGAGAAGACAGGGTTTTTCTCTCTAATACTAAACTAAACTCAGACCAAGGGATCAGTGCTATAGTGGGTTTACTCCACTGGAGAAACTGTGGTTCTCAACATGCAGATGAAACCATGAGTTTCCTTTCCAAGGAGTCTCCAAATGGCTCCCACGTATTGGGGCCGTCCTCACAAAGCAGGTCAGCTCAGACAGTAAAAGCTTCAGAAAGATGCAGCAGAAGTTTCACAGAGGAAAGCTGGAACACAAAAGGGGTCAGAAGCATCTCAGAAGAATGAGCTAGGCTGTCATTTTGAGCAGCAGAAATCTTTGTAACCACAAGCACGACCGCACTGTGGTTTTATCAGAATCATCGCTGGGTACTCCAGTTCTTAGTCTGGGCATGGGTGAGAAAGCAGGTATTTGGCCAATCTGCACAGGCAATAGACAGGCAATTAAAATAAACTTATTTTCTCCAGTAGTTCTGGATAGTGCCATCTCTTTCTCCTCATTTTCCTGGGTGGAAAACTCCAGGTGGATTCAGCCACATTTAGCAGCTCCAGTTTAAAAGCAGGTAGGTATCTGAAGCCTAATGTCATGCTATCAGTTCCAGCAGAGCATTTTGTTCTCTGTTTCAAGGAGTATTTACACCAATTTCCATAGGTACTCTGTGGTTCCACACAGGACTCTCTCTTGAAGCATTCAGTGAGTGCCAAGTCCACCCCTCAGATAAACTGTATGCCAGCACTTATACTTTATTGCTCAGTTTAACAGGGGTCCACGCACTCATGCACGCATGCAACTTCCAGAGTAGTCAGAAGAGACTAGCAGGAAAGAAAAAAAAAAAATCTCTCCAGGAATGACATCAGCCACATCCATTCCTGCCTCAGCAGAGGCCAGAGGTCTCCAAAGGCCCAGGATTCAACTTCACCTTCTTAAACTGTCTTCTACCACTAGACAGGAACATGGCTTGGAAGAGCAAGTACTCCATGCTTTTGGCTTGGAAGAACCCTAGCTTTATTTAGAGATTAGTCACTGTGGGAAGCAAAGGGACGCTGAGCCAACAGGAGAGTCAGCAGCACTCTGAGCTTTACAGCTGCAAATGTCCCTCTTGCTTATCCACTTTGCCAGCAGAATTGGGAGATAAAGGCTCTTTTCTTTGCTGAACACTCAAGACAGCCTTAAGAGCCACAATACCAGCAGAAAGAAAGCTCCATGCAGTCAATATTGCAAGATTTGTAGCAATAGGGTCTGAAAGCAGGAAGGAGAGTACTTTAGCTTTAACAGTCTGCTGCAGTCTCCATACAGGCAGGAATCTCATGAAGAGCTATCATCAAAGCAAGTGGATTTCTACATTATCAGCTCAGTCTGATCTATCTTGTAAGGATATGGATTCCACTTTGAATTCCTCCTTGCACTCCTACAAGGAGCACGGTTTAAGGCCTACAGCAGTACCTTACTGCCAAAACAAATCAGTCACTTTATGCTTATCAGTAGCTGCGATGCACCCAGGTAGAGCAGAATTAATTGGCCCTATGCCTCACACCAAAGGGAAGAGAAATTTAGATTTAGAGCTCACTCTCCCACTACTTTGCTTTGCTAAATTCAGATGAGGTATGATACTTACTGTTGCAATTTAAAACCTTCACCAAAAAGATAGGTGAGTGGGGAGAACATCCCCATTTAAAATTATCATTGTAGCTTCCAAGTTCAAGCAGAGATTATTTCAGCATGAGCTTGAGCAGCGTTGATATACAGAAGCTCAGTGGCCAAGTCCAGACGTAGACTAAAGACCACAGCAAAGAGGAAAACTGCCAGTCAAGTCCAACTCTTGCTTCTCTCTGTACAAATGCATTACTTCCTAAGGCCTGAAAGCTCCACTTTGCACTGGGAAAAAGCATATACCTTGGGAAGGTGACAAATTGAAAAAGATCATCCTGGCAGGAAGATAACTTCCCTTCTATTCCTGTAGTGTTACTGCTTAACTGCAGAATGCAGCAGCAGTGCTCTTCTGCACCGCTGATCTCCAGAAGTACAACACAGAAACCCACTTCAGCCTCTCGGCATACTAATGGAGTTAGAAACAGCTCCTCTCCAAACAAGCACCGCAGCCGTGAGAGAGTTATTCTGTCGCACTTTTTACAGTAAAGTTTTAACCCATCTGTCCCGCTAAGTAACTCTGCCTTCAGGGAGAGCACTTCACACCCGGTGCATCTTCCAAGGCTCACCGCCGTGCTCCACAGCTCTCTTTACGTTAGGAAAGTACTACCACTTTTCAGGGCTCTCCAGGCTCCAGGCGCCTAAGCCGCATCTGCAAATAACGTCCCATAATGACCCCATGGAGCAGCAGAGAAGTTGAGGTGCCAGACCTAATGTCACCCAGCCACCGTGTAACCCAGTCACTTCGCAGCTGTTTCCATCTCCGTGCAGTCATTGTCACCCTCCGTGACACACTCTTTCCTCTCTGCTGTTGCACCCTCGCTGTGCCCAGATTGCCGTTGCCATACCCGGGGCAGACCCGAGCACCTGAGGGGGGTTCGGCAGGAGTGGGTGCCGCAACGCGCTGTTGCCACCTGGTGGCACCAACACCAGAGCAACCCAGGTTGGCTTCCAAAACCACCTGCCATGAAAGCTCTCGGACAGAACAACGCAAATCATAGAATCACGGCATGCCTTGGGTTGGAAGGGACCTTCAGAGGTCACCTACTCCATCCCCCCTGCAGTGAGCAGGGACATCTTCAACTGGATCAGGTTGCTCAGAGCCCCGTCCAACCTGGCCTTGAATGTTTCCAGGGATGGGGCATCTCCCACCATTCTGGGCAACCTGTGCCAGTGTCTCACCACCCTCATGGTAAAAAATTTCTTCTTTATATCTAGTCTAAATCTACCCTCCCTGAGTTTGAAGCCATTACTCCTTGTCCTGTCACTACAGGCCCTGCTGAAAAGATTTTCCTCATGTTTCCTTTAGGCCCCTTCAGGCACTGGAAGGCTGCTATAAGGTCTCCCCAGAGCCTTCTCGTCTCCAGGCTGAACAGCCCCAACTCTCTCAGCCTTTCCTCACAGCAAAGGAATCATTGCTTCCAGCCCTCGGATCATTGCTGTGGCCTCCTCTGAACCCACTCCAACAGCTCCGTGTCTTTCCCATGCTGAGGGCTCCAGAGCTGGACGCAGGGCACCAGGTGAGGTCTCAGCAGAGCAGAGAAGAGGGGCAGAATCCCCTCCCTCGCCCTGCTGCCCACGCTGCTGGGCATGCAGCCCAGGAGACGGTTGGCCTTCTGGGCTGCAAACACACATTGGTGGATCATGTCCAGCTTTTCATCCACCAGCACCCCCAAGTCCTCCTCTTCAGGGCTGCTCTCAATCCATTCTCTGCCCAGCCTGTACTGATACCAGGGGTTGCTCTGACCCAGATGCAAGACCTTGCACTTGGCCTGGTTGAACCTCATGAGGTTCATGTAGGCCCCCTTCTCGAGCTTGTCCAGGTCCATCTGGATGGCATCCCATCCTTCTGGGTGTTCTGAGTAATTCATACAGAAAAATCTATCAGTGCTTGAACCAACCACGAACAGACATTTTCCTGGAACAGTTTCACAATCCAGAGCAGGTAAGATGTAGAGCAATAGCTCTTGAGGTCCTTTCCTCATGGTTTGTTTTGGCCATAAATAGTTACAGGCCCAGGCAAGCCTGCAGAGGCTGTCTGCTCATCATTCTTTGCTTTTATCAGTAGATTGGGCTCCATGCTGACCCTCCTTAAGATGTCTTATCGTGCTTTTTAATACACACACCCCCTCTTTCTGTCTGACCCAAGCAAGTCAGGGATACAGAAGTATGACTGCAGTACTTTTACCTTGAAGAGGGCAAGTAACTCAGATGTCTCACTGAAGAGTTTCTTGTTCTCAAAAGCATCTGGTGAAGGGCAGCGAACAGCAGGAGAGCAGGCTACGGGACTCCTTGCGGTCCACTCAACGCTTCCTAGCGAAAAGTAAAAGCTGTATTACTTTGGTGGAACATTTAAGAACACATCAGTTAAAGTTTCATGTAACAACTATTCACGCTCCTCTCTGGACTTCACAGAAACATAGCCAGATGTATCAGCTTATTGGGCAAAAGTTGTAAATGCCTCTGTCAAGATTCCTCTGTTGTGAGATAATCACATGGGTTATCTCAAACTGTGTCAGTGCCACACTGCCAGCAGAATAGAAGTTTTCCCAAATAATTACTTTTTTACAGAGAGAAAGTTCAGCAATTTTGACCCACTCATCTCCAACAAAGGCTGCAGTTTTGTAGATGGGAATGGAGGAGACTTTACAGTCAGGCAAAACTTGACTTGGGAACGGGGACTGGAGTACTGCTTATTTCTAAGCGGCTTGCAGAACTGAGCTGGGGGTTTGGGGAAGGGAAGTGGTGGAGTTGAGCAGAAGACTTGTTTAAGTAAGGTGCTTTTTTGTCACCAGCTTCTAATATATTTTTTTCTTTATTCTTCAGGTTTATACCTCTGCTTTAACAGAAAATAAATAGAAAAAAGGAAAAGAAAAAAGTTAACTAAACTATCTCATCCCCTTTAAAATAGTACTTTAAAAAGTTATTTCTTCACTATTGTGAGAAGAAACCCCAACAACATACACAGATGTCTCTGTTTTTTAGCCTTATTTCCCCACAGCATCCAGGCTTGGGCAGCCATACAGCACACACAGATAGAAAATACTTGTGCTTACATGCATAGGTATTTGACTCTTTCCTGCTTATAGTTTTTGACCAATTTTAATTAGATTGGGAAAAGAAGTAGGTACCACCAAAGCACAAAGTTCCTACAATTTTGTAAAGCAAAAGGTAAGAATTTACTAATACTGCTCTGAAGGAACAGGCTAACCATCAGCATCAGAACTGGCATAGAGGAAAGGGATGGCAGCAAGGCTGGCTCTGCTACTAGAGCTGCCTGCTCCATCAGCCATGCCCGCTTTCATGCCTACCTGCTTCAGGATCAAGGCAATCCTCCGTACTACCCCGAGAGACCCAGGAGGAGCTGCCTGCTTACACTGACAGCCAGAGTCAGGAGACAACACAGTCCTGCCCAACACTCCCTTTCCCACAGCCCTGCTTCCCAGGGCCAAGTGAAAGCTTTAACCCTCAACAGCAAGTGACAGACATTTTGTAGGCCTGGGTACTCCAGTATTTAACTAACTCTCTGCTGCTTTCCTCTAGCCAAAATATTTCCTCTTTTGCACTTACTTAGCTGGCTTTTTTCAAACATAGATCTCTTGAAGCAGAGACTGGGTTTCTTTCTGTGGCGGCAATTTGTTTCTGCATTCTTTTGAGCACATTAGTAATCCTCTCCTTGCACAAAAAAATCACAGAAATAACTGCTTTATAACAGAGCAGTCATCTCCAGCCCTACACATACAACTTGCCCAAACCAAAGTGACCAGCTACTGACCTGTACCTGGTTTCTTCTAGGTGATGACCAGAGGACAACTCCCACACAACCTCTCCTGCCCATCCATGGGCACCGTTGCTATGAGGCAGACTACCCACAGGTCCCAAACAAGCAGGAACACCAACCTACATTTGAACCCCCTCTGTCTCCTGTGCTTCTGGGCCAGCTCTAAAACAGCTGGCCAGCATTTGCAATTTAAGATGGGCATGCCATGCTAATCCCACGTGCTGATCACCCTTATTAACGACTTACTCTAAATTAAGATGACAAAACAAGTTAATTGCTGCTCCTCCCTGCAGTCATTCCATGTCACTGTTATCTGGACACGGTACCGCCCTAAGGTCTATGGGTGACGCCTGTGAGACAGATTTTTGGTGTGTGTTCACACTTGACACATTAATTAACATAAACATTTTTGTGAGACTTTTGCCCTCTTGCCTGATGCCAAGAATGAAACTACATGGCTAAATTAACGAGTCTCCGTGACAGCAGGTGGAGAACCGAGCTGTCGGAGTGAAACGATTCCTGCGTAACATCCACAGGGACTCACAACTTACCGCCCTCCGGGGTGACGCGTGTGCGGGCAGACAGGGAATGGGTCACCCCTTGGTGCCTGCTGCGGCAGAACTCCCTTCTCTTCCCTCTCCCGCTTCACAAGGAAGCTTTGATTCCTCTGTGGGCTCCTAGCTCTGCTAAGTCCAGGCGTTGTGCTGGAACAGGGGTGTTTATGAGACAAGATGGTTGTATTCTGTGGGGCTAGAAGACTGGTCCTGCAGGTATAAACTCCAAGCTCCAGCAATCCAGGGGTCCGACAGGTAAGCCCTTGGTTGAAAACCTTCCAGCCAAGAGACAGTTCATTTAAATACAGAGATATTATGTCATTACAGGGGTATTTGACACCAGTCCTCTGTCAACAGATGTTTACTCAGGTGCCTCCCGGTGCCGGGCAGTCCGATCGGGGGGCTGGGAGGCAGAGGGGTGCGACAGCCCCATCCGTCCACGCCGCGACACAGGTCACGGGGTTGGTCCTTTGGCCACAGCTCCTCGCGAAAGCAGC
>Ga0065711_1045084_pt1 | contig 13703 bp, 7 predicted proteins | sample Hoacrofraction12_FD_59098 | JGI IMG/M metagenome (GOLD analysis project Ga0065711, IMG submission 59098) | Hoatzin crop microbial communities from Cojedes, Venezuela - Epithelial fraction 12 v2 (version 2) | ecosystem: Host-associated > Birds > Digestive system > Esophagus > Crop | place... | reverse complement strand
AAAAAAAAAAAAAAAAAAAAAAAATTAAAACCACCAGACACAAAGAGCATAGGTTCCTTACTAATCATGACAATATCCACCTGAATTTGCAGTCTTCACTTCGTGTCCTAAAAATAGGTGAGCTTGAGGCCAGTCTTTCCAAAAGCTGAATCTATGTGAAACAAATATTGTGCAGCTAAACCAGAAGGGCAAAAAATACTTAGATCAAACCAAATAAGGAAAAAATCCTTCTCAAATGAGGATTTTAAAAGAAAAGAAAGTAACCCAACTTTCCATCTGAACCTAAATGAAAAGAATGCCATCTGAGCACCTGTTCGAAAACAAGGGATTATATTCATAAGACTGGTACTGTCGGCATGTCTTTTCTGTCAGCTTATTCCTTAGAGCTATTTCCCAGACAGTAAGAGACTCAGCCTCAGTGCAGACCTCTGCCTGCACAGATCTGAGCTCACATTTACTGTTTCTGGAGAAAGTGCCCTCAGTGGACTACTGAGGCATGCTTTTCTTATTATCTTATACAGAGTTATTCCACTCTGCATAAATCTTTAAGACTTAGAGAAGAGACTGATAGCTACATATTCCATTTTCCCAGGTGAGCGTTCCACCTAACAAGGTAGTGACTTATTCCTTTTCTTGCTTGAAGACTATATAAATATTTTATACAAATTATATATATTATATATATTATTTGCTGGCTTCAGCTATAAAAATTAAAAAAAAATCTATTTGAAATTACTTAGAACTTAACTGGATAGTGGAATAAACACATGAAAATCCACTCTCTGCCTGGTTCAGAGTGGGGATTTCGATAAGGATTTTGGTAGACGATGACCCTCTAGCCTCCCAAGGACTGAACTTAGGCTTCTCACATCTTGGGTGAGAGCTATTACTGCTGATCTTCTAGGCAAAGAGAAAGAATACCTATTTTTCTGATAACACTGTGTCTCTAAACCAAAAAGTAGCTTACAGAAAGCTACTTTTCTGAACAATTTCAGAAATTGTTCAGTGATTTTGGCCTATGTAATTTTGAGACAATGGAAAGATACACTCAAATGTGTAAGTTTTCTCTTAAGTTCTAGAAAAAAACCCATCTTTGAGTTTGTTTGTCACTTTAAAACATCACAGTTTATCATAAGATACAATATAGTTTATCATAAGAAACAGTACTGGGCAATTTCTCCTCATTTCCTTGTGTTTTATTTTTTTCTGACTCTTCCTTTTCTTAGTTTTGATCTGTCTGGAATTTCTTCTGGGGGCCCAAATTAGAAGCTCAGATGTGTGTATTCAGGGTTAAGAGTAACTACAACTGCAGCACTCTGTAAAATCAACTGGAAGTGATAGGAATTAGTAAGTCAAACAATCTGCTACTTTATAAGCATTATTGGCCTATAAATATAGGCATGCAGTGCCGTATTAGGTACCCAAGTGGTGTCTCAGTCAGGAACAGGTCTGGCACCTGATTTGTGGCCTTTCTATCCTTATACCTCAGCCTTGACACCAAAGAAAGTGCACAGGAAAATAATCACTGGAAAAGTAACACAGCAGTATCTGTTAAAAAGCAAGACAAATAAAATCAGATGGTTAAGCACCAAATTTCCAAACCATGAGTTCAAATTTCTAAACCATGTTCCAGAAGAATAAGAAAAATAAATATCTGCATGTACAATTTGGAAACACATGTTCACGTTAATATTAAAGTAGCACAGTTGGTGTGTGTACACGTATTCATATAAATACAGGATAGTGGATGTATTTCTCATATCCTAGGTTTATATGTTAATTACATGAATGGAATCGCATGCTATTTTGACTTTATATAGTAAAACATTCTCTTACCTGCACTGGCTTTAGGAACCATATGTTTTCATTTACAGTCCAATGCAAATCTGTAGGTTCCATATGCTCTATGTTTGTAAATATGAGTTTATGTCTGGAGAGCGAGTACACACTTGCAAAGTTTAAAGCAACATATCAGAAGCCTAGAATTTCATTATTTAGAACAGAACTATAGCAGTTCTAATCACGAAGAAAGGTCCTGGCCTTAGCAGTGACTATTGTCACAGGTAGCTGTGTGAAAGCAATGAAAACCTTTGCCATGTATGTGGCTAGCAGTATGGTGTGTGTCACATAAAACAGAGATCCGAACAGCAGCATCTCTAGGTCATCCTATTGGAATTGAGAAAGAGTTTTGACTGCACCAAAAAGATCTTTTGTTAAGAGCATTGTTTTTTTTTTCTATCAATTCTCTTCAGCTTGATATGAAGCTAAGGTATAACATATGCTGTATGGATCATATGTTTGCCTGCATACCCATGCATATTGTCGCTTTGTGTTATTCCAGAGGTCTCTTGAGCACATGGGAAGCAGAGTTTCAGTGGTTTGGAAATTTATGCTTCAGTAAATACATTGTCAATTTGGTGACCATCTGTAATTTACAGAATTTTATTTTATGCTGTAGCAATGAATAAAGCAGATTTTAGGTTTCAGAACAGACCAGATAATGTTCTGGAAGACCTACAATTGAAGGGGTGTATAAAACTCAAGTATTAATTCATTATCAAGCCAAGCCTTCCATGAGTTCTCTTACTTTAGGTAAGCATATCCCAACCCAGTTGTGAAATAGAACCAGAAATATTAACGCTTGCAGACCAGTATTGCAGACCAACACAAAGAGTAAGAGAAAGCAAACCTTCTAGGACCACCAGGATGAAGCAGTCAGTTGTCATCATATTACACTCTGGAGAAAATCAAATTTTCAGTGATGGTCAGTTAGTAGACAGAGACACAGTCTATCTGAATTCTTTCCTCCACATGCAGACAAAATGCGCATATATCTACGCGAACAATATATATGACAAACAATTAAGTCATAAGGAATTTCAACTTTAAAAAGGAAAACTTTCAAAGAGCAATTAGGCATGAGTAAAAACAGTATTTTTCAGTTGAAAAAGCATTTCCAGGACATACATATCCCTGAGTAGCCATCATTCTTGATGGTTTGCTGAAAACACTGAAAACTTAGGCAAGTATGACCACCTTACTCACTTACCCACTTATGATTTAAGATCCAAATTGTTTGCCATTGTGTTGTTTATTAACAACAACAGCCTCCCTCATTGTCTTACTAAAAGAGGATTTACAAGTAAACAAAAAGATGCAGTTCACCTAATCAATTCCTAAAACAACTCCACAACAGTTTTCTTTCTTCCTGTTTGCTATAATCTGTGATGAGGAGATCATACAATATTAGTGAATTGCACTCATTATTCACCTGTCTAGGAGATACATTCATCCTCATAAACTATTTTTCCAGAGGGAAACCCGTATTATTTTCTGTATCTTTCCTCTAATACAACAAAACATGGGAAACCCAGAAGAATGCAGCATTTCCTTAGCTGCATTTGCATAACCTGGGAAAATGTCTTCTATTAAATCATTTCTGTTATCTTCCTTATTTGCTCTCTTATAGGCAGGATTTGATCACCAGCATTTGATAGGGATGCTAATGAATTCCCAGAGGATTAAAATAAAACTACAGTAAACAGAGTTACATTTCAGTCACCTAGCTCTTATGTTTACCTCTGTACGTAGAAAGATGACCTTCATTAATAGAATTTCCCTCCCACTCCACAGGTTACTATGTTGGTTTTAGAGGTTTTGTACCACTTTGACTATAATGGCATTGTTCAAATGACACAATACAAAGATGAAGAGATACTGGAAGCCCTAATGAAAGAGCTCACGTTGGAATTTAACAACAGATTGTCTTTTAGCATTTACACTGAGCAGGAACATTTTACGTTGTTTAATTTCTTATTTCATAAGCTTGCAGGTCATATACATGTATATCTATATTTATATCTATCTGTATTTATATAGACAAAATATATACTACACTTATTTGTGCATCAACATCGAATTGCCAACAAGGCAATTCAAAAAAGTCCAAGTGGCAAGGGTTGAAATACAAGTTAAACAACAACAAACCAGTGTGGGGTCAGGGGCGGAAGGGGAGTCCCTTTCATAATGCTTCTTCATGTTGGGATATTCACATCTAGTTGTTGACGTTCTATGCTTTTATTTGTTGATCAGGGAAAAGGATATTACCTACCTCATGTGGGTATTCTGACAGCTAAATATGCTTTGATCAAACCATTCTAAACTTCAGTTATTAGTTAGTATTATTTAGTTATTAATCTAAAGTTATTTAATAGAATAAAACATTCTACTGTAAAAAATAAACTTTTAAAGTATATATTACTCTTCAAAATCTGCTCCTATTCCTTGAGAGGAACTTTTGGGTTTTAGAGTTCATAGCATTGCTTGTGTTAGAAAAAGAAAAAGTCAGAGCGCTTCTATTAATCTTCGTGTCGTAACCATAGGCACAGAAAGTAAACCACTCAAAGAACTGAAGGGGAAATAGAACACTTGCAAGAGATGGCATTTATGTTGTAACCTGTTTAGCTAAGATTGAAATAGGACACTATATCTGGATTGGTGGCATGTTCCTCAAATTTACAGCGTTTATATATTTCCAAGTGATACAAATGCTTTTAGCTGTTTTGAAGAATGCTACTTAGAAATGTGGAAATTTTAACTGTTACTTGTTCCGTCAGGACAATTGCCTAAACCTTATTGCTCTACAGATAGGTTCTAGTGAAAATTTGCCATATCTTCTGCTATACACGTGACATTTTAAAATTTTTTATTCAAACAGACTTAATTTAACAAAGCAGGCTTAAGATTTTCGTAATTACTTAGTGATCATTGATTATTTTGAATCTGAAAGTGTTTAGACTCATTACCCTCTACTTCAGTCAGGAGGCTGGGCTGCCTAACCATTGTTACCAGAAAATACTTTCTCCACAGAGAAGTCATTTGTAAGTTCCCAAACTGGACATATAGGGTTTCCTTTTATATCCCAGGGAACTGCATTCTAACATTGGGTACTGCAAGAAAGATCAGGGAATTCATGTTAAAGTACTGCCGTGCTCTCTGGATAGAAAAACTTCAACGTTACATAGCTAACTCAATCAGACTGGCATTAGGCTCAAGTATAGCTGAATAGCCTAGTAAATATGATTTTTGGTGATATTAACAGATGGCAGAGGGCTTTACAATGACCTGGCAGTGCAGGATCTACGGACTTATTTAAGATTTCCTTGGCATGAGCAATTTTTAGCTTACTTTAACAACTGTCAAGTAGCGGTCAAGTGGCTATTGCATAACCTGCTCTAGTTTAAGCACTGTAATGTCACATAAGATAAAGGCCCGGCAAATATTCAATGCCAAGCATTAAAAGTGTAAAATTTTGATTTTGATGCAAACTTAAGTTATGCAATGGTTCACCTTTCCCACAGAACTCTTTTATTGACTTAAAGAACAATTATTCACTGTTTTTCTAGGCACCAGATCCAATGTGTGGCCTTGACAGTCTTTAATTCATAGTATATAAAATCTATACGCTCTACACCAGATCTAAAATGATTAACATTTCCCCATGGTCATGCTTTATAAGCACCCATACATTTTTTAATACCTTTTTTAAATAGAACATTGGTATGGAAAAAAGGGTTGCTAGCAACGTTTTCTATCAGGGTGTAGCAAACAGATCATACAAAATCCAGATCTCTTTATTCAAGTGAAAAAAATCCATTAAAATGAAAAGACTGCCACTTGCAGAAGGTATGGATCTGGCTCAGTAGTTGTTGAAATTACACAAACACTTGACTTTAAAGCCATCCTCTTTTTTGTCAGTGTAATTACACATCACATAACTAGGCCAGGTGTGCAATATTAACAAGTATGTGAACATTTGCATAAGAAAATTTGACTGCGGCATAAAATCTAAACAGATTTTTTAAGTGCTAATGAGAAGTCTGTATTCCCTGGATTTTATTGCAAGGCTAGTTTAGTGTTATTGAACTACATTTCTGAACAGAAAATTTCATAAGCAGTGGGAAATGGTGTCTTCTCTAGTTTATCCCTTACAGTTGCTGCTGACTTTAGTACAGTCTTCCATTCCTTACTGACTTTCAGATTTGTCTCACTAGAAATAATCACAGATGTGTCAAAAGACAGACAAAACTGATCATCAGGTTAATAGAACCAACATTCTTGTAATATGTCAGTTTGTGTACATTCCAGAAAAAAATGGTAAACTATTATAAGTAACAGTAGAAATCTTGAGTACTATAATAACAATGGCCATTAAAATTGCTACTTAATTAATCAAATAATTAACAGTGGCATGTAAACTACATCTGTATAACATTTATATTGTTGAACATAATGGTTGTAAACTTGAGAAAAATCTAAGGTAGCTGAGAAAAAGGAAGCAACCAGATTTCAACATGCTTTAACTGCAAGACCACAGTCTACAACAATTAACAAGAAAATTGATGTATAACACTATTTTTAATAGTGAATGTCAATACAATTAACTGTATTAACAATTAGAATGAAAAATCCACATGCAACTCAAAAAAATTATCACCAAATTAAACAATTTCTCCTTTCTAACTATTGTTTTTATAATGCAAGAGAAAATGCTGAAAGGAGATTAAAGTTTATGCAGCTTTGTAAATTTACAAGAAATTTTAGACAAGCTTATGGTGTTGTACAACACAAAGAACTTCCAACAGTACATTTTAAATATGATATATGCTGCCATTCTGTAACATGTAGTTTTAACACTTGGAAGAATATCTTCTGAATTTCATTCACTGAAAAGGTAGGAGTGTTATAAGAGCACAGAGTAAAATGAAAGGTACTGAACGGCACATTCTTATATTAGGAATTAGCATATCTTAGCAGCATTGACAGCACTGCTGAGACTTCTAAATTATTTAACATCTACACTCAACATACCAAGTTTCACTGGAAATTTCTGTGCTTTTGTAAGTAAATTCCTACCTTAATCATGTTTATTAACTTTGATATGCGATTGATTACAATTTTTCAAAAAGGTATCTCTCCAGCTTGCTTGGTAACACTGTCCTCTTGTTTTCTTAAGAAAAAATTAGCAACTTGCATTTGAAATTCATGTCAAACTCTTTAGTCTTTAGATTTACCACCTATCTTATAACCTTATTCTATCTTTAGCATCTTTGGCTTTCATGAAACTAGGAAAAACTACGAGCAGATCTGTAAGGACCAGCCATTTATTAATTTTAATAAAAGTTATCCTGATCCAAAAGGCTCAGACGTTTAATTAAAGTCAACGGAAAATATGCAGTAAGAAATCATAGTAAGATTTAATATTAAATCAGCCTAAAGCAATTCAAGAGAAACCAGAGGGGACTGATAAAATACCTGATTGATGGTGAAGGATATAATATTTCAAGGAGAGAAGATGTCATGCAATATTGTCCAAGCTCAAATGAAGGCAGAGTACATAGGTACTAGATAATTCATTTACATGCGGAAGTGCTGACAGTATAACTGCACTGGCCAAAATACTTGAAAAGACAAATCATGGCATAAATGATTTAAGGTCTAGAGGTGCAGTTCACACTATTCGCTGCTCTGATTTTCGTTTTTACATATATACCCACGCTAACTTTAAACTATGTAAAGGACCTATCTCAGGAATGAATGCCAGCAGTGTAGGCGCAGCCACATGAAGTTGTTGCAGATTCCAATACTCACCCATAAGTTTGAATCCACAGCTGGGTGACTAAGTTCTAGTGAACTTTTTATCCTTTCACAACACCACTGACAGCAGTGGCTCAGTAACTAGCTCATGCAATCTCGTTTTTCATCAACAATGCCTTTCTGTGTTTTTTTGTTGAGCACTTGCAAAAGACAGTCTCATGATCGTGATTGGCTTGTCAGGTCTTCAAGTTCCTACTTCTCAGTTTTGATGAGTAGATCTTTGCTATCAAATTAAGAACAGTGCAAGAAGTGACTGAAGGACTGACAATCTTTCAGTTTTTGAGGCACTCAAAAAATAAGTTTTTCCTGTCTACAAGTTAATCATGTTTTATTCTTAGCCACTAGCACAGTTTCTCAGACGAGAATTAAACTCTTCTGTCAAAAGCATAAATACTCTAGCAACTTTTCTGGCAACATTGTTCAAACTCCTTTCTTCTTGGGCTAAACTATCAGATTGCAATTTATCTAGTAGCGCTAAATTTCTAAAAGCTTTTCTTAAAAAAAGTAGCCATTTAGTAAAAGAAGAAGAAAAAAAAAAGTCATTTAAGCTACATAGAATCCCTGACCTTTTTCTGAGGCAAAGTATAATCTAAATATAAGCAGTAGCGAGTAAGTAAAATTCTTCAGTCAGCATCAGGTGTGATCAAAAAGATACGTCTTAAAACAGGGAAAGTGAAAATTACAATCTACATTGGAGTTTGATTGATGATAAAGAAGAAATAATTTACATTCCTTAAAACAAAAAAGGCTGAAACACAAATATTAATACTATCTAAGACTTCAGTGTGGCTAAATAATTCATAAAAGTTAATTGAATTTGTTGGTTGGAAAAGGGACAAGATTGATTCAGCCATGAGACAGACGGGTTAATGTCCTACAGCCTCTGATATGAGGACTGCCCTTTTCTATGACCTCCTCCAACCTGTTCCCTAATGACATACAGATCAGTCAGCAAACAGTTTCTAGGGACTCCCTAACAGTTACTGACCCCCAGAATCTCCTTGTGTATATCACAGGGGAATGTACGAGTTACTATCAATTGAAATAGTTAATTTAGTACATATTTAGTCCATATGTACTTATTCAGAGGTAAATATTTTCCAGATCTCTCCAACCTCCAGGAGCTATTTAGATGTTTCCCTTATACTCTTGTATATTAAAGTTCTTTTGCATTGTCCACTTGCATATTAATCTACAATGGCATTTACCCTACAATACAGCTGTCTTGCCCCCAAACACCCCAGAAAATCCAAAGTCAAATGCATATAAATTTCAGGAAATTTGAAGCACAACCAAATCAAATAAAGCTAAGTAAGCTGAGGGAAACAAAAACTCTCTCCCATCTAAAAATCTACATAAGAAGATATAATGTTTGTTTCATTAATGTGAAGAATTTATTCCAATGTCGATATCTGCCTACTGATTTTTGATATATAAGACTGGTAGGAAGAGGAAGACTGAGAAATAGGATACATACACATATGCCCTAAATAAGTCTGATCTGTGTGTATTTAGATTTATGTATGTTTATGTGCAATTTGCCAGCTACACCTATGAATTGTTCCGTTAAGTCATCTATACCTATACATTTTAGGAAGATAAACAGCTGACAGCTTCCAAAAGCAAGTGAAAGTATGAAAAGTAGATCTGGAAGCACTGAAAGAAGTATCTCCCACTACTCAGAGTATGACATACATATAGGTATATCAGCAACACAACAAAATTTTCATATACAGTCTTAATACCCCTATTTAAATAAAATCTCTGATTTCATAGAATCGTAGAATCATTAAGGTTGGAAAACACCTCTAAGATCATCATGCCCAACCATGAATCCATCACCACCATGCCTACTTCCAGGAAGAAACAGTAGAAGCAAGAGTTGTTGAGGAAAAACAGAAAATTGCAGTCTGGAAACCATGATTATTTAAATTATCTCATCTACAGAATAAGGAAATTTATTCTGGTCCTCTCCTACTTAAATCCACAATTCGAATCCTAAAATTGTAGTCACTCATTCACTTTGTGAAATACTGTAGCATGGCGAACACTCTAAACCCAGAATATTAAAAAGGTCAAAATAATATTAAATTCAGGGCTTTGCAAAATGAAAGAACAGTCTTTCAAAGCACTAACTGACCTCAGTGCACAGAGAAAACCAGAGGAATTAAAGATACGTGGTGCTCTGCACTTGGAAGGATTGTGCTCAAGGGGAATTCTGATACTACATGCTTGTAACAAAATGTAGTCAAAAGAGAAGTGGCTAAATATTAATTCATATGAGTTAAGATTACAAAAGCAACACGAAAGAGAGACTACTGTGAGAAACATCAATTCTCCTTCTGTGAAAATTATTGGGAGGAAAAACAGAACAGCATTAAATTAGATGTGCTGTGATTTCCACAATTCATTCAGAATCATTTAGTCTGTTTAACTGGACTCCTATACGATCAATCGGAGAAAATACGGAGTACCTATATCTGTGCATTAGTATGTTATTTCAATTTATTTAATAAACACTTCTCTAACAACCACAGACACACAAACGCAAGCATGCATGCATCCATCCCTTATCTAGGCACAACTTACTTAAGCATCGAGACTTCACTTCTTGCAGTTCTTTGAGCCAGCAGCACCATACCAGGTTAGCTTTAAGAGTTCTAGGTAAATATATTTTCAGAAAAACAGTATAGGCTTCTTTAGCCAAAATTTCTGAAAAATGAAAACATTGAACCTGATGTGCTTATTTTATTATTGTGTATTCATTATTGATAGGTTCTGTTCCAAAAAATGATAGCTCCCCACAACTTTTTAGCTATTCAAGTGTTTTTTCTAGTTCACACACACACACTTTTTTTGGTTATTTCCTGGCTTGACAGTCATGTAAGAAAATGCAGAATAATATAAGAATTAAACAGAGGCCATTAATTTGCATCTAAAGGAACACTTAGCAAAAAGTCATAAGGAAAAGCCATTGGTTAACACCATTTAGCATATATCAGCCAATCATTAGTGTCCTACTGGAATTTGAAATTGATTTACGAATGACTCACAAGTGGAAACAAAATAACCTAACACCATGCAACAATTGGGTTGCATAATTCAAGTAATTTTCTGAGATATCTGCTTTGTACTCATGATACTATTAGACGAAATTCTCAGGCTTGGTGTTAAGTCTGAAGATTCAAACTCCATAGGCTTCTTCAATAGAAGATGCCATTTGCAGGATAATAGCCAAAGCAGAAACCTTGGAATCCTTTAAAAGAGTTTGATTTTCAAAGAACAGACTCCAAGGAATTTCTGAAAATCTATTCTAGACTAGAGCCCAGAATGAAGCCATTTTTAACAATTCAGTTTCTGTTTTGGACTTGTCAGTGTTAAGTTCACCTAAAGACAAGAAAAACAATAAGAAGAAACAAAACTCATAGAATATCTATTGATTAAGCATTTATTTGAAGTACTCAGTTCTACAAAATATTGGAGGTAGACAAAGACCCTTAGTCTGCACAAAGAAATGATACAATGTGAACTGAATTAATCTGCAGGTTTTTGTATGAAATATGGGATAAATTAACTGACAAAATCATAATGGCAACACGGGAATAATTCTTGGAAGTATTAAGTATCTACAATTGTAACCGACATCAGTAAAATGTTCCTCACTAAACCAGGCTCATCAGTCTCCTGGTTAGCTTTAATGCTGTGCTGTATTGTTATATTCCATTATTTTTCCTTACAAAACAAAAAATCCACATTTGTTTTATTTTAGCTTCTGCTGTGAGTAGAAAAGATATTTTTGTTTTTTTCTGTTACTTTCTGAGAAAAAGTATAAAGCTATCATCATTAACATGCAGCATTCACAGTTTACTTCAAAGGCTTCAGTATTTTCCTCTCTCCTATTGCTACATGCTCTAAATGACAATTTATTGACACCTGTGCATCCACACCTGGAGATCTCATTTTTCAAAGTCTGACAAGAAGCCAAAACTTTTACCATGTACATCATGTAAAGTTTCATTTCCTTGACTGTCATGATAAGGCATTAAGTACACATACAGTAAACACACCTTTTTCAGATGAATGCAGAAATACAGCTCTCCACATCTAAAAATGCAGGCAAAAGTATCAGATAATTTTACTAAGGCAGTAAGTGTTTTTATCACTTCATGATGTTCTTGTAATGCCCTGTTGATTTCTCAGGTTTTTTTGATCGGATCTCTGTCCTCCACTGCAAAATCACTTCTATAATTGAGAGATCAATTTTTTAATGAAATGTTCAGGAAACAAAGACCCAGTATGAATGTGTGGGGCTTATTCTATGAAAGAGCTAGAAAACAAACAATACATAAGCTTGTAGAATGAGTTGTTCATCATTTCTCATTTCCACATTGCTTGCCCATAAAAATTCAGTACTAGATTTACTACTTTGGAACAGTTTAGGTACCTGTTTTTCTTCTACCCTTTCTGCAATTTACAATCCTTTTTAAATTAAAATCCTACAATTTTAGAAGTCCTTTAATGAATTCTTTACATATGCATAAAGACATAGTCATCTTATTTCCAAGTATTTCTTCTTCCAATGGCTATCTGGGTTTTTTTCCTATTTTATAGATCTTACATATGAATTTTCATTGTCCAACACGTAATCAACCAGCTAAGGCAAGTTTGCTATCTTTGAAAAGACATTGCTGCTATTTTCTTACTAATATATTTTAAACATTCTATTGCATAAATTCTCAAGGATATACCCCTTTTCTTTCTTCAGTAAGTTTCAAAAGATTCAAAGCTATTCATTTTTCTTAATACCTAGCATTTTTTTATTTAAAGGGAAATGTGATAGAGGAAAGGATAAGCAATACAGTACATCCCACCACACTAAGAGTACAGTGTTATTTGGAAACTTTCACAACACTGAACAATGGTATTTTGTAGGCTCTAAATTTATTACTCAATTTCCCTTATTAGAGGTGCTTGTGAATCACAATATAATTTAACTACCATGCTAAAAATAAAAAAATAAGGAAAGAAATTTAAGATTTATTTTTTCCACATGCCAGTTGTCACCAACAATAAAATACGGCATGGGCTGAAACCATTGTATGACTAAAGACTTTGACTTGTATGACTAAAAGCAATAGAAAGTTGGGGAACAGTTTTTAGAGGACTAAATAGAAGCACGTTTGTTTAGTCTATGTTGATTCTCCAGTACTAAAGCAGGTGAAAAAACCCAAGCAGAAATGTAATGGGAAAGCAAGAAACAATCCAGCAAAAGCCTAATTAGTGGTCATTCCACAGTTTCTATAAAGTCTAAAGAACTTACTGATTACAGAATATTAGCAACAACATGCCTATAGTCTATAGATCTACGCAGTTTATACATTCTTGGCTATTGCAGCCACCCACCTGTATTAAGATCTTTGCAGTAGATAAAAAGTACGTAAATGTTCCTCTAGAAATATGTATTGGCATGTTAGGTGGAAGGATCTGGATGGCTTTTTCTCCCAAGGGAACAACCATTCTTGTTATGGGGAGCTGCCATTACCATTTATGCTAGATAAAAAATTGATACCTGCTAAGCAAAAAAGAAAAAAAATTAAAAAACGTTTCACTGTTTTATCAGTGTAAGAAAATTTGGCAGATGAGTAAAAACCTCTGTTCAGCAGACTGTTGAAAGGACGGAAGGATAAATTTACTGGTATGAAGATGGAACTCGATATAGTGGAAAGAAGTCTGTTCATTCACATGGAAGGCTTTTCTATTACAAAAATTATGGCCAGAATCAAGCAATTAATATGTCTGATTATATGTTCTTACCAACGAAGAGTTAAATCTTATCAGATATATGTTTCAGTCACCTACTGCTTTTAAATCACAGTAGAGCTTGTACAGAAAACAAAGACTTCAGGCTGTTTCCAAGGTGATAAATTAAGAAGCAGTATTACATGTGGCAATAAGTTCACATTGCAGTTATTTAAGCCTTAAAATCTTCTCTGCTAGAGGATTTGCAAACCCCTTCCCCTTCATGCCCCCCCCCCCCTTTTTTTTTT
>Ga0065711_1045083_pt1 | contig 13703 bp, 14 predicted proteins | sample Hoacrofraction12_FD_59098 | JGI IMG/M metagenome (GOLD analysis project Ga0065711, IMG submission 59098) | Hoatzin crop microbial communities from Cojedes, Venezuela - Epithelial fraction 12 v2 (version 2) | ecosystem: Host-associated > Birds > Digestive system > Esophagus > Crop | place... | reverse complement strand
GTGTAGAGGGGAAGGAGAACCTCCCTCGTCCTGCTGGCCACACTCTTCTTGATGCACCCCAGGATTCCATTGGCTTTCTTGGCAGCCAGAAAGCCAATGGAATCCTGGTCCTTCGCTTAGTCCTTCTGCTTACAGATTTGGTACAATGCCCTCCTCCCCAACCCCTAATGCTTGGGACTACCAGCTGGCTCGTTGACCAGCTGTCTCGTTGACCAGATTTTGCAGAAACCCAACAAAAAACTCCATGAATCTCTTTACCATTGGCCATGTACTCTGTCACAATGTAGATTGGCTGCTTAGTGACTACTGCATATAACCGGACCAGTTTGTCATGCTGCAGCCTCTTCATCAAGTTTGCCTCTGCCAAGAAGGCATCAGGATCCATGCTGCCCTCCTTCATGGTCTTCACAGCCACCTTGATGTTGTTCTTGTAATAGCCTGCAGAGAGATAATGATGCATTGAGGAATTTCGTCGTCGAATTTCTTTGTAAGGAAGAGACAAGACACAACCGTCAATCCATGTGACTTCATCAGGGGTCATCCCATGTGCACTTTGGTCACAACAACCCCATGCAACACTCCAGGCTTGGGGAGCAGTGGCTGAAAAGCTGCCCGGCGGAAAAGGACCTGGGGGTGCTGGTCGACAGCCGGCTGAACATGAGCCAGCAGTGTGCCCAGGTGGCCAAGAAGGCCAGCGGCATCCTGGCTTGTACCAGCAATGGTGTGGCCAGCAGGAGTAGGGAGGTGATCGTGCCCATGTACTCAGCACTGGTGAGGCCGTACCTGGAGGACTGTGTTCAGTTCTGGGCCCCTCATCACATGACGGACATTGAATTGCTGGAGCGTGTCCAGAGAAGGGCAACGAGGCTGGTGAAGGGTCTAGAGAACAAGTCTTAAGAAGAGTGGCTGAAGGAACTGGGACTGTTTAGTGTGGAGAAGAGGAGGCTGAGGAGACACCTTATCACTCTCTACAACTGCCTGAAAGGAGGGTGTAGTGAGGCAGGTGTTTGTCTCTTCTCCCAAGTAACTAGTGACAGAACAAGAGGAAACGGCCTCAAGCTGCGTTAGGGGAGGTTTAGATTGGATATTAGGAAAAATTTATTTTCTGAAAGAGTGCTCGGGCATTGGAATAGGCTGCGCAGGGAAGTGGTGGAGTCCCCATTCCTGGAGGTGTTCAAAAAACATGTAGAGGTAGTACTTTGGGATATGTTTAGTAGGCATGGTGGTGCTGGGGTGACGGCTAGACTTCATGATCTTAGAGGTCTTTTCCTACCTGTGATTCTATGATCCCTGCTCTGTGTGGTGGACACCCATTGAATGAGTCTATCGTCATGCAGTCCTCCCAGCCCTGCAAGACTGTTTCTGAGTGAAACTTGCAAGGCTTCCCACCAGCTAGGTTCTCAAATAATCCAAATACCGTCAAAATGCCAGGACTCTGCAGTCAGGATGTTGACTCCAGTCTGGTCCTGTCCACAATCTCAACTGCCAAGGCAACAAGCAACCACAAAGAGGACAGCAAAGGAAGCTGAGCTCACCCCGCTTCCTCTCCCGCCGATTAGCAGTGGGCAGGAAGGCATAAGCGATTCAGATCTGGGTTATAAAGTGGAACAGGGAAGCAGAAAAAGTGGTATAGTGTCACCCAAGTATCCTGCTGTGTGTAATTCAGGATCCTACAGCCATGCCCAGAATTCCCAGGAAGAATGAAACCATGTCTCAGGAGATGAGTGTATAGTTACTTCAACCCCTCTCGCACATCTCTGGCCTGTAAAACCTATGCTGAACCGCTAATCTGTGCAAACACCACCTATCTGGTCCTTCCCACTCTGTGTGTCTTCATAAATATGTGTTCATCCTTTAGGATCTCCACACCCAGACTAGCCTTGTCTCAGGGAAAGGGGGCTTTCTGTCTTCTCTGTTTAAATATTTCTTTCCTGGAATGGGGGAATTATACTTACCCATCCACACTTCCCCAAACTGCCCACTGCCAAGTTTCTTCACAAGCTTCAAAGATTCCCGTGGGATCTCCCACTCGTCCTGTGCCCAGGGTCTCTGGGGAACCAGGGATATGCAGGGAGCTGTGAGTCGCTGGCACAGGCCATCCCCCTTCTCTGTGTGAGGATAAAGCACAGGACAGTTCAGTGGGATGGGCTGAACTTTCGGCCCCAGCGCTCACCTCCTTTCTACACATGCCAGGAAAAACTCAGCCCATGGGAAACCTCCACAACCACACAAATGTTTCAGCCACAGGTATCAAGGCATCCAGAATGGACACAATGAAAGGGAAAAGCTCAAAGGGAGTCATAAAGGAGAAAATTCTCCTGCCCAGCAAGTCTAAACCCTTCTTCCCAAGCATCCCTCCTGCATATCCCTTCAGCATTCAGCTCTTTCCTGGTGGAAGAAACTCCCTGGTTATAGGACTGTGGGCAGAACTCACCCTCAGAACATTCTAGGATGAAAGAAAAGACATGGGTGCACGTTTTCTGCTTGGAGAAGCACCCCTGGCCCATGAGAGTGGATGGAGCGATGGTAATGGCTAGTAAGCCCATCCTCCTTCTGCCTACATGTCCACCTTCTGCTAGGAGACAAACACATTAGAGAAGGCGAGCAACTTACGGCTGTAATGATGAATTAGCTCTGGCAGGCTGGAGAAAGTCATTCTGGGGGAGATGTAATATCCCCCGCCATCTAAGGAGCGGATCCGGTAGTGTTTGATGATGTCACCGTGAGCAGAGTTGCTGTCTCTCACAGACAAGGAGTAAGCACCTGGAGAATGAGCGGAAGAAGGAACTGTGAGGACAAGCAGCACCCTGCTAAGGGACCAGCTACCTCCTCTTTCCTCGCTGGTCTGCAGCTGCAGACACTTCTCCCAGCCCTTGCTTCAGCCTTCTCAGGGCAAGTCCCACCTGACTGCAGGGCTACAAATTTCCCTCTCTCCAAGGCAAGTGGAGAGGATAAAGGTTTGTCAGAGCTTAATAAGCTGAGGCTTGGTTGAGTAAAACCTGCCTGTGCAGTGGCCAGCAGCCCCCAGGAAGCGATACGGTAATCCACAGCACATCTCCAGCCGGAGCAATCAGATGCTCCTTAGGTCATGATGGTCTTGCCACAGCTCTGTCTCCCATCTGAGCTCTGTCAACCCCGTCATCTCATCTGGATGAAACAACTGACTGAAGTCTCACCAGTTTGTACAAATGCAGGACTGAAAAGGAGCTAAACCACTCCGTCAGCACAACCAGAATTTCTGTTAGTGGGAGAGATAAGGCCAGGAGACACCTGTCCCTCCTCAGCATCATCCAAGGTCCTCGTGTCCCTGTTATCGCCTATAACCCTTGTGCCAAGGTCCATGGCTCAGCTGGGAGGTACAGAAGGAGGTGCAGAAGGGGCATCCAGGAGAATTGTCTTGTTCAGTCACAAACTTGTGACTGTGGCTAAACGACATCTGGGTTCACATCTAGATTCAGGTGAGATTTGACCTCAAGGGAGCTGCTCAGCGATCTACCACTCCACCCTGCTATTCTCTGCTTGTGATGGGCTTATAATCTAAACCATGGAGTTGTTTTTTTTTCACACAAAAACATCACTAGATGTTGCTACAGAGCAGCAACTTCCAGCCTACATCAGTGTAAATTTCAATACAGCTTAGCGGTGGTTTTCTCCCTTTTGTCTGGATCATATTTCCGGAGTAAGTCATTACAAGCCTGCTGGGCTGTGAGAAGTCCAATACGTCACACGGGTTGATAGGCTGCCTTTTTTTTAATGTTTAAAAAGCCAAAGCTGTATGTGTTAAAAAGTACATATCTGTAATGTAGAATCATAAGCAGAAGTGAGACCTTCCCCAGAGACTCTGAAACCCTAATCCTGCGTGCAAGGGGAAAGTTTATTAACACGTAACACTCGCTGGCTGGTGTTTCTCCATTGCAGCACCAGCAGTTCCCTACACCGTGTCTGGAAACCATTTGCATTTTTAAAAAGTAATGAAAGAAAACCACCTCTGTGGATATTTGCTCCGTTGCAGTGATTGTAAATCTTTACAAGAAGAGTTTGGGAGAGTCCAAAATCTTTCCAAGCGCTAGCCATCGTTTTGAGAGGGGACTCCTTTTCTGCAGAGACCGGACTATGAGGTATGGTGGCATGAGGTTCGTGGAATACCTGTTGGTTTAGATGAAGAGCCAAGGAACCTTAAGGCCTGAAGTACACAGCTTTGGCATGGTGGGCTCCTTCTCAACAGAGGATGCTCTTCTGAAACCCTTTCCTTCATCATGAGCACGAGGCAGAAGACAAAAAGAGAAGCCCTTTTGGCTCTATCAGTCCTGCAGCTGAACATCTGAGAAACAGCCCTGAAGCATCTTCAGTGGGGCAACAAAAAGCTCAAGGGAAGGGCAAAAGAACAGCTCATTTTTGCAGACCATGTCTCAGTGACCAAAGGTCATTGCACAGCTAAGGATGTCTTTCCCAGGGAGTGATCTTTGGTGGGTGCAGAGGGGTGTTGCTGGGGCTTGTGTCTGCGGTGCTCAGCACAAGTCCTGCTAGAGCTGATCAGCCATATTCACGCTCCCTAGCACTAGTCCCCAGACCTCTTCTGGTTCCTCTGTGGTACCTATGCGGGCCTAAGTTGCAAATAATAAAAATAATAGTAATAATAGTAATAATAATAATAATAATAATAATAATAATACACCATCAACAACAGCAACTTCTGTTATTGTTGTTGAGAACGATGATGCTATTTTAATGTCAAAGTGATTGAAACAATGTGCAGGCTAGGCTGCAGCCCATCAGATTTGGGCTTCTACAGCTCAAGTCCAAGCGGGTGACTTTCATGCCTGGGATGTGGCTTAGGGTATGTGTGGGATTTTTACAGTGCAAGGCCTGCTAAAGGAAGGAGCCAAACATGGAGTGAACCCAGCTGCACTGACGACAGACAGCATTGCAGAAGGGAATTAACGACTAACATGTGTGCAAGTGGATGCCTGGGGGGCTGAAAGTCAGCAGAGAAGAGGAGATCCATTTGTCCATGTGGTTGCACCCAAAACACCTGCTCTCCTGACCCCACTGGCCCTTTAAACCCTCCTGCATCATTCAAACCAGTGACACGCAGCATGCAGTGGTGACAGGGGCTCTGGGCACCCTCCAGGCCAGTCTATCAGCTGCCTACTACCAGCATTGATACTTACGCTGTCTTTAGAGTTAATGACTGTATTTGACCCCAAGTCAGAGTTGAATTTGCTGGAGTGAGTGTGGTAGAGCAAGGAGGCTGGTGAAGGTCTAGAGAACAAGTCTTACGAGGAGCGGCTGAGGGAACTGTGGCTGTTTAGTCTGGAGAAGAGGAGGCTGAGAGGAGACCTTATCCCTCTCTACAACTACCTGAAATGAGTTTATAGTGAGGCAGGTGTTTGTCTCTTCTCCCATGTAACTAGTGATAGGACAAGAGGCAATGGCCTCAAGTTGCGTCAGGGGAGGTTTAGATTGGATATTAGGAAAAATTTCTTTACTGAAAGAGTGGTCAGGCATCAGAACAGGCTGCGCAGGGAAGTGGTGGAGTTCCCATCCCTGGAGGTGTTTAAAAAATGTGTAGAAGTGGCACTTCAGGATATGGTTTAGTAGGCATGGTGGTTTTGGGGTGATGGTTGGACTTGATGATCTTAGAGGTCTTTTCCAACCTATGATTCTATGATTCTCTGATTCTCTGTCACTCACCATGGCCAGTTACCATTCCCTTTGGAGCTGCAGTGTAAAGGCAAAGCACTAGGGCTGAAAAGCTTCAGTCCTCTCTTCTCCCAGTGATAGTAGCAATTGAAAAATGTTAAGTGGAGCCAGACAAATGGCAGGACTCCCATTCTCCCCCAGTGATATCCAGGATGGCTGAAAGGAGTTCTTGTTCCTCAGCCACAAGTGACATTTGCTTGTCCTCCAGTCCTGCATTGTGTCCCGGCACAGAGGTCCCCACCTGCACTTGACACCAGCTCAGAGCAATGTGAGCAAATCCGAATCTTGCCCTGGGCAGCTCTGGGTGTCAGACTCCCCTGTTCTGGGTCTGGGGTTCCCAGAACATCCTGCAAGGTCTCGCAGGTCCTTTCTGTTCAAACGGTGGCAAGTTTTGTATGGGAAAGAGCAACAGAAGGTGCAAAGGATGGGATTCAACTTCACATCATACCTAGGGCTGATTCAGTCACCTAAACGTGGGTGTCTGGTACTACTTGAGATGTTATGAGACATCTACATGGGCTTGGCAGATATGGTCCAAAACCACACCTGCTAGTAGAGCACCTGGAGATGACTCCAAGACATTCAGGGTTCGACAACAACATCAAACCCCACTGGCTACAGCAGAAGCTCAGGCAACTACCACATGTGATATCTACAATTTTACTCCTGCATTTCGGACTGAGTCCCACTTTCGAATTGCATATATGGCATCTCCTATTCCTACAGGTATCATCAGGCTTCTTCCCAATGGGAAACCCATGAACTCAGCTGGATTACGGTGGTTGAGCTCTGTGAGGTCTCTCCTGCCAGGAGTACAGCCACAGCAGTCTTGCTGTCAGACAGGAGTTCGTGACTCGGCACAGCTGTGCGACTGCTTTCCTGCAGGTTTCAGAATGATTATTACTTCGGGGGAAGATTTGTTTGTTTCCAGCAGCTTCTGCAAGACTAGCTCTCCACCAATGGTTTCACTGCTTGTCTGCTTCCCACACTGTCTTGACAAGGACTCATCTTCCTGGGATGTTGAATGTGCCTGTCATGGCGTCTGTGAAATGTTGGCTGAAAGTGACGCCCACAGGTTTGCATATCTTCAGTATCTCTAACCATGAGCAAAATGAGAGACTGCTTAGAATGGGCTGTGAATAGGTGCTGCTCTTAGGCAGGGTGCAGAATGTGTCCTGCTGTTGCTGAGACAACCCAATATGAGCCAACCACCCTCCGGCACATGTAGCTACGAGGGCTACTGCCCTTAGCTTGACTCAGTGCTCAGCCGTGAAGGTCAGATGTTGCTGGTGATGTGCAAAGGGAATGAAAATGTGTATTGTGTAAGAGGAAAACAAGAAGAACCTGTGGGGTTCAAAGTGCAGGGTTAATTCCATGGCATTGCTCGTGGTGGGTCACAGAGTGCTTTACATTAGTGAACTCAGCTTCATGGCACATTTGGAGATGCAGAGCTTTCTCTTTTTCCCTTCTCCTTTGAGAGGAGGAAGCTGTGGTTAAGATGAATCAAATGGTGTCACCATGACCTTTCCGGCAGTCTAAAGCTCAGGGTGTTCAGGTAGAAGCTGATTGCACAGGATGGTTCAGAGGATAAGGTGTTTGAAGTACTAGCAGCCGTATTTTAAGACAGAATACTAAATATCAGAAAAGGCACAGGTGAGACACATTTCAGAGCAGAAGCTGATTGCTGAGCATTGGGTACTAACATGGGACTTTCATGGAGTTGAACACGCCACTTCTGCTAATGCAGAATATCACACCTATCCAGCTAAGTCTGCTTATAGACAGCAGAGACAGGGCATTAAAGATCAGGTCTAGTCTGGTTATTTCTCCTTTAATCTCAGAACTCCACCACCTCTGCTCAAGCCCTCTGCGACCTAGACCCACTCATGCTCCAGAGAATTGCAGAGAATTATTTCACCCTGTGTTTGCAGCTTGTGGCCAGCAGAAGTAGGGGACAATTTTACTGAGCAAGTGTAAGGAAAGGTCTGATCCCATCCTTGTGTGGCATCAAGAGATGCCACAAAGACTACAATCACGTGTGGACAGAGGGCCTCAATCCTTCCCAGATCTTCAGATCCCATACAACATACAAGTGTCTGCTGGGCTTCTGCACGGGACACGTGTTGCTCCCTACCCTTCCTGGGTGCAATACACGGTCACGGGAAGTACCCAAATATCGCAGCAAAAAAATGGGAGAGTGGGAAGGGGATAAATAGCAGAGAAACATGTGATGACTTGTTCAAACCGGGTCATTGCAAAGGCACCACCAAGGTAGTGGGGAAACCAATATACAAGCAGAACAAGTGACTTGTAAAGCGAAATCCTTAGAAACAAGTTTCTTCAATGTTTCCTGACATGAATGATCCCTAAAACCTCTGAAAACTGCAAATCTAGGTGGAAAGCAACCATTTTACTTGGCTTCCATCTCATCAGGGGCATGGGGATGCGAGCCCAGGCCTAGGGCACAGCAGGAAGTCAAAGTAGGCTGCTATAATGCTAGCACTGCACCCCTGCCTGGTGGCTGAGGGAGAAGGTTACAGAAAGATGAGCATCTTGTTGCCCCACTTAGCACACTAGATATCACACCAGTTCAAGACCAGCACTCCAGTTTGATTCTATTTATCAAATCCTGCGGTTGGAGATGGCTGAAATGGTCAGGTCTGCAACACAGCCAGGGCTCAGACTACATCTGTGAGTAAAATACACCATACCAGAACCTGCTTTCTAGTCCTGCGTCACATCCACACCATGAAACTCTCTGATCCTCCAAAACTGTGTGACTGTACTCAAATTAACTATTAGGAATGGTGCCTGGCTGACATCAGGACAACACCTGCGCAGAGTCTGTGTGGATGACCCAGCTATCGTGTCCAGGCTCTGGCACTGTTTAATTTACTGGTGATGATGTAGCCACGGAGGAAGGGACAGATACTGCCTTGGAGAGCTCCCATGTGACAAGAAAGAAAGGAGATGCTACCATGGGCAAGAACTAGTTGCAAACCAGAGGATACAGTCTATCAGTTCCCACTCTACTGTTTGGCCAGGGCCTTGTGGAAGCATTTGGGAAGCAAGTCAAGGAAAAGAAGGTCCCGTATTACTTCAGATGGATGCTCCAACTCTCTACTGATCTACTAGGAAGGCACAATCCACGTTTTCCTATGTGGCAAGGAAAGTGTCTTATATCCATTTCACAGGAAAGAAGCCAAAGCACAGCAAGGCTGAAATACTTTCCTGAACTACTGTAATGACCTGGTTCAGAGCAGAACTATGAGACCACCATGAGCAACATTTCCTCCATGATGTAAACACACCTGCTGGCCCAGAGAATGCAAGGAGAGAAAAGAAGGAAAGAAACAATATGAAATTCCCATGGCACAATCTAAACTAGCTTCCAGACTGTCTACAAATGAACAGCACAGAACGAAAAAGTTGCAATTAATCAGTGAAGTATTATGGTTAATAACCAGATCCACTGCCCAAGAGAAGTGACCACAATGCTCTGCCCATTCCATCATCATTGGGTCACATCTTCAGAAGCCAGATGTGTTCATAGGGAAGGAAAGTGGGTGATATCTACCTTTCCTAGTCAGTCAGTCCTCTTCCAAAAGTCCTGCCTTGCATCAATCCCCACTCTGCTACAAACTATCAGGAAACACATGTTTCTTCTGGAAAAATATTTCACCAAAAGACTTTTTGCAAAATTCTACAAGTTTCTGCTGCAAACAGGTGACATGCTTCTTGAAGAGTGTGCAAAAGCATCTCCATTTGACAAAAAAAAAGTAGTATTTCCTTCAGGAGAAAAGGAATAGGAACCCCCTACACATTGTTTTGGAAAGTCTTATGTGCTTATCTGTGTTCCTGCATCTCTGGCACGAGCCATGGTGACAAGAGCCACCCTTACCACACCCTGAACTACACACACAAGTATCACCATGAGCAAATCTTTGCCCTCCAAAACCCCAGCTCACTTCTGCAGCCCTAGCAAGCGCTGTTTTGCCCAGCCAGATCCAAGAAACACTGATGCAACAGAACTTTGCAGATCAGGTCTGCAAGGTTTTCCAAGCCGTGGCAATAATGAGGAGTTACCCCTGCTCTGCAGATCTCACCTTTGCTGGTTTCACTCTCTCGGACAAGGAAAGAGCCGACTTTGTTACCAGAAGACAACAGCAGTCGTTCAGCATCTTTTCTGTTCAGGGTTTTAAAATACCACCTGGGAGACAGAAAAAGCAAAACCTTTGTTTGAAAAGGAAAAGCTCTAAAAATACCCAAATTCTTTCCAGTTAGCTTATTTTTTTTTACCATTACACTCTGAAAATGAGGGTTGCTTTTATCAGTAAATGGTTTTTTATCTGCTGGAAAGTGGCAGTAATAGACTGTTTTCAGTAGATTGACACCAGATTTCGATCATTTTAGGCTCATTTCACAGCCCAGCAATTCAGCCAGAGCAGAGAGTAGCTGGTATGTGCAGTACCCCATACAAGAGAGAGGTGCAAGCTCAGCCAAAACACAGCCTCTGAGGCACGCAGGGACAAACAGCTCATCTGGCAAGTGAGTAAACACTGAGCAGTGCCCAGGTGGGCTGCAAATAAAGCAGATACCTGGGCTCCAGGCTGAGAACAGGGTGCCTATAAGCCATTTAAACGTACCCTTTGGATACAAAGAGCATTTATGTCTCAGCCACATTTCTGTGCGCTGTTAAATGTTTGCTGGATTCGGTGATGGCTGGGTCCCTCCAAGAGGAGACTGCAAGTGGGGCTGATCATTTACAGCTGAATGCCATAGAGAAGAATAAGTCATGGAAAAAATTTCTTCTGCTGCTTGTATTATAGGTATAATCAACCCTTTTGGCTCAAGTCTTTCTTACCATCCTCTTTGCACAGAGCCAAACATGTAGGCTGCATCTGGGCTAATGAAACAAACAGCACCAGGCTGTGGGTCTGGGTGCTGGCACTCAGTTTTCTTCCTAGTTAAATTATTGGTGTGGTCTCTGGCACACCCAAGACCTGGCTTATTGCACCCTTCCCGATCTCCAGTTCCAGTTTGCATACAGACACCGTCTTGGAGGATGACGAATTTTAACACTATGCATGCGGGTGGACTGGCACAGAGGGCCAGAGGATGGTCTCTGACACTGCTAATTTACCAGTGCAAATGTAACTGTTATGTTCTTTCCCCTAAATCATTGTTTTACACCATGGGTGAAATCAATGTGACAGGAGTCTTCACCCACTTTCCCCACAGCAACCTCATCCTCCCTGCTCTGCAACCACTTGGTGCTTAAAACTTTTCCTGAACTTTCTGGTAGCATTTCTGGGGGTGATGGAAGACTTCTTGCCATCCAGCCCACCACTGACATCTTCCTGCCTTCAAGTAAAGCTGTTCCTGTAGCTTGTTGAGAGACAGGTCACTGCATCAGTGCTCACCATTCATAAGCTTACACACTTACCTTTCCTCTTCCAAAGTGTCTACCTGTGCGACAAAGTTACTAGGGATGTAGCCTTTCCTCCCGCTGCTGAGGGATTTTGCCAGCCACCAGTCCCCCTCACTGCAAAGCAAGCAGAAGAAGAAGCATGAGTGTTTCATGACAAGAGGTTTCATGACAAGATAAGGATGTGGGGATGGCATGGGTTTCAGGGTTATGAGCACTGCAAATAGACCAACACTCCTTAATCCACTCTACAGGTCCCTCTCGATGTCTTAGGACCACTACCAGGCTGAAGGCTGTTGGTATCTCAGGGGTTGCTGGAGGAGAAAGTCTCCATCCATGAATGCAGAGGAAGCCCAGAGTGCCCACAGACCCAGATCTCTGCTACACGCCTTAAGTGAGAGGAGGCAAATCTGTGTCACCACGGGTTTATCTGCCTCTTGCACAGGAACATCAGACGTCTTGCTTTCTGCTCCTTCCTATGTCTGCCAGGCACCCCACTGCTTTGCTCTCCCGCTGCTGACCCAGCCGGCCAAAAGCCATCCCCACCCAGAAGTCTCCCCTGTCCCATGGGCCTCAGCCCACGGCGTCTGGGTGAGAAATGTCACCTCTGGGGCCCAGCTCAGAGAGAGGTAATGAAAGGAGCAGTGCTACCAGTGCTACCAGGGCATCCAAGCCCACCTCTGCTGTGTTATGGACTGGGCAGATGGACTGTCAGCCTCTTCTCTTATGAGTTTGAGAAGAAGGTGAAATGAAACCATGGGCCTCTCTGGCTTGATTCTGTCCTTTCCTCTGACTACACCCAACCCACATCCTTCGTAAAAGCACGATCAGCACAAAATATGAAACAGGAGCTAGGTTACTGTTATTTATGTTACTTCTACACCCACGCACACCCTCAGTGAAAAGGTCCGAGTATTATCCAGGCAGGGACACTACTCAACCCAAAAGTATCTTCAACCCATGGAAACGTCACCTTCCCCATCTTTGAACCCCTGGCAGAAGGTCACTTACTTGGACAGGACTTGGAGTTTCTCCCCCTTGACCAGCTGCAGGTCACGGTCACTTGAGGCAGGAAAATCGTACAGTGCAATCACAATAAAGTTATCTGAAAGAAGAAGCAACACCATTGAATACAGTCGGTTTGGTGCCGATGATGCACACCCAAGTGTACAGCAGGGCATTTCACCTCTCCGCTCACGGGGGATGTCAACCCCCCCTTCCCCCAAAAAACAAGATTTCCATAATGCAGCTTTCCTGCCAACCACAACCTCTGCTTGGGGACTAAAATCAATTCACCAAAGTGCTTCCTGTTTATGTGTTTTTAAAGCACTTCAGACGCCGCTATCCACAAAACCCAGTGTGTCAACAAGAAAAAAGGATTTGTGTGGAATAAGAAGGGCCGTAAATAACCTGTCAGTGTATGGCTTAAGTTTTACATGGCAGTAAATGAAAACTGCTGTAGTAACATTTCAAGGGTGGCTCTGGGATTCAGCTCAAAAAGATGAGGCTTTCTTGATTGAAAAAGGTATAAAGCCGTCTCAGTTTCTGTTACTCAAGCCCATTGCCAGGATTTAACTCTCCCTCCAGATGCTCTCGACTCAGCTTGTATGTTGCCGTCCTTTTGATGAACTATTCCTTGCAGACGTGCCACCACGTTTAAGTCATGCTGCTGCTTTTGACCCAGCACCTCTATATTGCCTGGCTGCTCCGCTCAGTTGGAATTCCCACCAGGGTGGTGGATGCTCCAGGATCCCCTTCCCTCTCCTTGGCTCAGATGCACTTTGGATGCTTCAGAACACAAAACCGGTGCTCTGTGTCTCCTATTTTGCTTGCAACACACCTGGAATGAGGCTGGGAACAATTCTCCATCCTCATGCCCTACCCTACTGCTTTGCTTTTACTCCAGCTGTGTTGATTTAGCCTAAATTTTGGCACAGCAAAAATAAACTTTCACTCTGTGGTGCACATAAGCTGTGCTGTGCGTGGCAAAGCTGCTGCCTGGTATGTGTGCTGCGAGGCTGCTCACCCTCCCCGGGGCAGATCTCTGTGGGCTGGAGCTGAATTGCTACCTTTGCATGCCTGAGTTGTGCTGGTGCTGCTCTCGGACAGGTTGTGCAACCACTCACATGTGCTCTGCAGTCTCGCAGCTACTGAAGCAGAAATAAGCAGCTATTTCAGGGTAGATCAAACTTCATAAAGAGGACGAGCACATGCACAAAAACACAAAAACCAAAACAAAACAAAATGGCAAAAAAGGAAAAAAGAGAAAGAAGAAGAAAGAGAAGAAGAAGGAAAAAAAGAAGAAAAAGAAAAGAAGAAAATGAAGGAAAATGAAAGAAAAAGAAAAAGAAAAAGAAAAAGAAAAAGAAAAAGAAAAAGAAAAAGAAAAAGAAAAAGAAAAAGAAAAAGAAAAAGAAAAAGAAAAAAAAAGAAAAAGAAAAAACGAAAAAGAAAAAGAAAAAGAAAAAGAAAAAGAAAAAGAAAAAGAAAAAGAAAAAGAAAAAGAAAAAGAAAAAGAAAAAGAAAAAGAAAAAGAAAAAGAAAAAGAAAAAGAAAAAGAAAAAGAAAGAAA
>Ga0065711_1045082_pt1 | contig 13703 bp, 10 predicted proteins | sample Hoacrofraction12_FD_59098 | JGI IMG/M metagenome (GOLD analysis project Ga0065711, IMG submission 59098) | Hoatzin crop microbial communities from Cojedes, Venezuela - Epithelial fraction 12 v2 (version 2) | ecosystem: Host-associated > Birds > Digestive system > Esophagus > Crop | place... | reverse complement strand
GGGGGGGGGGGGTCGCAGGGCAGAGGGAGGGAAGGGGGCAGGGAGAGGGAGGGATGGAGGGCTTATGTGCGACTTTTGTCTCTGCAACTGTCGATCCCAGATAACGTGCTGCTTCTTTTGAATTGTAAAGATGCAGCAGCGGGTATAGATTCTCCTCGCTTTCAGTAGTCATCTTTTCTGGATGAAAATCCTCTCTCACCTTATCCCTGAAGGTAATCTAGCAAGATTTGGAAATTTTAGTGCATTGTGCGGCTCCAAAAAATCCATGAGAACAACACACATTTTTCCAAACCTGCTTTACACACCGCACACCACCAAAATATTTTGCCTTCGTGCTTGCAAAAATGAAGCTTTCAAGTGTAACTGGGAATTCTTCCCCTCCCCCTGGCTTTATCGATGTGGGATTTCACTTGCAGCAATGGCTCATCCTCTGTATGGGAGCCTCTGTCACGTTTTTGCTTTGTGCCAATCCATCCCCCACGGAGTGGGTTTATAGCAACAAACAATGAGCAGAGAGGGTTGAAGCAGATGTAAATAAAGGGTTAGTGAACATTTTTAACTCAAAAGAATGAACCATGATAACATGGTTTCTATGCAAGCTGGCGGCAGAGCCTAGTTGGTATATATAGCGTGCTTGCTGTACAACAGACTCTGACTAATTCCTGTCTTCTTGATCATCACTAATAAAATTAAATGTAATTAAAATGCTTTAATTGCCAAAACTAAATACCTCACCCACAAATAATGCTAAGTGCTTCTTGCTGCTCCTTGTGAGTTACTTTGTACGTTGTTTTTCTCAAGGATAATCAGTGTGTCAAATATTTCAAGCTGGTATTATATTTTATACATTAAATATGCACAGATGTATTTAATATATCTCATAAAGTTGTCTGTATGTGATGCACTATATATGATGATGCATATATTAAAGAGTCTTTTATAGTCTCACACTATATTTCCATTGTGTAGGATGATGTATTATTTACCCACATTGCGATTTCTACATACATGTGTGCAGAAGCAAATTTGCGTATTTCGTATGTCTCATATACTAACAAGCATGTGCAAACATATTATTTAAGTATAAATGGGTAGATAGTAAACATTTTTTTAATATTGTCTGAGCAACAACCTTTCATTATTGTTCACACCACAAACATGAAACACTTATTCAGCATAAAACGCCTCTGTGCTTTCTGCAGAAGCTGCCATCTTTTTTTTTTCCTTCTTTCTTCAAATCCTCTGACCTCCCTTGGGAAGGCTTTTATACACGTTCAGTATGCTCACACAACTATTTCTACCAGCACTGTTACCATAGAAACCAAGTGTGGTTTTCCCCCCCCCCCTTCCCCTGTCAGCTTTTGGACCTGGTGCCAGACCTCTCTACTGTTAGCAATAATATTTTTTCAATATTTGGACAGATCGTTTAGAAAAAAAAATCTGTTGTTTACATTTTCAAGATGTGGTACTTTATTTCAGGATACAAATTTTCAGGTAATAACATCAACCAATTGATTCACATACTTCAAGGAGCTAGACAGCTTTTGCTTTTGCAAGATTTAGACCGTGGCATTTTCTAAGGAAGATGCCAAAACTGGTTATTAGTTGTAGACTTCAACTCAGAATGTGAACGAAGGGATTTATGTGACAGATCAGTGGACTGTGTCTCACATTTTCATTTTCCTTAGTGCTCATTTTCAGCATATTTCTTTAGTATACACAGAAATGGCTTGATCAAGCCTAACCACAAAGAGAGACATGTAATTAATTACCATACAACTTACAATTTATTGATTGGCATAATTTGTAGTACTCACATTAACAACTTCCTCATATAAATTTTTAAATATTTTGATTCTCTGCCTACATATCATATCGATTATTTTAATGAACCCATGCTTAGTTAGGTACACAACATCATATATTAATTTTATAACTGTTCTGTTTGGGCTGAATAAATTATTTCAATTAGCATGACAAAGAACACAGCTTTTCATTGAATCATCTGACATATTTTTGGTGTAATTTGACTTAAGTAAAACACATGTAAACATTAGGTCATATCTACACTGTGACACAGATATATGTATATCTTTTGATAATTTTTAGCCACTGTTAGTTTATGCAAAATATTATACTGAAAAGCAGAATCACAATCACATATTTTCCAGAAATTGTGTCTGCTTCTAACATATACCTTAGCTTCTGGATGAAAATATGACATTACACCAGCAAAATGCAGAAGAAGGGAGAGCTAAGATGATTTGAAAGTGCATTTTTGTCTTGCTGTCAGGCAAGCACTGGACTTCCGGACCCTTGTCCAAAACAACTGAATCTCCTGTATCTTAATTATCAAGTGGAAGGCCATCAGGGTGATCTTTGGTCTTCTTCTTTCCCTGTAATATCTATTTGGCATAACAGATAATTATAATCATGCAAACATGATAAATACATTGTAGCGCATTTCAAATGCATTTTTTCTTCAGTGACAGAAGAGGGAGCAGTTCTTCCTTCTCACTGTCTGAGAGACACATTTGGCCCCCATCCCCCCTGCCTATGCCCCTCTTGCCAAATGCAAACCTGCTCGATCATAATCCAGGCAAGGCTGGGTTTTACTGTGGGGGCAAGCAGCAAGACAGTTTGGGGTCGAGGGTGGAGGGGGAGACGGACCACCCACTTCGACTCCGGAGGAACAAAGCTGAAATTCTTTCTGAGTTGCCACCTTCCCTAAGGATATAGCTATATATCAGAGTCTTTTGTGCCCTACTGTATATTTTTATTTGTAACAATGCCTTTTTTTTTTTTTTTAACCCATCTCATCGCAGTACAATGAAGCCATGGTGGTGTGTAGTCAACTGGAGTGAATCTGTACATTCTCCAGGCCTCGTTTTGTGAGACTTTGTCCTACTGTTGTTCCCACTCTGAGCCGAGCAGAAACCACGCAGGTCTGAATAACGGGGCCTTTTCTGCCTGTTGTAATCCCGGATTGTTACAGTCTAGGGGCCAGCCATGCTGTCACCGTCACAAATTGATTTAACCATCAATTGCAGTGGTCATTAAAGCTGCTAGAAGTCCCAGCCAAGCTGATGAATTGCAGCTGAATGTGAAATGAGCCTCCAAGCCCGTTTCCCACCATCTCATATCAAAGCCTATTGTGTCCCTCCAAAGTAAAGGGTCGGAGGTTCAGCCTGGAGTTCAACAATGGGCTCAGTCAGAAGATAGAGTCCCCTTCGCCCCGGCATTCCCAATTACAGTTTTCTTTCCGTACCTTATTGTGCAGTATTTGCATCCAACTAATACATTGAATTATTGACATACTCCAGCATCAATGGAGCTTTTGAAAGTTTTATCCTCCAAATATACGGAATCCCAAGCATCTGGTGGCTCCCCGTTAATGACAATGAAACGATTCCCTGGTTTTTCTCCTTCAGCAGGGTAGTCGACTGATCTGAGCTGAATGGCTATCTTTACTCAGCAGAGATTAGCTGCTTCCAGGCCTCACACAAAAAACCCTGAGTCTGCTTCTGGAAGTCCTCTTCCTTCAGATGTATTGTTCCCTGGACTTGCCTTGCTACTCATTTTTATATAGCACTTAAATCTGCTAGTCTCTTGCTTGGTGGCTGTAAGGGGAAAAAAGAATACTAAAAAAACCGACCTAATGTACTCCACTCTTTTCTTTTTTTTGCCCTGCTGTGTCTGCATGATAGATACAGTCGTCTTGCATTTTTGGTGCGTTATTAAGCTGCACACAGTAGGCGTTACCGGATGAAATCACATCCTTGCTTTTCGGAGGGGTAGTGTTTGCAGGCTGGACACACACAAGCTCGTTTTGCTTTCATGGTCTGTTTTGTTAAAGGGTGCTGTCCCTATGGGTGAGGGTCTCTGGTGCACAGGCTATGAAAGGAGCGTGAGGTGAGACATCATGGCTGTGATTGTGTACATGCAAAGTCCAGGAGGTCTCCTGCTGCATGCACATACAGAAAAAAGTTGTGGGAGGGAGGGGGGAAGATGCAGTAAAGAGGTCCCTGGTCCAGACTATCCCAATGTATTAATAATGAGCCAGTAGACAGTTCTAGGACTGTATTTCCCTAGACTGTATTTATTACGGACTGAATGTCTCCACTAAATCTGCGTGGAGATGCTGTTAACAATGAGGCCTAAATGTTATTTCTGACCTGTAGTCCTCAGTGGTTCACATGGAGGTCATCAAACGCCTGGTCTCAAAAGGTTTGTTGTTCCAAAGACAGAATGAACAAGCAAATAAATAAATACATATACTTTTTTATTTAAAAGATTCTTTAAATCTGATGGTGCCAGGGAAGAGCAGTGCTTTTGCTGAACTCTTGAGTATTTCTGACCTCTGGAATTTTTCATTGCATGTAGCAGTGAATTTTCCTAAATGGAAAGTAATATCATTGTTGGCTTAGTTTTTCTTTGCCGTACGTGTTCCAGGTGAAGCATCTGAAAAGTCCATCAATGCATACTAGCACCAGGTTGTCTCCACAAAAATCTGGACTGAATGATTAAGAGATTAAGAAGTAGAGTTTTACTCTGTTTGTCTGATTAATGGTCCCCGGTAGTGATTTCATGTCTCCTGAGAACCTGGGGTTTGAACAAAAAATATGCCCACTCTCCACTGTGACAAGCCCAAGAATTTTCACAGTTTTCTCTTTAAAAAACAGAAAACTCGCCCTGATCAGAGAATAACATGGCAATAGGAGACTCCCCTGAATTGGAGACATCCAAGTTCAAATTCTCTCAATTTTTTTCTGCAGCACAGAGAACTATCCCATCCCTCTGATAACGTGAAACCATTCAAAGATAATTGTGCCTCTCTGTGTCTCTCAGTCACTTTCCTGAACAAGTAAATATTTGTTGGTCCAGAGGAACAAACCTGATGCTCTCACGAACTTGGCCTCTGCCCTAATCACTAAACAAGAAAGTAAGGCACCATTTTTGGCCAATTTAATACAGGGGAAGCCTCAGCCTGCCTGTGTAACCTGAGTGCCAATATTCAGGGAAAGGATGATAGAAGGTAAAAACTGCATCTGACAGCTCCTAATCATGCTGGCCTCTGTGTATATGGAAAGTGTTCAACTGCTGCAGTGTGAAGCCTGAATAAAAAGTGGAACAGAACACAGATTACAGTCCATCTACCCATTTTGTCCAAACTTCAATAATATGGGAAGGTACAAGTGAATCAGCTTACAACTTCAGGTGCTAATTTTCTTTTAAGACAAATTTGTACTCTGAGACCATCCTTGCTTCTCTGCTGACCTATTGCAAGTATCTTTCTGGATGGTTTCTACTGAGAAGAAATCAGCGGTATTTGAGCTCTGGTCATGTAACTTTCTCAGTTTATACAAGCCCTGAAATGTGCAAGTCACGGATCATATAAACAATAGCACATCGTCTTTCTCCAGTTCCAAGGGAGCAAGGCTGCCTTGAGATGTGACTTTAAAAGTACTGAAGTTCCCTTCAGCTAGACTGTCACCTCTGTGTTAACTCCAGAACAATTCAAAACTAAGAACAACACCACAAATTCCCAAGACTCAAATTGCTGACTTTCTCAGGACTTGGAAGGCTGTCCTCTGCATGCTTACCTGATGGATCCTGACCCTGTAATATTTATAACAGTTCTTGAAAAACTGATTGTTTCTATGTGAGATGTTGAGACAAAGAGGAATCAAGAAAACTTCCACCTTTGTGAAGAATAAAGATGTTTACATTACATACTTGCCTTCTACTGAATGAAATCAGTCTTGTCCTGGCAAAATTTATATTCATGAGTATATATCTACAGATCTTGGCAAGACTGGGTTCATAGATGTATGAAGATACCTTTTGCTCTACAGGACTGGGTCCTCCAAGGCCACTAAAGACACAGATTTTGTGTGTAATATTCCGCTACTACAGGGAACAATGCCACACACAGAAAGCAATTTTTTCTTTTATCACTGGAGCAGAAGAAATTCTCTTTCCCACAGGTTAATGTCCTGGGGCCTCTCCCCTTTCACATGTGATTGAAGTGAATTAAAATGGCCAAAAACTGAAACACAGGAGCTTCCCTCTGAAGATGAAACCCTTTTTCAGCGTGAAAGTGACTGAACTCTGGCACAGGTTGCCCAGAGAGGTTGTGGGGTCTCCATCCTTGGAGATATTCAAAAGTCGTCTGGACATAGTCCTAGGAAATCATCTCTAGGTGGCCCTGCTGGAGCAGGAGGGTTGGATCAGAGGACCTCCAGAGGTCCTTCCTCAGGGGGCCTTTCTGTGATTGTGTAAAAGCTTCAAGAATTATTAGCAGGATCGACTCACAGAGAAACACACAATTCATCTCAGCAGCTGTATGTCATCTTGTCTTATCACAAATGGGGTAAAAGCTCAGAAGTCTTTCGCAGAAGAGTTAGGATACAAAAGGTAGTTTCAGAAATGTTGAAATGTAGAGATACTGTGTTTATGTTTGCAAGGAAAGATATTTTGATAGTTTTTTTTTTAGTTGTATGGCACTGAAGTTAAGGTAATTTTTCCTCAAGGTAGACAATTACTCTTCAAGTCCAACTCAAATTAGTGCCTACTTACATTATTATCTTACATACGATTACTTTATTAACTTTTGTATTAAACCTTTTCTGACCTATATTCACTTTGTGCTTTAGAGTTCATAATTTGTTGTGTAAACTAATATATTGGTCATTTGTGATTTTGTGATCAACAAATGCAAGCAAGAGATTAATAACAGCAATAATGCCACATTAAAGAACAGGCATTTTAGATAGAAATCTACTTTACTTATGTAGTGTTGAAGGAATAAAAACATTTACCTCCCTTTACAGAAAGTGGTTTTACTTTTCTTTTTTTTCCCCACATATAACATTGAAAAGAAATAGCATTGTAAAAGCATCCTTGAATCCTTGAAACAGCTGCAACTAGTAGAGTCATGTATCGGGAATGTCAAAAAGTATCTAAATACTCGCTAGATTTCTTAGTTTTAAAATGTTAACCCTTTTGACAATCGTACGTGAAACAAATCCTTGAACAGTTCATGATTCACTCGGTCATATAATACGCAATAAGTGGCAATTGCAATTGCAGATTTTCCCTGTCTTCCATGCCTTTCTGAGCATGACAATCAGCTGGTGGTACAGGAAACATTTGCAAGAATTTTTCTATTCTTGTTTTCGTTTGTGTATTGTTAGGTTTTCTCCTGGAACTGTGACAGTTCACTAGCTCTCAAAATCTACTTGCAGCGCAAATATGATAATTGTTGCTTGGAGGTGTTGAAAAGCTGTTAGAGAAATTGTTCATATTTTACTTAAAAACACAGGTTCTAGTATGATTGCTTATGCAGAACATGCATGTTCTCTGTGATTCTCTGACTATCTGAACCTAACCTATCTACAAGGTTTTATTCGATGTGTCTGAAGAGGCTGCTAAAGCCCTTTTAGTTTTTTTCCTTACTGTTTGTGGTTGCAGGAGTGTGTAATGTCTTTGACAAACAGAAGACGAACCTCAGACAGTTTGTTTCAATGTAATGGACTTCTCTAAGGTCTTGCAGGATGCATGTCCCCTGTGCCCAGTGGCAGCAGACAGCAATGTTCTTCTGCAGCATGTGCTGTTTTGTGTGTGGGAAGACTTGCCCCATCCTGCACTTGAAAACATCCAGGAGGTAAAGAACCCTGTTAACTCTGACAAAATAGAAGTAAGGAATCAATGTGTTTGTTGTGAGCCTGGCCGATGCATCCCATTTAGAGGCTCAACCACCACTATGTTTCATTGCCCCTCTTTTTTGATTATATTTGTTTATGATGACCTTTTTTCATGTAGTTTTGCTGTGGCAAAGCTGGTTTATAAAATATTTTTACAATTAACACTATCTAATTTGTTTTTTATTTCTTTTTTTTTTTTCTCCTTGTAGCTGTAGAAGCAGAATAAGAACTGCTTCAGTGGGAAGAAGAAATTATTAATTCCATTTGGAATCCAGGAATAAATAAAAATAATTGTTGTCAAACCGCTGTAAGCAGCACCTAAATAAAAGTCAAGGTCAGTATGGCTGTGGCTGTCCATTTGATAAGAAAAAACCATATTTCTGGGGACAAGACAGCAAGGCCTGCAGAAATCTGCTGCTTCTGTACATGCTCAAATTAACAGTCTTACTTATTCAGGTTCTTCCCCAACTCTTATGTTTCTTTTATGGTGGGCAGAGATTGTAAAACACATTCATACTTGAGCTTTTGAAAGGAAAAAATACAGTAATCCCTGTTACTTGCCTCTAAAATAGAACACTGAAGCCGTGCTCTTGCAGTCTCTCTTTCAATTTTTCTGATCCAGATATACAGTCAAGTTCTGCATCCTGCTTTCTTTCAGGTGGATTCCCAAAGGAAGGGTGGACGAGACTTCCCAGGCCACCACAACGCAGAGGGCTGGCGCTTCCCCCCCAATCCCCAAACACGTACCCAGAGACATGTCATGTTTTCTGTTCCTGTTGTGTTTCATGTGAAATCTAGGTAGCCGTGGAAAGGTTTTTCCAAATGTACGCTCTCGTTATGGATGTGATCCAAAGCCTATGGAACGCAATGCAGACAGTCCCACTGAAATTCATGGTCCTGTGTCATTGACTGCATCTGAGGAGCCATCCATGCTCACTGCAGCTGAGTTTCCAGGAAATACTGAAGTCATTTAGTGCTTGTATCAAAGAGCATCAAATGTAAGTGAAATGGTGTAGTTAGGTTGCCAAAAATATATTACATGGCTGGCTGTAAAAGTAGGTGTCAGGCGCAGCAAACAGGATTACTCTGTTCCACTTTTGCTGTGTTGTCATTTTCCCCTGCCTCTTCACACCAACTAACATTAAGCTTTAATAAATTACCAGGAGTTGTAATTAAAACATCAGACCCAATTTTCTCCTGAATATTTTAGTTGCCTAGGGATAGGTTTGGTGATGTGTTGACTAACATTATTCTGCCTTTTGAATGTAAAGGCTGCAGGTTTTTGATGTTCCTGTTAACTACTGAATGAGGGGGTCACTATTTTGAATTTCAGAAGCCATTCGCTGATTTTCAGTGAGACACCAACTCCTAAGTCACTTGGATGTTTTTGAAAAAATTAGACACCCCCTTTCTTTTGGTAAAGGAAAAGGCCTCAAACACATTTTGTAAGAATACAGCTAACTAAATGGCATGGTATTGAAAACAAATATATAAAGCTTATGTCAGAGTTAGACTAAATACAACTGATTGGATTGAGTTTATCTCTGGAAGAAAACTGATGGCATCAGTCAGCTTAGAGCAGGGTTGAATCTATCCCATGGTTTGTTTTTAACTTACAAAACCAGGAGAGATATGTGGAAATACACAAGGGGAATTCTCAGAAAGGCCGCCGTAGGCTACTAATGAGATAAATGTCCCTCAGGTCTCCTGACAGCCTATGGGGAAAGCAAGACTTTTCCACAGGGTGATTCAGAAAGGGTGCAGTAGGATCTGGTGCTTTCTCTGGAGAATCTTCTTTCTTCCTGGGGACGGTAGGAGGGGAACGTGAAGTTACCTCACTAGCCTCAAAGCTGGCTTTGGAAATGCCCACTAAAAACCCCAGGCAGTGAAATGATAGAAGATCAACCAAAACACAAGGCCAGCAGTTTCAGAGCACTAGTTCTGAAGAGAAATCAAACCTCTGCTGAGCCATGATGCTGCACCCAAAGCCAGCTGGGATGACCAGTGCTCTCTCTGTATCTCTTCGTTAACTGGTCTCGCTCAGTGGGCAGAAGTTCTCCTAATGGAAATCCCAGGGAACTGTGTGTGTTTCCCACTTGCTAAATCTGGAGTCAGCGTTTCCAAAATATCAGATTCTCTGCTGGAGCTAATTTTTATAGCTTCCAGGCATGGGGCAGTAAAGGTAGGCAGCCTTTAGTCTTACAGTGGCTGCTACTCAGCTATCTCACTTGTCCATAACTACCCCCGCCTCTGAGTAACTATCGTCTCCATTTGAGCACTTGCTCTGTCTTTGCCTGCTGGGAAGGTTCTTCTGCATTATTTTGATCTTCAGTAGCAACTGGCCTTTTGGTGAAAGGAATAGTAGAAGTTACATAATCAGGGTTTCCTGGAAACTTGCAGGACTGCACAATCAGTCCCCTTCCATCTGTTTTCCAGAGTTCTACCAGGCTTACAAAATACGGCATGAAAATATACTAGTGTGGTAATTACCACCAAGGGCCCCTTGTATCTTCTGCTCCACCTCAGCAAGAGGTTAAATTGTGTGATATAATGCTATATAACATAACAGGATATTTTTCCATTTTAGGCTATGACATCAGTATTGTTATGATCATAAAAACAAATCAAACCCAAGTTTTCCACTCTTCTCATTAAGACATGCACTACGTATTTCAGATTGCCTGTTGAGAAAATTTTAAGGACAAATATTACAGAACATGCAGCAGATGTTCAAGATCGCTAATTCCAAGTAAGTTCCAGCCTGGAAACTTAATAGAGGCACATTTACACTGATTTCAGGGAAGATTTGCCCAGATGAGGGCTGCCAGTTTTAATCCATATTTGTTTCTGAACTCTTTTACATTTACATTAAGTACAGATGGACTTGAACAGAATCTAAATCTAAATTAAATGAAATTTGGATTACCTGGCTCCAAGTGCTCAGGCTTTTCTTGCATTTAAAAAGAAAACAGTAGATCATGAGGTGAATATATTTCAGAGATGCTCAGCACTGCCACCATTTCTAGATGTTCCTGAGGCTCATTGATTTTTTAAGAGTGACTCACTTTTAATCCAACTTCTGCTTAAATGGGGGCGCACAGTAGAGTTTTCATTCTTTGTTACACAGAGAGAAACCTAACACCAAAAATTCCTACATTCTGTTTATATATGTGGTCACTAGAGAAGAAAAAGAACAGGCTATTTTGAAACTTCAGACACACTCAGAGTTAAAACACATTTCTGACAACCCTTCTCTGTTAGTGGGTAGAAGGTTAGAGTACAAACGGATGTGGTTTAGATTTGTCCACCAACATAAGTGTTTTTCCATTTGCACATAAAATTTTTATAGATTCTTGCCTGCTTGAAAATATAACAGCACATTTATCTTACAAAAATGAGGGGTTTTCTGTACAATTCATATTGTGCAAAGATCTCAGAATCCAAGTGACATTCCAGACTGAAATGCGATAGAAATAATAAGAACAGAAACAACTGTTTGCTTGCCTTTTCCAGAAGCCCTCCATTGACAGCTCCAAATCAGAGCTTTAAAAAAAAAGAAAAAGTCACATGTAAAGGTAATAAAAGGTCAACATTTAATTTGTGTCATTTGATCCATTTCACAAAATTCTTCTCTTTTTTCTCATCAGAATGAAATTATTACTTCTGGAAACTTGCTAACACTAATGACCTATTTAACTATCTTTTTTTGCATAGTCTTTTCTAGAATGTATTTTACAACTACTGGTGTCAAATATTTTCTCTAATGGAGTTACAGAAGACTCTATCTATAGACGGTTCATTTAATTTTTTCAACGAGTTCTGTAGGCACGTAGCTTTCATGAATGGTCTACCTCCAACAACACAGAAGTCTGTAGATGCCTTTAACAGCACTAAGTCCTGGATCAGTTCAGGAATAAGAAAGTTGAAAATCCACCGATGGACACAGCTTGTAGAATGCAGTTAATTATATAGAGGAAGAGATATCCATAGTTTCCACTGCTTTTATTCTATGCTCTACTTTTGCTAAGCATGCTGTACTAGAGCTCTGAAATTCAACTTCCTGTTGATAAGGTCCTAAAAAGCCCCACACTAAAACCGGGGCTTCTTTTTCTAAAAGTTTTCTGGTAAATATATTATTGAGATGAGAAGAGCCATGCTGGGTCATAACTGCAGCTCATCAAGCTCAGTATCATGTGTTAACAGTTGTCAGTCTATTTCTTATGGAGAAAATGTAAAAAATTCGGAAATTACAAGCTCATGGCAGCAGACCAGCGGAGGGAGAAGCTGCTTGCAAAGGGCAGGGTGGTGAGCAGAAGAATTAGAGCTGTGATCCTGTAATTCAGGAGGGGACACCTTAGGAGTGAGGTAGGCTGAAGACATTTCATATTCCTTGGGGATTTAAGGAATAATTAAGAGAGCAAGAGACAGAGGGATCCACTAACCCTGCACAGAGTCCCATGCAATAATCCCCTGTAATATCCTGATCTCTGCTGGCCCTTTGCTAAAACAGAACTCCCAGTTTTCCCTCCTCCTCACTCTTTCTTCCCTTTCTGAAACTTCCCATCTCCAAAACTCGTGCTGTTTCTTCCATTCCTCCCTTCCTCCTTCCCCAGCGTATCTTTGAAATTCACTCTGACGTCACCACAAAGTTCAGCTTTGTGCCCCAGGGATGCAGGTAAACAAGTTTTCTTTTTTTGTTTGTTTTCTTTCTTTTTTTTTTTTTTAACTTTCAGGACAAGAAAATGTAATGCTTGTTCTATTGAGGATATGTAAACCAGAAAGTGTAATGCTTGTGCTGTTGATAAACCATGAACCAATTCTGAGAACAAGCACAAGTGTGCACCAGACCTTCCTCTAGTTACTTTCCCTGCTAATGCTTTTTCAGTGGGGACTCAGGAGCCTGAACTGGAACAGGCTGGAAGGTGATGAAAGAGGAAGAGAAGTTGCCTTTTCCAATCAAACTTCTTCTGAAATTTCCATTCATCTTCTGAGCAAAAAGCTGTGACCATTTCAGACTGATGATAGTGTTCTCCAGCTACTATGGTTTGGGTTGTTTACATCAGCTGGTGCAGGTTTTCAAACTGTTTCACGTGTAGCACAGTAGAAAAGATTTCTTTTCATCCTTCTCAGAATCGTAGAGTAAAATCTAGGAACATTTCTGGAGTAATAGTGTATAAGAAATGATTGAGGCATATAACAGTAATTATACTGATTTAGTAGTCAAAAAATTAATTTGATGCATTTTCATAAATTTGGTGATATGTCAGGTCACAGGAGATTACAAAGGTGTCCCATATCCTACCAAGGAAAACTTCAGAGACATTCTTTCAATCAATTTTTTTACTTAATAGACCTGATTCTGATGCCAAAGGCTATTTCACATTGCTGGATCAAAGCCTGAAACAGTAAACTCTTCATGGAGAGGTGATGGTTTTATGCTTTTTACACTCATAAAATCACGGAATAGTTGATGCTGGAAGGGACTATCTGGTCCAACTCCCCTGCTCAAGCAGGGACACATAGTGACAGCTGTCAAGGACAATGTCCAGATGGCTCTTGAAGAGCTTCAAAGATGGAGACTCCACCACCTCTCTGGGCAACATGTGCCAGGGCTCAGTCACCCTCACAGTAAAAAAGTGTTTCCTGATGTTCAGAGGGAAATTTCTGTGTTTCTGTGTTTCAGTTTGTGCCCATTGTCTCTGATACTGTCACTGGGCACCACTGAAAAGAGCCTGGTTCTGTCCTCTTTGCACTCTCGCTTCAGCTATAAGATCACTTCACTGATAAGATCCCTCTGAGCCTTCTCTTCTCCAAGCTGAATAGTTCCAGCTCTCTCACTCTTTCCTCAAGAGAGGAAAGAGCCTTGTTCAACTTCTTCATCAATGACCCGCCTGGACAAGGTCCTGTGCAGCCTGCTGTAGGTGACCCTGCTTCGGCAGGGGTGTTGGACTAGATGACCCACAGAGGTCCCTTCCAACCCCTACTATTCTGTGATTC
>Ga0065711_1045081_pt1 | contig 13703 bp, 5 predicted proteins | sample Hoacrofraction12_FD_59098 | JGI IMG/M metagenome (GOLD analysis project Ga0065711, IMG submission 59098) | Hoatzin crop microbial communities from Cojedes, Venezuela - Epithelial fraction 12 v2 (version 2) | ecosystem: Host-associated > Birds > Digestive system > Esophagus > Crop | place... | reverse complement strand
AGTCTGCAAAACAGGCACCCAAAAAAAAAAAAAAAAAAAGATGGAAGAACTTCTGTATTCAGTGGTGGTGGCTGGAGGGGCAAAATAGAATAATAATAAAAAACCCTTATTGAAGAATTTTTCCTCTTTGCAAGGGTTTGTGAGATTTTTTTTTTTAGGAAGAGGGCTATTTATAGGTGACTCCTTAAAACTACCTGAAGGAGTAGCATCTGAAGTAGAGTAATAATAAGAAATAGAAATGCAGGGAAGTTTTTTACAACATAAAAAGCATACAGTTTTTAGCAGGTGCCCAACTTCTTGTTTAGAAAGATTTCCTGCTGCATTGAATTTTCCTTGCTGTATCCCCTAGCAGGCTGAATGTTGCTATCTCTCCTGCAGACAAAGCAGCAACGCCCTTATTTTGTACTAGCGAATGATTTTTCCATTCACAAGCTATTTCAGTATTCCAGAGCATCGCACTGCTCTAGCATGCATTTATCTGAATTTAAAGTAATTTATTCATCAGAAGATTATTCTTTCTTGGTTTCGGGGATACCATGAGAGATAAAGGCACATGCAGTAGCACAGACAACTGAGGTCTTCTGGCAGACTTTTTGTCTGCTTAACGCTTTCACTGATGGTCTTGGCAGTGATTATAATGCCAATAGAATAAAATAAGCTCTACAAAATATAATTTCCTGTTGGCATGCTGGCAAAGTAGTGCTGGTGAGGCATACACTTATTGCGTCATCTATAAGCGGTGGCACTACCTTGCATGCTCTGTTTTCAAGGTTAAACAAAGAAGTGTAAAAAATACTCTCAGCAAGAGGTAGAATTACCTGAGCCTTAGGTCTGACTTTAGCTGAGCATTCAAACCCTTGTGGTATGCTTTTTGTGTGCAAATTGACCTGCTGTGTGTGAAAATTATCCCAGTTTAAATAGAAGCAATGTGGGAAATTGAACTGTGTTAATGACTGTGGGTGGTGGACCTAAATAATCCATAAAATTGGGGTAAAAGTCTTTGTAAAACACCTGTGGAAGTACACATTTATCAGTTTTACATATCCCAAGCTAGATCACACTGAAATGAGGGACAATTCAACTAAAGAGATGCCTGGAATGTATTTAGATCCAATAGCAGGAAGGTGAGTCCAGATAGATTCAGACTGGAACTGAGGCATATGTGTCTGTTAGTGTGGGTCATTAAACATTAGCATATCTAGACAAGAAACGTGATATTTCACATGCACAGTAAATTGAGGGTTTGTCTACAGTAAATTGAGGGTTTGTCTACATAAGACTACACACTTGTAATCCAAATTAACATCGACAAGTTAAAGGATCTGATGTAGGACGTATTTAGGGAATACGGTTGACTGTTGCTGTAAAATGTCAGACTAAAAGATTAGAATAATCTCTCTGGATGGAAAATATGTGAGTCTATTACAATAGCTCTGTCCTGTACGTGCATAGCAGACAGAACAAGAAAAGGTTTTCATTCTGCTGCATAAGAAGATATTAATGGCACTGTCTCAGTAACAGTTTTCACACAATTAGATAGATCGTGTCAAATCTTGGCTTATCACCAAGACTACTTGCCATAAAATTTCTGACATCAGAAGAGGGACATCTGCATTAAAGTGAAATTTGAAGATTGTCTAATATGTGAGTTTGTGAGACAGAGTCCTCATCCACAGAAACAGTGTTGTCAGCAGCGCTGTTTGTTTGAATTAAAGCTGCAGATTGGATCTAGTCATTGATGCTGATCTCAACTTTTATGTAGGACATAAATTGAATACATTACATTTTCTAACATGCCAGGCCAGCATTCCGTGACGCAGACACCAAAGCTGAAGTAAATGGGAGCAGGCAGTGTTTTCCAGCCTGAGGTGTCAGGCCATTAGAAATTTCAGGTGCCTAAATGTAAATGTAGTATAGATACCCAAGTTGAAAGATGTCTCGAAAATATATCCAAAGATACATCTTATTCTGACAACACCCTGGAATCAGCTGGTACTGCTGACACTGTGCCAACCCAGCGAAGGAGTGTTTTGATGTATTTCAAGAAACGTGTAAGTTCAGTGTCCTGTAACTGCATCTGTAACCACCAGCCTCTCAGGAAAAAAAAACTTGAGAAGGCTGGTTTTTGTTTTTTAATCGTTAACTTTGCACTCTTGTGCCTTCCTTCCTCTCTAAGCTTCCTTTTTGTGAAGATGAAACCTAGTGATGCTGTGTTTGCCTATAGGCGTCCTTTTTCCTGTGAACACAGAGAACCCTGAAGAACAAATAAACTTTTTAAGCTGCTGATCCTGCATGTTTGCAAATTCATTGGGAGATTTGGCTCACATGTAAGGACACAAGGATCCTAGGGAATAAACGTCAAAGAAAATGAAAAGAAAAGCCTTGGTAGGCACTGGGACTATAAGAACAAAGAGTACTTCCAAACTGCAGTAGTGAAAACCACTGGGAAATGTGGAATAGTCTGACAGAAGCAAGAAGAATGATGGTTGTGAGTCAGGCACTGAATCAGGAAAAAAAAAGGAGAAAAAAAAAAAAAAGAGGCTTGATTCAAGTGAATTAAAGCCACTTATATTCCTGGAAATTAATTATTTCCTCTTTATCAAAAAGGAAAAAAAGACAAAGAGTTTAAGAATGTAATTATATGTTACAGAAAGAATTATATGGCAATTTCTGTCTCCCAAGCTTACGCTCAGGGTACTAACCAAAACTCTGACACACTGACTGACTTTCTGTACTGGGTCTCAGCAGCGCTGCCTGCACTGCCTATTTACTTCTCAGTACTTCCTCTTAGAGGCTTTCCTTAGTCTATCAGCAGGCTTTTAGAGGAAGCTCTGGGTATTAATTTGCGTCCAGAATAAACAGAAAGCACAGTCCTGTCTTCTGTGCATAAACTCTCTCCTTCCCTTGTGAATTTACAAATATTGTAGAAAAATAAAGTGATCACAGAACGAGTGTTTTGTTAAATGATCGCTCAAAACTAGTGCTGAGGACTTGGCTCCTTGCTTTGCCAATGAGTTCAAGTGTATCAGTTCCATAATCTACTATTTATGTCACAAAGCCCTCAAGGAAGTGCTGAAGCCTATGAACCATCTCCCCCCTTTTGTATCTTAGGCTGAGAATATTTTCATTCCATTCATCTCTGCTTAGATGCAGAGTGTCTGAAGACTGCTGCAGAGTATCTTGTTTGCAATGCACACTGATGGTTTGCCAGTCATATGCCATGAGGGAGCGTCCTCCCACTGGTATGAACAATATGACCATGAAAGAAGGCAAACAGTAACTGCATTATGTCCTCCAGAAGACGGATAGGAGTTAGAGGGAATATATTTTCATGCAACTGTATTTCAGGGCCTTGCTCATCAGTTGCACAACACTGCTAAATTTGTTTCCTAGTGCTTACAGATGAAATTAAATCAAGGTTGTAAAACAGAAAATTGTATTCATATGCTTTGGAGATTGATGATGACAGGCATACCGTAAAATCCTAAAAAAGATCAGCTGCAATTAGTCTATAAAGAACATAATCACCAACATGAATTTAACAACCAGGATTTCAAATAGTTAACTTCATTCTGTCCTATATACTCATTAACAATGTCTTTTCGTGGTGATTTTGTTGATAGATGGAAGTTGGTTGGAAATAATTATATTAAGATTCAGTTATTCATAAAACTATCATTTAATAACAAAAATCCATTTGTTTATGAATGCATTTAGGTTGCTGTACTGAACATACCCAGACTTCTATCCTCCAGGCATTGAAGAGGGTCTCTGTCATTCTCCATTGGCAGAAGAGCAGAAAAGGACTGGGGCAACTTCCTACAGCCTTTTTTCTGGCTCTCCTGGCACAATACCCTGAAGTAGATGAGATGCTCCTTCATCACAGAGACCACTGGGTTAGATTAACCAGGATATAATTAAGATTACAAAAACAACCCCCAAAGTTCTCTGGGCTTGCAAGCAGCATTCTCTCTCATTATCCTAAAGAAAGTTTATTTCTCGCTACTTCCCTTGAGAGAAGAGTTAAAAATTGCCGTATTATGGGATGAGGACTGCCCAATAGATAGCCAGAAAAAGCAACTGGAGAACTAGCGTGGCCAGCTGGAGCCCAGCCAGTATGACTGTGACTGGTGATCCCCTGAAACAAAACTGTGCTGCAGAAGCTGCTGCTGCTGCAGAAAGCATCCCCCAGCAGGTGCCACCTAGAGAAGCCAGTGACAGCCTGGCCTGTGAGAGTCAAAGACAAAGCAAGGAGAATGGGAACGAAAGAAAAACAGAGAGGGGAACAGTGGGAAAAGAAATTCATCTTTATTTGTGTGCTGGAAAGATCAATCTGCATTGCACTGTTGCAGTGTTTTGAAGTATGTTTTGACTTAGGACCTGACTCTCCTTATGTCAATTTAAGTCACCAGTTTAATACAGAGTGATGTAAATAAGCATCAACCCCTTGCTTGCCTACTCGTACAGACACACATTTATGTTGGATGCTTGCTTTTGAGCACAGCAGTGAACCAACAATTGTAAAACACTGTATGTTTTGCTGTGTCAAGGGAACCAGCTGTCACTGTAGCCACATCACTAAATCACATTACAACCCTTGGTCTAACAACATTCGTATAGATCTCCAGCTCTCTACTATTTGTCACTAATCAGAGTAGTCTGAAGATAATCATGCAGGGACATTATCCCATTTGATGTTCTTTCTCTCTACCTTAGCTAATCATTTCTGCAATGCACACACAAGCCAGCATATCCTGACTTCTCCAATTGCTTGTGCTGTCTTCATTTTTCTTTCTTTTAGCAGAAAGAATTGAGAGATCAATGAGGTTCTTGTGCCATGTCTATTGCTCAACTCCCCAGTTTCCTGTTGCGGTGGGATCTAGCAGGAAACTTGAAGAAATCCAAAGAACAGCCAAACTTCTTCTCACAGTTGCTCCGAGAGGCCTACCCTGCCTGTGTAACAGGGGTAGTTGAACATGATTTAGTCTTAAAAGATTAAATACCTTTTCATTACATGAGTATGCCTCATCCCAATGGAGACAATGTTGGGGTTCAGATTAGCACTGCTGAGTGCTCTTGTTTTCTTCTGTTTCAGCAATGCAAAAAAGGTAAATTCTCTTCCCTGTGACAGGTGCTTGAAACTGCCATGAATTTCATGAAGTGAACAGAATTGTTTAGGATTTTAATCAATGTAGCTGCAGAATTTGACCAGCCATCTTAAAAACACTGTATTTCTTTTTAAGATTCAAAACGTTGTACTAATAATTTAAACAGTTGTAAGGAACATCCTGTTATATTGACCTTAAAAATGTTACTAAACATAGTAAATACAACATTTACTTGCTGAAATGGAAAGATGAAATGCTCAGTCACTTAGAACTCCCTACGGTAATCATCAGGAAAACAACTCCTTTCTAAAATGTAGCTGTCAAACTGACAGGTTGCAAAAGAAACAGATTCCCAGCTATTCAGTAGTTAACAAAAGATCAAGATGATCCAGTTTCATCAGACCACCAAAGAGGGAGACTTGAATTTGTTCGATTCAAATAATTTTTTTCTGTTTGCTCACTTAGGCTGGTCCTAACCACAGGTTCAGAAGAAATTTGTAATAAACTTCTGAGCTGTTACTCATTCCAAGATGGCACTGAACATCGAATAGCTGTCAATTATAAGGTGGCAGAGACTTGAATAAAAATGCAACTGCCTTTTTTGAGAAATGCTTTCGGTTGATCACAACCGCTTTGACATAAGATGCAATCCTTTGCCAGTGCAGATAGCAACTGATTCTGGCAATTTCCTTTTGGGAATTTTTCCAAAGGTACTTGATATAAGCAAATGTCTCTGAAAATAAGCTGTGGACACGCTACAAGGTTCACTTAGAAGTCTTTTCTGAAAAAGACACCTCTGTGTCTGCTATAGTTTATACAAGACTGTATAACTTTATCAATTCCTGACCCTTTGTCCCTGTCTGCCACTCAGCTCCACGACTCTAAACCAGCCTTTTATTCTTTGGAGTAGTGGAAACCTTGGGGTTTTTTCACGTTTGTTAATGTATTTGCCAAGATACTCGGGACTTCTTTGCAAAGTTGCTACTGCTCTGCTGATTGACATTCAGCATGGGCAGGCAGAGCAGGCCAAGGAAAGAAGCAAGAAGCCAGAAAGGAAAAAAAACCTTCAAATTTTGAGCTGTTGTTCCAAATGTCTTTGAATCAGCAGCTCTGGGCTCTTCCCAGCACTTGAAGGAATGCCAGTTCAGTACAGGGAGTGAATAAGGTGTGTGCGGGGGCGACTGCTTTTCTGTCAGTTGTGAGAAGCGTTATTTTTAAAAGTGCCTTTTTTTTTGCTAGCATTACAGAGGTTTGCATGGTTCAGAGGAGCTAGTCATGGTTTACGGAGGCTTTCTTGTTTATGGCCTGTTGCCCAGTCAAATCCAGCCCAGGTCATTAGTGATTAGAAACTGTTACCATGTTAACATAGTCTAATGGATGATGTGAACTGTGCCCGAGTCCAGTTTCTAGCAGAAAAAGCATCACAGAAACCAGTATTGCCGTTGTCCCTAACTGACTCTCTCGCAAGCAGAGGGGGACGGAGCAGTGCCAGCGGGTTCATTCGGGGCAGAGCTGAGCTGAGGCATGCAGCTGAGCGCTGTTGTAGCAAGCTTCCTCCGCTGCTGCACATCCTTCCCTTCTCTGCAAAGAGAGAACATTAGCCTGCGAAGCTGTCAAGCTGATGCGTTCCCCGGCATTGAAATGACACGCAGTGAAAACAGGCAAGCAAAATGAACAAAAATAAGGAGCACCTTGGCTGAGGAGCACTGATATCTTCGGGTAAAAGATACACAGAAGAGCGTGAATGGTTTCATTCAGAGTTTTGGACCAAAGCCCCATGTATATGTGGAAAATCATTAACACACCATTAGCAAGCATGTGTTAAAATGGAAATTACTTTTTTATTGTAATCTCTGATTTTGTAATGGTTTTACTGCTTCTTTTTTGCATTTTGCTTATTTGGACTCCCGTACTGGTCATTTTCACTTTGCTTATATTTAATTTCACTCCTTTGTTTGCTCATTTGTTCTTCTGAAAAGCTCTCATGTTGAGTGACTTGCGCAGCAGCAAGGGTAGAGGGCAGGCAGGTGGGCAGGCAATCTGAATTCTGAGATTTGGCTCTGCCACTGGCTGCTTGGCAAGCTGTTTACACCACTCCGTGCCTTACTTTCCCACAGAACGAGACTCATAGTTGGAAGAACAGTTTAAAATCTTTCACAAAAAAGAACTGTACATCTACTAGTGCTATTTACTGAAGGAAAACACAAATGAAACCAAGTATTTTATTCCATGCGCTCCTTAAAGCGTATGAGTTGATTTAGCCCAGTAAGCCTCTGTTCTTCATTTTCCTTTCCTGAATTAGATCTAAATGTTGAGTCATTATCGATGTACACATCCAAACCACTGTAGACGTCTCAGCTAAAAACTCCAAAATGTTCTAGATTCTTCAGCCCATTTAACAGATGTGATATGCAAGTAGCAAATCCTAATAACTAGTGAAACACAGTTATAGTACAGATCTGAACTGGCACTGCAGCGAGTATGTATTGCTCTCTCCTTAAACTTCCATGTTCTCTTTATTCCCTCCTCCCTTTTTAATTTGGATAAAGTGTCCACCAACAGGGCACAGTAGTTTGTTAAGGGCACAGATGCTGTATAATTTTATATTATTTAGTGTCTTACAAAACAGTTGCAGATAACAATAGAAATAGTCTTGTTTTTCTGCCTAGGCCATGGTGCCATTTCCAGTATCGTTAATTCACTATAACTGAAACCCTTTTCCCTGGGGAATGGCTGGGGTCATAGCAACAATGTTGATGCAGATACAGGTGAAGAGCCAGCAGCAGCCGTAAGCCGAACAGCTGACTAAAAATGGTCTCTGTCTCTCTGTAGGCCTGGAAACCCAGCCTCTTGTATCAGATTTCCTCATTCATGACCATGAAACTCTTCAGGTACTAAAAATCCTGTAAGTTAAATGGCAAAACTTAAAAATGGCAAGCTTGAGTAATATGCCTGACAACTCAGTGTAAGCTCAGACTCAAAGTACAGAGGAAGGTGAAATATATCTGTAATTAGTCTAATATGCAACACTTCAGTGAAAATTTCTTGCTGCACTGCACCTGGAGGTTAGCTTAGATTCCAAAACTGAAGAATAAATAATCTTTGCCATCTTTACCGTAATGCAACTGCAACTCACTGAGTTAAATCCTTAGTTCACTTGCTGATCTTCATCAAAGCGTTTTCCAGGGTGACACCCGGTAGCTCGGTAGTCTGCAGTCTGCAATTAGCAACGTTGAACTGTGTTCAGTGGGACAGAATTGTGGTTGTGTCCAGTGGGGTTTGGCTCTGTAAACGCATTCATTTGCTGGTAGCACTATGAGAATACATATAGTAAAAAATATTACACCTATTATTTTCTACGGTATTGGGTAGCAGTGGAGTGGAAGAATCTTTCCTGAAAAATGTGAAAAGTAGTTTGATTTTTTTGTGCTTGGAAACTAGCTTATATTTGTAAGAATTTCTAAAGCTACTTAATGGACCTGGTCATGCTTTTTCAGTTGGCTTTCTGTCTTGTTCCATGAAAGGGCCAAACAATCTTTGAACAGACCGAATAAAATATTTCTTGTATATAATACTTCTTTAATACTTTTTTCTTCCAAATTCCACACTCTTCTACTACCCATGTCAATTACTGAATGCTTTGTTAAGCTCCTTTCATGACTATTCACATTTTCTCTTTCGTCTCCGCTCATTCCACTTTATACCTGGAACACAACTTTAATGTACATTACACTCTCTATTTGTTGGAGAAGTAACTGAAAACTCACAAAAAATGATCACTTGCTGTTTTGTGCACAGTTAACCAATCCTTGTTTGCTCCCTGTTGCACGCACGGTAAAATTCTTGGGTTTAGGATTAGGTTAGGTATACGGTAAAGTAATTGTAATTTCCAGAGCGGGATCTAGAAAATACCATTCATAATAGTTAGGAGAAGAGCTATTTGGCTGAAAAGGGTTGGGAGATTTTTCAAACTGAGAGTTAAAAAGGGATCTTCATTGTTTCTGCCCCTCCCATCTGCTGTTCTCTGCAGCTGAAAATGGGGCAGAAAGCCAACATCATGACATTTGAACAGACAGCAGTTTATGGAAGCGTCTATTACAATTCCACACCCACACCCTTGGTAGAAAGGAGCCTTCTCCCTGGGCATTTCAAGCAAAGCTGCTGCCAGAGAGTTACAACTGATGTGAGGCTTCGTCCCCTGAGTCTGGGATTTGTAGGCAGACTCTTAATTTTTTCTATGTAGGTTTTAAATACAGATTCCCCTTCCTCTGCTTGCTTATTGCTCTCTCCCTCCAGAAGAAATCAAAAGAATTTCCAAAACATGCTGTAGAGTCTTCTCAGCTCTCGTGTGCCATTATTACAAGTGGGTTGGACTGCGGCATCTGAGAACGTGCAGAAGCACAGTGATTAATATGAGCATTGCCTTTTACCTCACTTAGTGATCTTAAACATTAGTGAAATACCTTGCAAATTACAGTAAGCACGTGAAACCCACTACTGATCTCACAGGGTTGCATCTGGTCTTAGAAGGGACCAGTACAGATCAAATGGCGTTTTCAGCCCGTTTGATTTTTGTTGCTGTTCTTTTATGATAAGCACTTTTAGGGTTCCATGAGTGTCCTTCATCATTTTGTCTGAAAGAAATATTAATATATATTATTCATAAAGACATGCATACATATAGGCCATGCATAAAGCATCTATGCATATATATCCACTCCCCTTTCTTCTATTTAAATAGTGTTCAGTGATTGTTCTGTTCTTTTTAAAGGATGAGTCACCTGGCTCACTCTGGAGTTGGGAATGGAGACTCAAAACCGTAGGTGCACAACGACCCAACTGGGTAGCTTGATCAGTTGTTTTACTGGACCGCAAAAAGTAAATGCACTCTCTGACATCCACTGTTTCTTCAGTCTCCTAAACAACAAGAAAAATATTACTACTGTTTTATTTCTGTTACCTTCTTTTTCCTTGATTTTTATTTGAGTTAAATAGTAGAGAATAAGCGTGTAGATATAAAAGGAACTGAATTATGCTGGATTGGCAGCCCTAGAAACTGAAGTTCACTGTTTCCTGGTCGAACACTAGGAAAACACAGCAAGGACACTCCATTCCACCTGCCCAGTTACCCAGTGATCCAAAGACCAGAGCCAGTGGTGAGCAGCTAGCACAGTCACCATATCCATTCTTTCCTGGACTTCTGGAGAGACCCATACCCACCATACCCAGTGTGAACTGAACTGCCACCTTAGATGCATTTCATGTCGAGCATCAGCTGGTGTGCAGGGCGATCACTGCTCCTTGGTGCTGTGAAAGGTCACCCATACGTAAGCAGAGCCACTGACAGACTGACAAAAGATGATCTGTCATGCTTCGGTTGCGCGGCTGAGCAAGTGGAGGGTTCTTGAAATGAATGAATGTTAGACTTCAGTAAGAACAAAACCAGGAGTTTGAAGGTAGAGCAGTAAATAGTCCTAAATATTTAGGAATTGAGGAAGGGATATATGAAGGTGGACATGTTTTCCCATCATGTATATAGAATATAAAGAAAATATGTGTAATCCCGCTTAACAGAGCAATTAAAATAGATCAGTAAATTAGGCGAGCTTTTAAGTCTCTGGCTCTTCATAAGGCTTGAATAAAGAATGCTGTGAGATTGCTCACTTATTAGTAAGGGGTTAATCACCATTTTAATTTCTAGATCTGAAGAGAAAGATGGAAATGTAAGGGGAAAAAGATGTAGATTAGCATATCTCACCTGAATAGCTACGTGGATTGCAGCAGCAGAAATGCTGTCAGACATAAACAAAGAATGAAGACAAAACAAAAGGGAAGGGTGCATACTGCGGGAGCGGTCTGATTTAACCAACGGCAAAAGCAACGATGAAAGGAAACCAGCATTGCCATTATAGAGGTGTCAAGAAAGTGGATTGCTACATCGATAAATTAATTCTTAAGTCTGAAGGCGCAATTTATTTTTTTTTCTTTTGTTTTCCAAAAGTCAGTCAAAGGGGTGGTGTGACTGAGTCATCCCAGTGGAGGGGATTCCCTCTGGATCTTTGTCTCTTAGTTATCTGGGGTTTCTGGTTTTTTTGATTATTTGTTTTCTTCTTTAACTCGTCTCCTGAACAAACATGATCACTTCATGTATATCCTGAAGTGTTTTGGGAAGGAATTAGATAATGAAATCTGGGGGCTTTCTGGAACACAGAAAGTACCAGGCTGACAATGAACTCTGCATTTCTCTGAAACCAAGAAAAGACACGGAGAGACTTTAGCGGTATTTTTAGCCATTTAGATTATACGTGTGCCTGTCCATCTTTATGCCTTTTGGTCTCGGACCCTGCCAAGACTGGGGAGGTTTTTAGAAAATGTCTCATTGCTTCCTAGTACCCGTTCACTGTACTAACACGCAGAGTTTCACAAAATTTCCATCAAAAGGGTGTTCAGGGTGCTGCTGGGCTGAGGTATTTGGTTGCAGCTGAATCAGCACAATCTCCAGACAGGTTCCCTTCCTCTGCCTTCCCTTCCGAGATGTTTCAGACTCATCGGGCAGGAATCCAAGCACTGGGGGCGTCCAGTAGCATTTAATCTATCAGAAACCAAAGTTGCTGTGTTGGCCGTGGTAACTCATAACTCAAAGTGAACATGTTAGACAAACTGATCTAGATATTGATTTTAAAACTCAGCTGGCACTGTATCTCAACATTGCTCTTTCACTGCGGAACAAATTGATTCCTTATATAAATTCTAAAAGAATACGAAGCATATTGCGTAAGACTGGCTCCATTAGGGGTAGCTCTGATTTTGCATATGAAACCAGTGATCAGAAGCAGAACTGGATAAAAACTGGTTGTGAAATGTTGCCACTAGCAGGACTGGGGATTTTTTGTTTCACGAGGCATTCCTAACTTCTTCATATAATAAGTGACTAAACAGACTACACAACAGGTGAGATGAGTTTTATAAAGAGGGGCAATTTCTTTAATTTCTATCGGTTGGTCTAAGAAAAGCTATTCCTCCATGCAAACTTTGCTTTGCTGTTAGCCTTGGACCACCACAGCCGCAGCAACGGCACTCCGGCAAGGCGAGTTCCCCTGCTGAGCACCGTGTCTGCAGGCTTCATTTTCCCAGTCTGCAACTGAAGAAACAAATTCCCTGTCTCCCAGATAAGCAGTGAGGATAAATCATGTAATTTTTATAAAATGTTTTAATTTGCTCCACTGGAAGGACAAAGACTGATAATGTCATAGTATGTACCTCCCTAAATACCATCCGAACTTCTCTGGGGCTTTGCTTACTGCCTGTGATTTTCCAGAGCTTTTCAGAACAGAAGATGAGAAACGATGTGCTCATTCTGGGACCGCGTCTTGTCAGAAATCACTACTCAGAGGTCTGGAGATTGATTTAAGAAAACTGTAAGGGAGCAAGCATAGTTTAAGGGAGAACCATCCTTCTGCCAATTTCTCCCTTTTTATAAAAAGCTAAGCTACTTACACAGTGATACAGTGACTCTGAGAACAGGTTTTTTCCTCTTCAAGCACAGTCCAACGAACTCAAACCCACACCTTGTTGATTTTTGCTGCGTGATCACTCATTAAATGCAAAGCAAACACACTGCCGAATGCCATCTGTCCTTTGGGTAGACGGAGGACAGATGTATTGCAGCGCAGGAAAGCACAATGTAGACTTTGCAACCAGGACGAAGCTATTAAAATAGTAGGTTTGAGTCAGTTGAGGGAAGTGCACAAATGTTTTTTAAAACGGATTTAAGGTAAGCAATGAGCTGTTTCATTACAGCGCGTACTGTATGTTCCAGTTACGTACTATCATTGACACTGAGCCATTCATCAGTAATACACCAGTGGCTCAAAGGTCGCTTTACCCACAGTAGTCACGATACTCCTGAAGTTCTACAAAAATCTTGAGCCTCCGGTGTGGCAGACGCATGCTGAGAAGATGGACGATGCACGCGTCTCATCTTCAGTGTTGGAGCCCTGACCGGGGCTGCCGTGCGCTGGCTGCGCGGAGGCAGTGGCTTCTGCAGAGGTGTCCCTGCGGCACCAAGGTCAGTGGGGCTGGCGGGACGCAGGGACAGGGTGGCCGGAGCACCCCACGAGTTAGCTGCTCCGTGTTACCGTCACGTCTCGCCTGGGCTGCCATGGTGGTTTGGCAGTTGGATGGCAATTTGAGCATCGGGCATGGAAGGGCAGCCGGCTGCGCCCGGAGACCGATGCACCCTGGACAGGCAGTCCCTGAGGGTCGTCCCGCTTGGCGGGGTGAGGACGGGCGCGCCGGTAAGGGACGGGATGCCGGGTGGCAGCTCTGTGGGGAACAGCCAGCCAGAGCTGCGCGTCCCTTCCACCGCATCGCTTCCACCTCGCTCGAAGGCGATACCCGTCACGCCTCGGTCCTTCCTCTGCAAAGTTCGGCGGAGTCGTCGGACGGCAGCGCCGCAGCCCGCGGGGCGCCCAGGGCGCGATGCCACTTGTACCGACCCGGTCCGCGAAGGCCAGGGCTGCCCCGCGGAGCAGCCGAACGCGGGCCCTGCCCCGACACCTCTGAGCGGCTCGGCGGGCTCCCCGCAGCCCCGGC
>Ga0065711_1045079_pt1 | contig 13704 bp, 6 predicted proteins | sample Hoacrofraction12_FD_59098 | JGI IMG/M metagenome (GOLD analysis project Ga0065711, IMG submission 59098) | Hoatzin crop microbial communities from Cojedes, Venezuela - Epithelial fraction 12 v2 (version 2) | ecosystem: Host-associated > Birds > Digestive system > Esophagus > Crop | place... | reverse complement strand
GGGCCAGGGCTCCGTCACCCTCAGAGGGAAGAAGTTCTTCCTCCTGTTCAGACGGAACTTCCTCTGCTTCAGTTTGTGCCCGTTGCCCCTTGTCCTGTCGCTGGGCACCACTGCAAAGAGTCTGGTCCCATCCTCCTGACACCCAACCTTGAGATATTTACAGGCATTTCTAAGGTCCCCTCTCAGCCTTCTTTTCTCCAGGCTGAACAGGCCCAGCTCCCTCAGCCTTTCCTCGTAGGAGAGATGCTCCACTCCCCTCACCATCCTCGTACCCCTCTGCTGGACTCTCTCCAGTAGCTCCTCATCTTTCTTGAGCTGGGGAGCCCAGCACTGGACACAGTACTCCAGATGGGGCCTCACTAGGGCAGAGTAGAGGGGAAGGAGAACCTCCCTTGACCTGCAGGACACTCTCTTCTTCATGCACCCCAGGAAACCACTGGCCTTCTTGGCAGCCAGGGCACACTCTTGGCAACAAGGGCACACACGTCACGCATCCAGACTTCACACACACAACCAACAGTGAGACAGAGAGAAGAGCAGGATGGGTAGGAGATACGATTACCAGCGCGCTTTCTTGCTCATTCACAGCCCTTGTTTTCCCCACTGTTTGCAGAGTGCAATCCCGACATACTGACCTGTCTGCTGTCGTTTTCCCTGCAGCCCTGAAGTTTTATTAGTGAACCAGGTGCTCTGTCCACAACAGTAAGGCACAAATCCATGTGTTTCACTGACTTGTCCTTTGTTAAGGCCCATTCCTAGAAAACAGAGGAAAAAAAATGTGTACAAAATAGTGTATACTAACATAGGCGCAAGGTGCACATGCTATTTCTGCATATACTGCACAGGTTAAGATCCTGTAAGTGGCTACGTACGAGCATCAGAGCAGTTCATGACTTCCCACAGAGCAGGAGAGGAAAAAAGGGCCTTTTCAAACCCAGTAACCCCAATTGCTTAAGCATCCCCAGGCCAGCTCAGGGCTGGGCTGGCTGTTTGCTTCCCTCTGCTGGCTTCGCAACAGTGCAGCAGGGACTCACACAGGTCCTCAGCTTTAAATTCTTTGTCCAAGTATTTGTCCAGCTGTATTTATCTCTCTCTATTTGTGTGGGTGTGTGTTTGTGTGTATTATCCCCCCCCATATCTTCTATGTAGGAGAGATTTATATATATGTAAAAATACATATAATTATATATATAAAAAAACCCTAAAAGCTTGAGATGCGGCGGACAAAGCCTACGTACCACTGTGAGGCAAGAGTAGTTCTCAAAACGGCAGAGACCACCAGAAAGCAATATACAAGAGGGCCAGACCCCAAGGGAAAGGGACAATGTTCCTTCCTATCCAAGGCCCGACGTACAACAGAATGTCCTTTAAATGCATTTACTTCTGCAACTCGGAAAGCAAAGAAAAGCTGCTCTGTATGTGCTGTTGCCCAGCTTGTTTGATCTCAGCATCCTTCCACACAGCACCTGATCTTGCAGTGATGTTCAGAATCCCTGCTTTTCTCCCCAAAGTTTAGACTCCAGGATCCAGACTGGTCTTCCCTTGTCTAATTATCCTTTGCGGAAGGAAGCTGATCTATCAACTAAAAATCTATCTACGCTAATTATCCAAATCATGCTTGTCGCTACTTCAAACGGCAAGGCTAGCTTTTCTCCGACAACTAAAGAGGATTCAGAGTTGTATAATACAAACCCGAGACATACAGGGCCAAGCCTGGCCACATTTAATGTTCTTTTGCAAGCAATCAGTGTTTCAGAAAGAAATTAAATGACTAATCCCAACCCAGGTTCTTTTACTTATTTTCTGATACCATAGCTGAATTTTTGGCTTGCATAACGACTTTTAAACTCCGCAGATTTCACAGCGATTAAGTTCCTGTGCGAACAGATGCTCAGGAAACAATCAGAACTTCCAGCCCACGCAATGACAAGGAATCGCCGTCGTAGAGGCAGCAAGCCGCTGGATGGGTCCCGCATTAGGCAAGTACTAGAAGAATGACAACTACGTAAAACAAAGCAAAGGCAGGAGAACTCTGTGCATCCCATTATTTCTCTCCCAAACTCTTTGGCTGAAAACTTCCTTTCTCTCAGGAATCTTCATGTTAATCTCAGATGACAGCAAAATTACTTGCCTTCTCAGTTCTGTCCAGTTTGTAAGATGTCAAGAAGAATCATTCATAGACACTTTTAACAACTTAAGGAATTAATCAAGTTATTTGCAGAGCTTATCAGGAATCACAGATGCCCCTGAAACAGATGGCCCCCTTATATGATATATACTGAACAGTGACAGTTGAAAATAGTATCAGGGAAGTGGTAAAACTAGTGTTTGACAATCCTGCAGTCAGAGGAAGTTGGAGCCTTGAAAACGCTGCTTTATACATCTTCACCCTTCCATCAAAAGGCTGCAAGAGCCCCCGACACAACAGAAACCACACAAGAAATTCACACATTTAAAAGCCTGAGGTAAAAAGCTCCCAGCCCTGCTGCTGGAGACATCTACGAGATGGGCCTTCATGGCACAAAACACAGTGTGCAGATGCTTTCCTCCAATGATCAGGAGCCATGACCACCTATAACGGAGATAAGATTCAGCAAGTTCCACTAGACCAGAAGAGAAGACAAACTGCAAGCAGCATATGGGCTCATGGCACAGGCTGGAAATAGGACAGCTCTGCGGAACAATTTGAAAACTAGGACATCTGAAAAGCCCTGTGTCATAAATCAGAAATGTGAAGTTTGTAGAACACCACTAACCTGAAACGTTCCCCTCGCACCTACACGCCTTTGGCTTCACTCTTCGCTCCTTATCATAACCTGAGATACTTGTACACAGCTGTCAAACACACCACCATTTTTTCAGCCCTTTAGAGATGCACATCTACCTTTTTAACAACTGAATACTACCAGCTGGAGAGGGGGAGCAGAAATCCCTTTTTGACTTAAATTCTGCACTTTAAGTTGTGTTGAGCACAAGCCAGAGTACGCTTTTCAAATTATAGGAGGAGGTCTCCACAGCCTATAATATCTGAATACTCTTAATCCCATCTTAATCTGGTTTGCTCCCCGTCCCTCCTCTCCCACGCTGTTCACTCCCTCCAATCCAACACAAATTCTGCCTGGACATAAAACGTGGTTTTGACCCCTGCTGCCTCTTTCTCTGTCTGAACGTCCTCTCACAGGGACCTGTTCAGAGCAAGCATATATTGGTTTGTGCAGGTCAGCTTCACAGAAGAAACTACACAGAAAAGTGTCAGATTCAGGGGAGGGGAGTTACAAAGAGGAAAATAACTTTGTGCATCCACAGAGAATACACAACATCAGCAGCAACTTCCAACGTTTCTGTACCAAGGCAATTCTGACACGTCCACCTTTTCTCCCAAAAAACCACTGTGGTGCTCTGAAAAGACGAGTGCACTTTCCTAAAGGTAATAGCAAAAGCCTCCCCAGATAGAATTTCTTTAGACAGGGAAGAGAGGCATGTCTTAGGTGTACGATGGCAATGCATTCACATCAACATGATAGATCTTCCAGGACATAACTTCTTCACTTCTGTGCTTCATCTGATTGTAGGGTTTTTCCCCTTCTAATTTAAATCAGAGTGAGCAAAATTCTGATATTCATTCAACGGCAGATTTGTAATTGGTTAGCTTTCTATTTTAACAGATGTACTTGAAGTATTAATCTTACACTTGATTTATATTTGATTTATAGTCAGGTTGATTCTGGAAAGAATTCAGTGACAAAGCATCACCCAAAACTGAGCACGTATGTGTACATTTCATGAATGATAACTAAGTCACAACTGCATAAATAGATTCTCTGAAATAATTAATGCTCTCATTTACAGATCTGACACATTTGCAATTATTTTAAGAGTAGGATTAGGAGGGATTCATTGGAACCCTCCCTTTACTGAGAGTGAATAGGATATGACATTTAGGCACCCCTGTTTTCTAGAAGAGCCAAATGAGGATTTAAGAAAGCATTTTTTTAAACCTCCCTATGTTCTGATGCACACTGAATTAATCCCTGTGCTCAGATTCTAATCCTGAAAATGCAAAATTATATTTGATGGAGAAGTTACTTAACCAATCTGTTATAACAACTGATCTGATGATGGGGGTTCATCTTCCTGTCACCAGCACACAACACCTGCTTGAGTTAAAAAGTTTCACTTTTTTTAAATTTTTTTTTTTAAAGATCACATACTGCTGAAAAAAAAAAAAATGAATGGCATACAGACCTGGTTTCCCCCGGCATTATGGCATTCATAAACTCCAACAACACCATCTGCAAAATGGCCCAAAGTGTCAAGGCAATTGGTACCCTGCTGCAAAGCCCCAAAAGCTATATCTTGATGATCAGGTACCCTAAAATAAAACCAGAAATATCTGCTTAATTCAGTTCCTTTAATTTAAATATTTTTTTTTTCAACTCCATGTCTTTACTCGCAGTATTGTTAAGATGACAGGTTAAAGGTGAGTGATGACTACTATCTGGAAATCTCCATTGTCTTCTGATGAGGGAAGGCAATTATCTGATCACGAACCGATAAAACACAAGTAAACTTGCAAGCTTCGGACAGAATACAAAAAAACCATGTACCAGAGAATGACGATGAACATCCAAACTCCGCACAAACAGCAAACTAAAGGTGACTTATCATCATCATTTAAGGTTACTCAAGCTCAATGCTATCAGTTAAGGTCACCAAGCCCTCTTGTTTTTTCAGCCAAGCCAGACAGAGGCAGAAATATGACATTCTACATTTTTCCCAGACTGTTTTTACTGAAGTGTTAGAAAAGGGGTCAGGAATTAAAAAACAAAAAAACAACAACAACAACACCCCACACACACCCCACCACAATGTTTTGCTGGTATCTATTTTCTAATGGTTGCACATAAAGTGCACTCATATAGTATGGAAGTAACTAGGCAAACCCATTCAACAAAGTACAGTTGTGGGGTAGAGTCCGAGGGTTCATGTCAAACAGTAAAGCAGTGGCACATTAGCTCCTTTTAAAACTTGACTATAATATGAGAATAATAATTCTACCCAGCAGAATGATCACATGAGACATCACACAGAGCAAGACGACATTGCACTTCAGTAACGCTTATGGTAGCACATTTTCCAGGAGAGCTTGCAAGACTTTTTTTTTTTCTGCAAATTAAACAAAAATAAATATCCCCTGGCACTTTTAGGAGAAAATAAAGAATAACTTACTTGCTCAGCATCATCCTGGTTTATGAGACTCTTTAGTATGTGCGGTTCTGTACACATTTCACTAGGGCTCTAATGGCTGGTGCTTCTGCATTCCAAGCCTGTGTGCCACTAGCAGTTACCTGAGTCTACTGACATCAAGTGCCCCCAGGAAAAAACCCCAAGTATTCTTACAAGCCATACACAGTATCTTACCACTACGCTACCAGTATTAGGCTGACAGCAGACAAACTAGTCTATAGACTCCAACCTGACAGACATACTAACTAACTGGTTATTGAACAAAAACCTTTGTTATCACTTTTTGAAAGGATAAAATGTTTCTCTTTGAGGATTTTTCACTAGGTAGGATGTATTCATGTTACAGAAACTGTCAGCTACATTACCCCTCATTTCCCTCTTCTTACCTCCCCACCTCCCAAAAGTTAGTGATCATCCAGAGCCAGAGGACAACAGACAGAACGAGCAGAAGGCTCAGCCTCTCAGAGCCTTAGGCATCTACCTTTGGCTGCCAAACGTAGAAAGCTTTCTGGTCTGCTGACTCCTGTTACTCGTACTGAGATTCAGTCTCCTCGCTCAACTATGCTTAGGTGAAGGCAAAAGCTTTGAAGGAATAACAACAGGACACAGAAGAGTGCACTCTTGTGCAATGGGCTTCTGTAGGAGACTCACTCCAGGCTCAGATATGTTGAGTCCTTTGGACGCTGTTCTCTGAAGTACCTGCTACTGCTGCTGTAGTCGCAGTTAAGTGGAAAAATAGCTCTTCAGGAACAGGACTAATAAAAACCAAAAGCCAATAAGCCTCCACGAGGCATTGCTTTCACAAATAAATTAAAAACTCCACCCTTTACATCCAAGGAAGCAGAAAGAGCAACCGATGATTTCTGGGGAGGGCAAAAAAGAGAAGTCCATAGTATCTTTGATTCAACCAAAACTCACCGTAACTCAGGATAAACATTTTCAAGATACCACTTGAAGGGTTTGCAGCTCAGTCTCTTTCTGAGTTCCATTCGGCTTTGAATACTAGAGGGGAAGAAAAGGAGCAGTTTTCAAAGTCAGGCTGCTGTCCTCACATCCATTAAGAAATATCCAGAAAACTCAAGACCAGAAGAACTATATCTTAAAGAGATCACACATGAGAGCTAGCACTGCTTTCACCTCAGAAGGTGCTGTCTTGTGAAGAGTAAATGAAGAGGGCAAAGAAGCACTTGTGACTTACTTTCCGTATGCTACATTCCTGGCTGAAGGCACTGCTGCATAATAGAAGTTTTTATACTCATCCATCCAGACTTCTGCTGCCCTGCGTGTATTTCTGGAAACAATCAGATGAAACACATTGGTTATATTTTCTCCAGCTGCAATTAAACCATGTAATTTATCCTTGGGTTCATTTTAATACTTTCTAGTACTCCATAGTCAGCTGCATCAAAGCCAGGCAGAGGATTCCTTATTCAAGACCCAACTAACAGAAAATCATCGAAGAGCAGCGTAACGGAAATCAATGCATTCAGAATGAAATTTGTGGCTTTTCCACCCTCATCGCTGCTTCAGGTTTTCATCCAGAATTTAATACACATCTTGGAGTTCTTTCTGCAGACTTCTCAGAAGTTACGTAGTTGGTTTGTTTGTTTTTTCTTTTTATAAGAGTAACTTGACAGAAGCCAAATTCAGTGAGTGTTTACCTAGATTGGCAAGCTAATTGGAAACCAAACACTCTCAACAATTGCCAATATTTAATTATCTCTTCTACCTTTCTGAAAACATATGCTGACATAGCCAACACATATTTTCAGTCTTCATCCTACTCCTACCAGCAGAGCACTCAAAGTTCCACACAGACATAAGCTGTTGTGAATTTAAGGCTATGAACCAAGCAAGTCTCCTGCAGCTGAGGTAACAGAGGAGAACCGGTAGCTAGAAAATATCTCTCATGCTTTAAAATTCCAGAGAGATTAATTATTGCAATAAATGTGAAAAACACTAACCCAAATCCTTTATTTCTAATGAAACGTATCTCTAACTAAAATTCCTGTATTTATGTACCAGGTGTCTTTAAATTTCCTTTTGGACTGCAAGAGGGTAATGCCTTTTTCCATACCCTGGCTTCCATGTGAAACTCATTTACTTCTACTGTTTGTAATTTTATGCTTAGAAAATTAAGTCCTATTTCATTTGCCACTGTCATGCTCTGAAGTTTATTTTACATTTGGCAGTAAGATCATCTAAAGCAACTGGAGTAAACTCAGTCAGACAGTAACTTCTTTAACATGATTTTCCAATTCAAAAGACAAAAAAAAAAAATAGGATAAAGTGATTTCTTCTCCCAGGTCACTGAGAAGGAAGGACATGAGGAAGAAAAAGAGTCACAAGACAGACTTCAATCGGTTTTTGTTCGAGGACTCATTTTTTCCTTGCAGCTGCCTCATCCAGAGTCACCAATTTGTTCTGGCCGCCGGAAGGCAGTGCACACTGCCGAGTCAGCTAAAAATAAGAGGCTTCCCCAGAGCACTCCAGAACAAATTGCACACAGTCAAGGGACAGACGATGGTGTAAGCTGACAAGTCTCAACTGCAAGACCAGCACAGATTCTGTGCACCAAGTTTCTTTGCACCATGGTCCTACAGATATCTGATAACCCCCGTATTACAAGGGTATGCCATTACCTTAGGTTTCTCGTTCTCTCATTGCTAAAACTGATTTTAAGACATTCTGTTATATCGGTTTGACAGCCAAGAAAGCTGACTGAGGAGGAAACCTTCATAGGCACAGCAACTTGTCAACTCTGCTTTTAAGCGACACGCAGCTTTGCTAGGTCAATTCAACAATAATTCCAATGAAACAGAAGATTTTAATGACATTTCAGAATTTGAGACAACTGGACAGCTAAGGACACAGGTAATAAACCACTTGCAGAGCAAGGTAGATCTGGAAAGGGATGTAAGTACCCAAGATGCTAGTTTGCAAGCTTCAGCTGTCCTCACCATTCAACACATGGGATCTCTTTTCAAAGTCATTTTGAACACAAATGACTGGAAAACACAATGCAACTTTAAAACAAACCTGCAATGGTAATTGTCAGGACACTTGAGTGATCAAATCGCGATGATGATTTGACCTCACGACAACATTCAAAAGCTTTAATCCCATTACGAACACAGCATCTTCAGCCCCTGCCAACAGGACGCATTTCTGGTGTCTGCTGTATCCTTGCAAGCACACAGTCACACCTTCTTCCTACTTTTCAGCTGAGCTATGTTTAAGTATCTATTTACATCACAAGAAAAGCAGCATCTTGGCAACAGCCCAAAGATGGAAAAGCTGCAGAGGAGTGGGAAAACTGCACAATTTATATATATATATTTTTTTTTTTATTTTTTTTTTTATTAACCATGCTCCTTGTTATGCCATTGTCATTTTAAAACCTCCTGTGAAACTGAGAGTTGCATCCTAAGCCTACATAATACAGTTTAATTGGTAGATCTTTTTACCTCCCTGATGCACACTATAAATACTGGAATAGATGTGTGATATAAGAGAGGATATTTCATTGCTAGATTTTGTTTTCTCATAAGTACTACTATTCATTTTTCACTGTAGCATAAAATACAGATTTCAAAGCACAGGGAACCAGGAAAATCCCGACTAGAAGAAACAGGACAGTGACTGTATTTTAGAGGGCTATTAACTTCATCAAGAGTCATCTTGGTGACATACCCAGTGTGGAAGAGAAGAATTACACCCTAAGGAGGTTCCTCAATCTAAGGTAAAACAAAAGACCGAATGTATCGGCAGCTTAGTACATTCTTATGAATTGAAGTATATCTGGGCTCTCTGTTGCTTCATGTTAAACAGTTTGGGCTTCATATCCCTTCCAGGATAAATAATTTTATTTGCAGCTCTTAACCCACAGAACCTTTACCTGAGGCTTGTACTTCTCCAGCCCCCTGAGTGTCAAGTCCAATTCTCTAAACCAAAATCTACAGCGATTCTTCAGCTACAACTGATAGAGCCTCGGTCAAAGTGTCCACCATATACTCACGCAATACCTTCATCCACATTACTTAAAAACCACCATGAACATGAATCAGAATTGCTATTCTCGTTCTACAGAGGAGAAACTGAGGAGATACTGAGCTATTTTGGCTATGTTCGTACATTGTACCACCAGCAAAATTCACAGGCCTGTAAATCTAAGACCTTAACGCTGCAGTTTCTTAGGTTTATAGAAAAAACGTTTTTAAACATCGCACAGGAAAGGCAAATATGATTTAGAATGAAGTTGCCAACAGACTGGCGCAAGTGCCAGAATCAGTCTACACAGTCATTTACATATCACATATTGATCATGTATTAACAAAAAGCAAGCAAAGTGTATTCATAACTTAGTGTATTCTGGCTCTTAGTGAGTGACGAAACTGTTTCTACAAAATGAAGATTTATGAGACAGTTTTGAAAATAAAGTCTTCTTTCAAACCAAATAAACACAAAGTTCTCCAAATTAACAGAATGCCAAGCTAAGCATTTCCTTCTCCAGATTCTCAGGCTGTGCCTACTAGAAGTTTCTGGTTTTCAGCTCTCCGGTTCTTCTCTCAATCTGTGTAGTTGCCTCAAAGTCACTTCCTTTTAATTAAAATTTTTCCATGCTAGATAATATTGCAAATATTTCTAAAGAACAGATCCTTAAAATGAAATTACTGCCACCTGCTGATCGTCTGAAGAAATCCTGAACATTGCTACTCGGTTAAAGACTTGGTTAACAGTTACCTTGCAAACACGGTACCACTCCCACCGGGAAAGGTGTAAGGATGCTGTTTGCGGAATACGTGACCCACTCTGCTGCACGGGATGATTTCTAGGCTCCCACCACACTGCCAAACTCTGAAGGAGATCTCTGAAATGCAAACATGAATGAAACACCAACATTACAAAATGCTGTAATTCTGTAGTAAACTATTCACAGCGAAGGCTTTCAGTGATTATTGCCGAGAAGATGAATAAGATAATTTTCTGAGAAATTCTAGGATAACCAAAGGACAAAATCAAGGAATGATAAAACAATCAGTAGAGCTGCTAAGTTATCATAGCAGATAACCAAGCACTCCCAAACACTGGCAGCGGAAGGAGTCACATCAAGTCAATCTTGATCTGAAGAGAGACTTTGATTTGAAGATGCAGCTTCTGTAAACGGAAGGTTACGGACAGTACATTTCCAAGCCAATCTACTGAGCTGACCCTGCTAAGTGAGGACAAGAAGGTCTAGAAATATTTATACACCTTTCTCAACTTAGACCTCTGACAGCAGAAATCACCTAGTGCTGACAGAGAACTCTTCCTCACTCATTCCAAATAAGTGCAGTAAAGAAGGCTGCTTCCAGCAGCAAGCACCGCTTCAGTTTCGATGATCCTCCCCCTTTAGTTCAGCACCTGCTGCCAGTTACTGAGTGCTACCCTTAGTTTCAAGCCTCTCCAGAACCATTCAGCATCTTTCCACGGATTTAGAAACCAAAAATACTAAGCAGGTCTAATTTCAAGTCAGCATCTACCTTTTACGACCTCTACTGTGACATTCCTTCCCCCAGAAGCCTTCCTCCTACATACACAAAATCAGTCATAACAACAGCACTGCTTCAAAAATTAAATTCGAAGAAGAAAACCCAAAGGTTAGAGAGCATGTCTTCTTGATGGTCTGTCCAGAAGAAAAAGAAAGGACATAAAAAAAGAAAAAAAAAAAAGAGGTGCTGTGATTTCAGCTATTGACAGTGAAAGTTAATTGTAGTTAACGGCCTTTCTTCTGAATGGTGTCTGCTGTTACAAGGATCATTTCCTACTTGTTTTACTTCAGGGATAAGTTCTGCTGCATTGGGGCCAATTAGGCATGGTCATGAACTTGACAGTCGCCACAGTCCAGTCTACAGACAGATCACCCTCCAGAAATTTTAATGTCAGTCTTGTCTTTGCTAGTAACTGAAAAAGTATTTTAGCTGTAGAATTAATTTAGAAATACCTTGTGTCAACTTTTTCCATTATTCATAGCTTCCTCTACTGTGCACATTAATTTGATTAATTCTCCCTCCATAAATTCCCAGAAATGTAAACCTACATGTATAGTTTCAGGCACCTTAGATTCTGAAAAATCTCAGAAAAAAAAAAACCAGAAGTGAAAATGATGAAAAATAGCTGTATGGGAAAGGCAGCAAAGGACTAGTAAATAGAGAAAAGCAAATTAATTATTTGTACCAACATGGCTGCTAAAGCCTGTATGAATTTTTGAAGAAAAAGGACTGTATGGTAACTAAAACTTAACCCCCCCCACAAAAAAAAAAAAAACACCAAAAAACAAACTCCCTTAAGACATCTTTTTTGCCGTACTCCAACAGTGGGAGAAGAAATTTTACTATTATAATGGTATCAGTGGACACAGTTTTTCATTAAAAAGGCATAAACAGCATGTCAAACAGTCTTCAGTTGCATGAGATTATGTTACACCTCTCAAAAATAGATTCGCTCTTTTCATTGTAGCGTGCCACTGATACAGAAGACAGGGAATGTCTCAACTTGCTCCCTGATTTTAGCAAAATTATTAAGAAAAGCCTAGGTTTTCAAATTTGACCCAAACCTTCTAATGGTCCATCCAGTTCTCCAGCGCACTCTGATCCTCCTACGCTTATCAAAAGCATTGCAAAGATTTGAGAACTGGACTTAAATTCAGACAAGACTGACCAAGCCTTGATCCATGTTTCGTACAACAGGTGTGTGTTATCAGCCACATTTAGCAAAAGCATGAAAATTATCTTAATGCTAAGAGCCATCTCTTGGCTAGTTTCAGCAAAATACTGCAGGCCCATCCAGAAATTTGTAAAGTTGAGACTGCACCAACACGTGAACAAAATACCATATAACAACTGCTCTGTACATGCTTGCAGGAAAAAAGCTAAGTTCTATAAAGCATAAATATAATGTACAGAATTATTTTGCAAGTCCATCTTGCAGGTTATTTGTATGTAACATCAAGCTGCTGATCTAGAGTTCTGCTTGAGAGTAAGGATGTCTGATGAGTGGGCACACTGAATTTTCAGCTGCACATCACAGATTTCTGGTATCTGGTGCATGTGTCATTTACGGCCAATTAAATCATACACCATGTGATTTTTACTTGTCTTCAGTTAATCTGGGAGCTATGAACAAATCATTAGCTGTCTGCTGTACTGACTGACTTCACCTTTTCAGGAAGCAGAGGAAAGACACCCCAAAGTCTCCATCTCCCTCTTCCCATGGAGACAGGGGAGCAGAATTCAGCAGGAGCAGCATAAACAGCTTTTGGCGTGCAGCCTTCTCACCTGGTGTGAGGAGCTGTTGCTTGTGCCCTTTACTGCTGTCAAGGCCTCAATTATCCAACCATGAAAAGCAGCTGCTAAATTTTCAGAAGAAACTCAAGTCACTCGAGTATGTGCTTACAGCTAATCAGATATGTGAGAGCTCTAACAGCAAAAGAGGTTTTCAGAGTGAAGATGAGTATTGCCATAGTAAGTTTATCCAGCAACTTTCTAGGACATTTAAAAAATGAAAAACAATTACGATATTCATATTAATACTATTTAACTATATACGGCCAAAATAGTGAGAAAACAGAAACACAGAAAGTAATTATTCAAAATACTTAAGAGGTTTATCTGAGCATTGCGTCGGGAAGTCAGCGACTGGAGCCTTTAAGCTCCTTACAGGAGCCTTAAAGATTTGGTTGCCATGTCTCCACACTCCGTGTGCTGTACACAGCCGACGTCTCCTTGCGGGCCAAGCATATGCTCCATGCACGTGCATATTTCAGTAACTCTAAATACTCATGGGTTTTGACAAGTTCAAGGTATTTTAGGATTTTGCAGCTAGCACGTGCCGTAGAGAAGTTTTTATCCTCAGAACTGGTCCTAAAACACACAATTTCGAATGCCTTGAGATGCATCTCTACCCTAAAAAATGAAATTAATGACAGACTGGAAGTCTTGAGAAGTTGCAGTTCTGCTCCTGCAAAGTCTTTTTTGTTTTAATACAAGTACACTGGTCTGGGCTGGAGAAAAACTTTGCACAATACAGCAGTGCGAAGAGCCCAAAAAACTGCTAAAGCCAGATCTAACCACTAAGTCAAGGAAGAAATGGCTAAAGCGGGCGTTTTCTCAGCCCCTCCTCCCTCTTCCCTAAATCCCACTCAAACATCCAAAAATAAGGAATTATGGCAAAAAATGCCTTCTCAACCGTAATTATCTTGTAGTGCTAAAACAGGGGTACAAAGTTAAAACACTCACTAAGCTTAGAGGCCAGGCATTATTGTATTAATAATAAGAGACAGATTATTCCTCAGTCAGCTAAGTTTGAATTGATTTCTTAAGGTGTATGTAAGAACATTAATCTCAAACTGCTGTGTTTTACTTCTCATGATTAAATTTCAGCAACATCTTAAGACATGTCTTAAATTGTCAGCCTTTA